>MDSW01078365.1_pt1 | contig 75207 bp, 55 predicted proteins | sample 811171 | NCBI WGS metagenome assembly MDSW01 (sample SAMN05326641, study PRJNA326480) | marine metagenome | isolation source: seawater | place: Atlantic Ocean: North West | collected 2012
GTACTGGCGCGTCTGCCGACGCAGAAGGCGAGCGCCGTCAACGAACTGCTGCCGCATAACTGGGCACTGAATGACAAGGTGTGATTACCGGACGCTTACGTTGAAGAAACTGTCTTTCAGGCCGGCATATATGCCCGGCCATCCACAGCGCTTATGGAACCGATCCCCGTACCAGGCGGGAGGGATTTGAAGGTGCGGTACCCAGACGAAGCGGCACTGCGATAGTTCGAAGAGGGACCCGGTCATCGCTGACCGTTGCGTCAAGAAGGGTCCTGAGTGACGCGTTCAGCAGATTCCAAAACTACCTGAATCCACCTACCCCGTTCGCTTTCGCAAGGTGGGGTCTTCCTTGCCACTTTAAGCGCAGTGGCAGCGACAAAATTCAGTGTTGGGGCCGATTATAGGAACACAGAATACGCGTGTCACAGAGAACTTCACCTGAATCGGGAGTGGTTTCTGCCCGGCAGCTGAAAACTTGCTGCCATCAAACGCCCTGAAAGCTCTCTGCAATGCAATTTTGGCCATATTTGACTGTGCCTACACGACCCAATCCACCTTTGAGGGGGTGGTTCCACTGTAACCACCCCTGAAAAGACGTTAAGCCTCGGTGTTGCCAAGATTGCCGCAATGTGCGCGCTGCCCACGTCACTACTCGCTTCGCGCCTTAGTGACGTGGGGTTTTGATGCGGAAAACGATATGCTCCGCTGTGAAAAGCCTATCAACGCCGGACGAAAACTGCACATTTGTACCCGCAAAAATCCACCATTGCCTTGGGGGAAGAGTGTTCTTCCAGACTCTTACCGAGAATTCTCTCGGGCGAGCGGCTAATGAGCTCGCGCCGGAACGCAGGCGGTACGGGGTGGTTTTTCGTGAATTTAGCGTTAAATCGAACAGAAGGATGGTGACTAACTACGTCTTGCAAAAGTCAGTGTTGCCGCAGCAGTGGGCTCTTGCAGCGAGATTTGCCAGGCGATGACATCGATATTCAGAATCTGCCTCCCACTTCGAACAAGGTAAGCGCGTGTATGCACGGCTAGATCACCCTTGGTGGGACGTAGAAAATTGATGTTGGCTGATAGGAGTGGGCACACTTCGTCGGCTGATACCTTTAAAGTTTGCAACGCACCGGTAAGCTCGAGAACGCCTACAACTACTCCTCCGTGCCACGCTTGCAACAATGGGTTACCAGTAAAATGCTCTGCCCAAGGAGTCAGGCATTCGACATCTGGTTCGCATCTGACAAGCTCGGTCCCGTAATTTTTCGCATAGGGCGTCTCGTCGAGAAACTGGAGTAGATGTTTGTCCATCTTGATTAATCACCTCGTCGATAGAGCAAGCTTCGATCCAGGGCAGGACCTGGGCTGCCAATTTTGAAAATACCTTGCGCGTTACACAACATCTTTCTTCCGTCCAGGCTGCTGGCGAATGCACTGACATAGGCAAACCCGTTAATCTGCTGGTAGCACTCCGCCTGGATTCGAACATCAGTGCCTACGGGGGCGGAATGTATGTGGTCGATTCGCAGGTTGATGGTCGCAATGGCCTGTGGCACCGCGAGGCTTTGGAGGACTACGAAACCGCAGGCACTGTCCAGTGCGGCTGCCAGAGCGCCAGGGTGCAACGAACCATTTTCGTGCGCTGTTGCATGCTTTTCCTGGAAAGGCATTTCCAATACGACTCGGTTTTCCTCGGTAGAAACAAATTTCAGTGACATATCACTGTGAGCACCGATCCCGGCGCTGAACAACTCGTAAACTTTTTCCAGTTGGAGTGCATCCATCTTGTTCAGATTTCCGATTTTAATAGACGGGCAAGCTGACTTTCGGCGTCGGCGAGTAATGTGTAAACCACTGGAACAACAAATAAGGTAAGCACGGTTGAGGAAATTAGTCCGCCTATTACGAGTATACCCATTGAAGTGCGTAACTCAGCGCCATCAGACGTGGCCAGCGCTATAGGGATCATACCGAATATGGTAGAGAACGCAGTCATCAGTACTGGGCGTAAGCGTAAATGAGCCGCTTCGATCATAGCTTCCGCTGCGCTGTGGCCTTGCTCTATGGCCTGATTGGCATAGTCCACCAGAAGAATGCCGTTTTTCATAACCAGACCCATCAGCGCGACCAGACCGATTTGTGTCAAGACTGAAAGCTCGGAGTTAGTCCATGCGAGCAAGCTGAATGCGCCCACAAAAGACAGCGGAGCGGTAAGCATGATCACTACTGGTTGAGTATAGCTGTTGAATTGACTAGCCAGAATCATGTATAGACTGAGCATCGACATTGTTAGTGCAAAAAATATTGCCTCGACAATATCATTGATTTGCTCTGAAGTGCCTAGATATGAACTCTCGTATCCTGTAGCCATATCGAGATCACTAATAATCTCATCCATTTTTTTCATCAGCTCGCCTGTCGCGATCCCAGCGGGAGCGTTTGCAGAAATACCGATCTTTCGAGCCCGATTGTAGTGATCGATTTGTGCCGGGCCACTGGTTACGCTTACCTCTGCGACGTTACGGAAATCTATTAAGCTGTTGTCTGCCGCGCGTAATTGAATGAGGTCAAACTTTCCGATCTCGTCGCGGTACGTTTCTGCATATCTCAGGCGCACGTCATAGCGATTACCGAACTCTTCGTAACTTGTAACATCTACACCACCCATCGTGGCTCCAACAGTAGCGGCGATATCTCGAACCGAAATGCCCAAATCAGCGGCCCTGCGCCGGTTTATCGTAACCTGCAATTCAGGCTTGCCTGGCTCATAGCTGGACTTGATATCCCTGAAGAGGCCAGATTCTTCCATCTGGCTCGTGATAGTATCCGCGTATGTTCGAAGTTGTTCTAAATCATCGCCGCTTAAAGCCATCTCCATGTCGGCACCAAAGAATCCTCCTCCGGATATCCAGGGCACATCTGTCAAAGAGATGTGCTTGGCATCGGGTATGGCCAAAGCGAGCGCTGTGCGGACGTCATCCATCACTTCATACTGATGACTGCTCCTTTGTTGTTTCGGCGACAGACCAAAATAGAATGATAGTTCGTTTGCCTTGGCCTGAGCGCCGGAGCCAATAACAGTGAACACCAATTCAATATGTTCCAGGTCACTGACAGTTTTACTCACTTGAGTGGCAACACGCTTGGCCTGGGTAAGACCGGTTCCCAGAGGAAGCTCGACTTTGGCGAGAAACTCGCTTCTATCAGTTGCGGACGTAAATGAGAGGGGAACCTGACCCGCATTATAAACACCCATACCGACAGTGGCAGCGGCCAACAGCAGAACAAGCCAGCGAGCGCGAAGTGCGAAGCGAACGCCCTTAACGTAGGTTGTTTCCAGAAGTACATAGCCCTTATCCAGTAGCGCAAACATTCCTCTATGGCCGGAACTTTTTTTGAGCAGACGAGAGCTCAACATAGGCGTAAGGGTAACGGAAACAAACAGAGATAGTGCTACTGCCACAGCAATGGTGACACCGTATTGATAGAAAAACACACCAACCAGACCTGTGGTAAAGGAAATCGGCAAGAACACCGCCATCACACAAAGGGTGGATGCGATGACGGCAGTGGCAACTTTTCGCGTGCCCGTTGAAGCAGCTTCATTGAGGTCGAGCCCAGCTTCAACTTCGCGGTGTATAGATTCCAGCACAACTATGGCATCGTCTACGAGCAGGCCGACACACAGTGATATGGCAATCAGCGATACCATATTGATAGAAAAATCGAGTAGGTAGAAAGCGAAAAAAGTAGCGATGATTGCCGTTGGAATAGCGGTTGCAACAATTAGCGTGGCGCGTACGCTGAGTAAAAAGCAAAGTGTGACAATGACAACCAGGAGGATGCCTAGCAAAATATCGTTTGACACGTCTCGCACTGCGGACCCGATAAATCGCGAACTGTCCCTTACCGTGACAATGTTGATTTCAGCTGGTGTTTCTGTCTGAAGTTTGGTCAGCGCTGCCTTAACTGCTTTGGCAATACTGGTGGTATTGGTTCCAGATTGTTTGCGAATTTCGAGGCTTACTCCTGTTCTACCATCTAGCTCCGCGTAGCTGCGTTCATCCTCCAGACCATCCTCAACTTCGGCAACATCTATCAAGCGCACCATCGCCTTATCATCGCGAGAAATAATGATTTCACCCAACTCTTTTAAGCTGGTTACTTCGCCCATGGTTTTGATGGTCAGTTCCGTGGACCCGCTGTGGTAATCCAGGCGGCCGCCAGGGATGTCAGCATGCTCACGTTGGATAGCGCTGATTACATCGGCCGCAATTACGCCGTAACCCCGCATTTGTGGGGCTTTCAACCAGATGCGTACTTCCCGCTCGCGGCCCCCGACAAGAATCACGCTGCCAACGCCAGGTACTCTCTGCAAACGCTCTTTGACGACATCTTTGGCGAAGGCTGTGAGTTCACCCACTGGCCAGGGGCCGGATACAATCACCGAGACAATGGGTTCAGAATCCGGATCAAGTATGGAGACGACAGGCTGACTAACTGTGTCAGGCAGAAGCGGCAGAGTTTGACTGATTTTGTCCCGTATCTCCTGGGCCTTCAGGTTGGGATTTTCCTCCATATCGAATTCAAGGATTATCTGTGAAAAACCGTCACCGCTAATCGAGCGCATTGTATCGACGCCAGATATAGCGATTAGCTCTTCTTCAAGCCTCTCGGTAACTTCTGTCTCTACCGTGCTGGGAGAGGCTCCTTCGAGTATTGTTTCAACCGTTACAATGGGCACTTCAACGCTCGGGAACAGATCGATGCTTATTCGACCCATGGAGACCACGCCCAGCATCATGAGCGCAGCGGTCATCATGATCGCCAGCACTGGCCGGCGAATGCAGAGGTCAGCTATCCACATAGGGATGTTCTGAAATAGTGACCCGTGAACCATCAGAAACCTTGTGCATACTGGGGCCTACAACAAGGATCGCATTTGAGCTTACGCCCTGGAGTATCTCAAGCCGACCATCACTAAGCTCACGTACTTGCACTGTGCGTTGACTAACTACGCCATCTTCAACCACCAGGACAGAGCGGCTGCTTCCCAGTCCCATAGTAGCGTTGGGTGATAACATTAGCCCCTGTCTTGAAATGGGCATCAGCTCGACTTCAATGAAAAGCCCAGGTTTGATCGCATAATCCACATTTGGTATTCCCAGTCTTACATCGATAGTGCGAGTTTTGTGGTCTATTCGATCGTTGATCAGCGCCACTTCCGACTCATAGGTTTGATTCATACTCGGTATGTGAACCCTTCCGAGCGTACCCAACTGAATGGAAGTTAAATAAACTTCGGGCACGAACACCAGTGCCACCATGACATCAATCTCCTGGATTTGGAGGACTGGGTGCTCAGAGCGCATGATTGATGGGACGTATGCGCCTTCATCCACATGTCTCTGGGTGATAACGCCACGGTAGGGTGCTCGGGTTATTGAGTCGTCCAGTTCCTTCTGCGCCTCGGCAAGATTAGCGCTTGCAATACCGAGCTTCGCAGCCGATACCTCAACTTGTGTGCGCCTGTCATCGAGTTGCTCGACAGAGAATGCTTGCTTCTCTCTGAGTGCGATGGCGTTTTCAAGATCGCGTACCGAGTCTTTGTACTCTGCCTCTGCCAGGCGCTTAGCCTCAGAAAGACGCAGGACATTAATCTCGAAATCTTTCTGGCGCATACGCAGCAAGGGCTGCCCTTCTTCAACACGGCTTCCAACGTTGACATAGATTTCTTCGATGAGGCCACCAACCATCGGCGAAATATTGGTGGAGCGGCGTGCGAGAATGGTGCCGGTAACAAAAATAGGCTCAGATAATGCCGCTATTTCCGGACTCGTAATCGATACTACAACGGGTGACGAGGGCTGTGGAGTAATCCCAGTACTGGTTGTGCCATTTTGGGGTTCGCCATCGCAGCCCATGAGTATCGCTGCGGCCAAAATGGGTCCCACGGTCTGCATGATGTAACGCATACTATCGCTACCAACTAGTTCGAGAGGCATCATGAATTGACAAACCGCGATACCTACAACTAAAATATTAACTGTAGTTATATTAACTAGGATAACTAAATTGTCAACGCAAGATATAGCAAGCCAACAATCAAGGCGGCAAGACCAGCCTGTTAGTACGCTAATTCACGAAATTAGTTTGATGGTCGCCCGGCTCTTTAACAGGCAGGTAAAGGACTTGGGGTTAACTCGCACACAATGGCAGGTGCTCTACCTGCTCTACATGAACGGCGAGCAGACGCAAACTAGTATTGCCGATTCCCTGATGATGGCGAAACCACCACTGGGCAAAGTTGTGGACCGACTAGAGTCAGCGGGATGGATAGCGCGACATCAGGATACTAGTGATCGCCGTGCGAAGATGGTTCGCCTTACGGATAAAATCGACCCCATGCTGAAGTCGCTTGAAGATCTGGTAGGCGATATTGGCAGAGCGGCAACGCGCGGCATGTCTGCTAAAGAGGCCAAGGAATTTTACCGTTTACTCAAATTGGTACATGCGAATTTGCTGTCGGAAAACTGAGAGTATTGGAAGTTGGACAAGATGCCAGCCGATTTGGTGGGTGGTTGTCCCGAATAGGAGAAATATACCATGTCTAATGAATTTCCATTTCTCTCTGCAGAATACGCTGCGCGGCCACAACCCTTTTGGAAGAATCTTCGAGAGACCGATCCAGTTTACTATGCGCAGGAGTATGGGTTTTGGGTTATTTCAAAGCATGAGGATATCCTCGAGATGCTCAAGGACCCATACACATACTCGTCCGCAGCCGGACCCGGTGGGGGCCTCGTAGCAGGAGAAGACGGCGAACAGCGCGATGACAATGGCGGCATGGGTTTCCTACCCTTGATTCAGCATGATCCGCCAGAACACACCAGAATTCGTTCGCTGTTTGCAAAGGCTTTCACGCCAAAACGCATCGCCGAAATGGAACCAGCGGTGGTGGAAATAGCCACAAATCTAATGGACGAACTCCACCAGAAAATTCGCAATGGTGAAGCGCTGGATCTGGTAGATGATTTTGCCAGTCCGCTGCCGGTGTATGTAATTGCTCAGATGATGGGGATTCCGTTGGAGGAACGTCATCGCTTGCGCATGTGGTCTGATTCCCTGGCCATTGGTGCTGGAGAAGGGTATTCCATTCAGCAGCAGCTCGGCTCACGTAAAGAGATGACGGAAGGCTTGAGCGAAATCATCTCTGCGGCGCGTCATAATCCACAGGCAAATACCCTTATCAGCGCCATGCTTGATGCTTCCGAGGAAGGTGAGAATCTACGTACAGAAGAAATACTAGGTTTAAGCAAACTGCTGTGGCTTGCAGGGAATGAAACAACGACCAACTTGATCAGCAACGGGGTAGTGTTCTTATTGAATCATCCCGATGTGCTGGCGGACTTGCGAAATGATAGGACATTGATTTCTGATTTCGTTGAAGAAATGTTGCGTTATGACGGCCCTGTAATGGGCCTTTTTCGAATTGCAACCAGAAATGTTGAGTTCAGAGGCAAAAACATCAGTAAGGGTGATACGCTTTGGTTGCTTTTCTCCTCCGGGAATCTCGATGCTGATACTTATGAAGCCCCAGAGACTTTTGATCTGCATCGACGCAACAAAGATCACCTAGCGTTGGGGAAAGGTATACATTTTTGCATGGGCTCCGCGCTGGCACGGCTTGAAGCGAAGGTCGCTTTCGAATGGCTCATCGATCTACTTCCTCATATGAAACTGGATTTTGAGAATGGTAAACGAATTCCTGTCCCGATACTTAGCGGCTGGGTAAAGCTACCGATGTCTGTTGATGTCGGGGCCCTTGAAGTGGCGTCATGACGGATATTGCAAAGTTTCAATGTAATACCACCTCCTCCCATGGGCAGGGTAATACTTCAGCTACCCTGCTCACAGACAGCTATTCTGCAGCACTTCGTGTATGCCTTGTGCCTCGTCGCATAAGATACAGCGGCGTCTTTATGAAATTCCCAAAAAGTTTACGAGCAGATTTGTTATGGAGGATGCAGTCAAAGAGGGAGTAGGGGGTAGTTGCGGCTTGATGTGACATTCTCATCGGCAGCTCAGCAGGATTCCCTATCTGTATTCAAAGCGAGCTCGCCACCGACAATGGCTTGAAAGAAGTGCCAAGGAAAGGAGGGGCCTCAAGCTTAACCGTAGGGTATCTACTAGAGAACACGGGTCGATACGGGGTGTAATGAGGGCGGGCCGTATCCAGGTGATCGATTTACAAGGGTCTAAATTGCCACAATTGTGGCTACGAACCAGTTGTTCAATGGATAGTAGCCAACGCTGGGGTTGTCGGCCAGCAAATTCAGGCGGGCAAGGATAGAACTGGTATAGGCATCAGCCTGTTCTAGACTCCACCCCGACAGGGTAAAGAGCCAAATTTCCTCCAAATCTCTTAGAGCGAGTTCGCGAATGAAATAGCGCTTCTTCACCCAAGAGGCTTTTTATGGAGTTTTTCCAGAAATTCCCGGCTATCAAAGTTTTCAGCAACGGGGCTGTCCTCCCCCGCCCTTAGTCGAGTCCTCAACATATCAAGCCTGGCTTCATCCTCCTCCAGCTTTCGCAGCCCGGCGCGGACTGCTTCGCTGACAGATTGAAAGCGACCCTGTTCTATCTTACTGGTGATGAACGCTTCAAAATGATCACCGAGGGTGACGGAGGTGTTTCTGGCCATGTGCGCGTACCTGAAAAACTATGTATTAAATATTAATACTGGGGATGGACCTTGTAAAGTCAGTATTTTTACGGTGCATTGAGCCTGCGAAAATAGCTCGATCGACAACGTTTACAATTCCGACAAATTTCCGACATCAGCGTGCTCAGTGGTGCGTTGTCGTGCTTGGTCGGCAACGGGCGTCGCCAGAAAAGCTATTTAAAACAATACGTTAAATTTCATTTGTTGAGCTACGAACCAGGCGGTCGCACGTTCGAATCGTGCCAGGCGCGCCAAATATTTCCAAAACTATCAAACGGTTGGCCCCTCATGAGCCAGCCGTTTTTTGTTTCAGCATAACCAGTGCAGACCAAGCATGGCACGGCCGATTAACTATCAAGAACAGAACCCACCCTCACTCCCGCCTCAGTAACCCATCAACAGCCATCCCATCATCCATCCTATCCCCACACCAATACGGCACCCCCGTCCGCGGCCCAATCTCAAGTCGCTCGCGCTGATTACCGGTAGTCAGTGCAAATACGTTCCCGCGGAAACGCGTATCCGGCCCGGTGGTAATCTGCCTGCCATTCGGCGCCTTGAAAACGGGTTCCCCCGCTGCATCCAGCACAAGGCCATAACCCCCTTCATGCACCAGACGATGATGATGGCGGCACAGTAACAGCAGGTTATCGAGTTTGGTCTCACCGCCATCGGCCCAATGGCGGATATGATGCGCATCTACGTGATGCTGCGCGGTGCAGCCGGGGAAACGGCAGCCGCCGTCGCGGCGCTGCAGGGCGCGGCGGATGGCCGGTGGAATACTGCGGGTGCGGCGGCCAATGTCCAGTGCGCTTGCGTGAACATGATCGTTGCCATCTTCCAGCCAGTGCACCACGCCACAGTCGCAGGAAAGGCGGCGGGACGCTTCCGCACACACGTTCGCAGCCATGCTTCCACCCGTTTCCAGTTCGGCTTCCGCGCCGTCACCGTCTGCGCGCAGGGTATTGATATCGGTGTGCAGGTGCAGCGTACAGCGGTCGCCGCCGGTGACGATATTTTCCTCTTTGCTGAGGTAACTGTCGGCGATGCGCTCCAGTGCATCCGCGCGGCGCGCGGCGATGGGGGTTTCGCTGTCGTTCGGCGTTTCCGCGGAAACGTTTTCTGCGACGTTGCGCTGCTCTTCATGGATTGCGCCGGTAGCCGCATCCAGCGCCTGCGCGAAGCGCGCACCTTGTTCCGGGTTCATGCGCGCCTTGAGTACGTAGCTGCCATCGCTGTCGATGTACCAGTTGAGTTCCCTCAGGACGTGGTGCTGTTGGTCGCGTTCCAGTGCCTTGCTGCGTTTGACCCTGCGGTAGTTGCGCACCAGGCGCTCGACGTGGGCGGCGGTACCGTGGTAGGCGATCATCAGCAGGTAATCCTCGTTCTGTGGCGTGGCGACGCGGGTCATCGCGCGCACCTTGGAGAAACTGACTTTGCCGCCGCGCAGCGCGGCGCTGATTTGCGGCAGGCTATCGAGCGCGTGGGCGACGCGTACTTTCTCGCGCGCTGCGCCCAGGGCGATGCCGCATTTCCAGTTGAGCCAGTGCGCGCAGGATTTCATGCCCGCGCCGCTCCAGCCGTGGCGTTCGTCGAATTCGCGGATGAGTGTCAGCAAGCGGTGAGTCGCCGCGTTGAGATGTGCGGCGAGTTCGGTGATTTCGTCTTCCAGTGTGGCCAGATTGCGAACTTCTGGGGGAGTGTCTGAAGCAGTGAGTTGGTCCATGGGGGAGTCCTGTGCTGCCGCAATAATACTGTTTAAATATACAGTATTGCGTGAATATATCAATATAAACATGAAGTTAGGTGGTTTTTGATGATGCGCAGCGGGGGGCTTCAGTCCGGAATTGCCCTCGAAGACGGCTCGCGCCTAATGGCTAACGAGGCCAGGAAGAAGGTGCAGGCTGAGAAATCCTTCGATGGGTTGACCTGTTTAGTTTACCGCACACTGCTCGGCGCCCGGATAGCCAACGCCGAGGATGTCAGCCGGATAATCCGTGACGCCTTCACCGACTTTCCGAATTGGCGGCGGAGCGAGAGTGCGATGCGCGAATTGCGCAAGAAGGTCACCTTCGCGATCTTTGCTGAAACCGAAGGTCTCAACGCGGTCAGCGCGCTGGTGAATGAACTGTTTTCACCACTGGAGAAGGCCAATCGACTCCAGGATAGCGGAAACGGGCAAGCAGAATCAGGCCTACAGGCGCCACGTCCGGGAGTGGGCTGTGAAGCTGGACGTTGTCTGGCTGGGCGTGTGCCTTCCCAGCCCTCCGTCGGCGTCGTCGCCACTGACCCGAATTCAAAGCGCGTATCGTCGCGACCTGCCAGGAACCCGGCGCATCCGTGACCCGCGTGGCACTGCAGCGGGCGCATCGTCCTCTATCACCCTGCCGGCCGGGGTGTGAATACCCTCATAAACCAGCCTGATCGAATCCATAAAAACTTGTTATTTGCGCAGGCCATGGCCTCGCTCTAGATTGACCTCGTCCGCAAAATACCAGCCAGAATAAGGAGATGTAGAGTATGCGAGCCAATGACATATTCACCACCAAGAAGCATTGCCTGGGCGCCATGAGCGTGGCCGTGGGTGTGGCAATGAGCGTTCAGGCGCAGCAGCTGCACGCACAGAACGCCTCTGCCAGTGGCGCCACCGGGGGACTGGAGGAGGTTGTCGTCACGGCGCAGCGCCGCGCCCAGAATATCACCGATGTGCCGATCTCCATCACCGCGGTGTCCGGCGCCGCGCTGGAAACCCTGGGCATTCGCGACACCCTGTCCCTGGAGCAGGCGGTGCCCGGCCTGCAGATGGAACGTGTCGGGGCGTACCTGCAGCCCAACCTGCGCGGCGTCTCGACCACCGTCGTGGGCCCGGGCTTTGACGCCAATATCGCGATCTACGTGGACGGGGTGTACCAGTCCTCCATGGCGGGGAACATCTTCGCGCTGCCGGATATCGAGCGGGTTGAGGTGTTGAAAGGGCCGCAGGGCACCCTGTTCGGCAGGAACGCCACGGGCGGCGCCATACAGATCATCACGCGCAATCCCAGCTTCGAGCCGACCGGCAAGGTCAAGCTTTCCTACGGGGCCTACTCCGAAGGCGAGTACACAACGTCGGCATCGGGGCACCTGAGCGGCCCGCTGGTCGATGATCTCGTCGCGGGAAGCATATCCGTCCTGTGGGAGGACGACGAAGGCTACATGCACAATGATTTTCTCGACAAGGACCTGGGTGTCGAGACACTGAACCTGCACGGCAAGCTGCTGTTCGAACCCAGCGAAAACCTGAACATCGTCCTCGGCGGCAACTACGCAGACCGTGACGATTTCGCCGCGATAGGCCTGGAAGCGATTGACGGCAACACGGCGGGGCGCGCCGTCGACCCGAACATCGAGCTTCCCGGCGAGCGCTACCACACCGCGCAGGATTTTCTCAGCCATATCGAGGCCAGCGCCTGGGGCAGCTACCTGCGCCTTGACCTGTCGACAGCGCTGGGCGATTTCAGCTCGCTGACTGCCTACAATTTCACGGAAAACAGCAAGAACAATGCAGATTCGGACGGCTCCCCGGTGGTGGTGGCGCACTACATCAACCCCGTCGAGGCGGAAACGCTGTCGCAGGAATTCAACTATTCCTCGGTAGACTACGGGCCGTTTTCCTATATCGCCGGCCTCTACCTGATGTCGGATCGGCAGGAGTGGTCGCCGTTTACCGTGGTCGACACCATTACCTACCAGGCGAAGAACGAGACGGATGCCTGGGCGGTCTACGCCGAGGCCACATACCAGTTGTCCGAGCGGCTCTCCTTCATCGCCGGCCTGCGCTACAGCGAGGAGGATCGCACGGGCTACGTCTCGACGGCGCCGGTGATCGGCGGCAAGCCCGACCCCTACCAGGAACTGGGCGACGAGAGCTGGGACAAGGTCACACCGCGTTTCTCGGCGATCTACAACCTGTCCGACAACAGCAATGTGTACTTCACCTACAGCGAAGGATTCAAGAGCGGCGGTATCGACACGCTCAATTTCAACCCGGTGCCCATCGACCAGGAAGAGTTGAAATCCTACGAGCTGGGCTTCAAGTCCGAAGGCGAGAACTACTCGCTCAGCGCCGCGATCTACCACTACGACTACACTGACCAGCAGGTGGGCACCTACCAGGGGCTGGTCCTGACCACGCAGAACGCGGCCAGTTCGGAAATCGAGGGCCTGGACTTCGAGGGTCGCTGGCGGCCGATGAGCGGCGCTGTCGAACTGCAGGCCGGTTTCTCCTACATACCCAACGCCGATTACGATGAGTGGCTGGAAGCGGACGCGCTGGAGCCCATCCGCGACCCGCTCACCGGCGAGATCTGTTACTGCGGCAACGCGGGTATAGCGATAGATGACGCCAGCGGTTACCGCATTATCCGCACGCCGAAATTTACCGGCAACCTGGGCGTCAACTACACCCGGGAGCTGGGTGCGGGAACCCTGTTCGCCAACCTCAACGCCTACTATTCCAAAGGCTACAACGCCGAACTGCTGGGCCGTATAGAACAGGATTCCTACGTACTCTACGGCGCCGAGGTGTCCTGGACGATGGATCACTGGACGCTGTCCGGTTGGGGCCGCAACCTCGGTGACGAGAACGATATCATCGGCCTGAACCAGCTCGGCACGCTCGGCGACACTGTCAACTATACGGCCCCGCGCCACCTGGGCGTCTCTGTCGAGTACGCGTTCTAGGGGATCGCGTCAGGGTGTGGCTGCCGGTCCTGCACGCATGGCCGGCAGCCACGGGACAATCCGCCTGGTTGAGCAGGGAGAAACAGCGCATGGCACAGGATCGCTTTGTTCGTTTTGCGAGTAGTTTCGCGGGCATGAGTGACGCCGTGATGGCGCCGGATGGCACGCTTTACGCCTCCGGGGTCGTCGCGCTCAAGAATGGTGAACTGGTCGGTGACGGCGACCCGACGCGGCAGGCGGAGCAGTGTTTTGAGAACCTGGCGGCGGTGCTCGACGCCGCCTCACTGGGCTTCGAGGACGTGCTGATGCTGCGCTGCTACCTGACAGACGCCGCGTACTATCCCGCCTACGCCGAGGTCAAGAACCGGCTGTTTGGCCGCGCCGCGCCCGCCAGCACCGGGCTGGTGGTGAAGTCGCTGCTGCTGGAGGGGCTGCTCATGGAGGTCGAGGCGACCGCCTATGCGGGCCCCCTGCGTGGGGCCGGTAGCGAACAGTCCGGGAGGCGCCGTGACGATGGGTAGGGTGCGCAGGAGCTGCGCTGGCCGCTGGCTGCTCGCGCTGGGCCTGGGCCTTGCCCAGCCGGCGCTGAGCGTGGACAGCGCCACCCCGGACATCCTGGTGCCGGACAGTGTGGAGGGCCAGAATCAACAGGGTCGGCCACTGTATCTCGAGCACTGCGCCGGTTGCCACAACGGCAAAGTCGCGCGCGCGCCGAAGATCAGCCAGCTGAAGATCATGTCCCCGAGCACCTTGTTGCGGGTGATGGAATCGGGGGCCATGAAGCAGCAGGCGCAGGGATTGACACGGCAGCAGCGGGTGGCTGTCGCGGAGTACCTGTCCGGCAGCCGGTACGTCGAGGAAGCGCTGATCGACGAGGCTCAGTACTGCCGGCAAGACAACTGGTTCGACCACCAGGAACCCACCGTACAGGGCTGGGGTTTTGGCGCGGACAACAGGCGCCATGTCGACGACGGGGCGGCCGGGCTCGATCGCGCCGATATCCGCAAGCTCAAGCTGAAATGGGCTTTCGAGTTTCCCGCCACGGTACGCGCGCGGCCGCAGGCGGCCTATGCCGGCGGGGCGGTCTTCGTCGGCAGCCAGGACGGCACCGTGTATGCGCTGGACGCGGCCAGCGGCTGTGTGCACTGGACCTTTACCGCCCAGAGCGAGGTGCGCTCGGCCATGGCGCTGGGCCGTCTCCCGGCCGGGGCCGCGGGCCCGGGGGACGCAACCCCCTACCTCTTTTTCGGTGATTTTTTGGCCAACGTGTACGCGGTTAACGCCATGGACGGCTCTTTGCTGTGGCAGGCCAAAGTGGATGACCACGGTGATGCTACGTTGACCGGTTCGGTGGCCTACTTTGCGGACGGGGCCCAGGCGCGCGTGTTCGTGCCGGTATCGTCGCTGGAGAGCGTGACCGCAGCATTACCCGACTACCAGTGCTGCACCTTCCGCGGCAGCGTGGTGGCGCTGGACGCCGCGACCGGGCGGCAGATCTGGAAGACCTACACGGTCGCGCAGGAGCCGCGGCCGACCTATGTCAGTTCCGCCGGGGTGCAGCAATTCGGGCCCTCCGGCGCCGCAGTGTGGAATGCGCCGACCATCGACGCCAAGCGGCGCCGGATCTACTTCGGCACGGGGCAAAACTACTCGTCGCCCGCCGAGTCAGGCAGTGACGCGATCTTTGCGCTGGATATGGATAGCGGCGAAGTGTCCTGGCAAAGGCAGTTCGTGCAGGGCGACGCCTTCAATCTCGCCTGCCCCTACGACGGCCCCAACTGCCCCAAGGAGGACGGCCCGGACCTTGATTTCGGCGCGTCCCCGGTGCTGGTAGCGCTGGACGCAGACACCGATATGCTTGTTGTCGGTCACAAGTCCGGCAATGTCTACGGCCTGGACCCGGACAAGGGCGGTGCGCTGGCCTGGCAGGCACGGGTCGGGCGCGGCAGTTCCACCGGCGGGGTGCATTTTGGCATGGCGGCCAATAGCGACAGCGTATTCGTGCCGATCTACGACCCGGATTTCAGCCTGCTGCCCGCGTACATGGGTGAGGTGATGCGCGCGCGCTTCCCCGGCAAGGCGCAGCGCGGGCTGCACGCGGTAAATGCCGCCACGGGCGAGGTGCGCTGGTCCTCGGACGTCGCCGAGGCCTGCGCCACGGAGACTGACTGCTGGGGCTACTCGGCCGCGGCCACGGAGACAGACCAGGCGGTGTTCGCCTGTAATCGCGGTGGCTTGTGTGTCGCGCGGGATACGCGGAATGGCGAACTGCTGTGGCGGTTTGATACCGCCAGGCGCTTTGAGACCACCAGCGGCCGGCGCGCCAGCGGCGGCTCGATCGGCGGTCCCGGTCCCCTGGTTGCGCGCGGCCGTGTGTTCGTCTCCTCCGGTTATTACGCGCTGGACCAGTCACCGGCCGGCAACCTTTTACTGATGTTCGAGGCGCAGTAGCAGCATGCATGGCGACAAGCAGAATGTTTTTATAAATCTCACCAGGTGCTTGCTGTTGGGCGTCGCGCTCTGCGCCCCGGCCGCGGCGACGGCCGCCCCGGCGGCCGGGACCGCCACAGGTGACCAGCTGTTCCAGCAGCACTGCTACACCTGCCACAACGGCGGCACACCCAAGGCGCCGCGCCTGGATACGCTCATGCAGATGCCCAGGGAGGCCATCTACGCGGCAATCACCAGCGGCATCATGTCCTCCCAGGCCAGTGCGTTGAGCGCGGAGGAGCGGGCGGTGCTGGCGGATTTCCTCGGCGTGTCGGCGGACCGGGAACGCCCGGCCAAGCCCGCGTGCAATGCGCCGCCCGGCTGGCTGGACACCGGCAGTACGCTGCGCGTCGAGCACTGGGGTATGAGCGCTGACGGGCGCCGCTTCATCCCCCCGGCGGTCGCGGGCCTGGCGCGGGAGGAACTGCCACAGCTGGCGCTGGAGTGGGCCTTTGCCTACCCGGACGCAGTTCGCGCGCGTTCGCAGCCGGCGGTCCTCGGCTCGGCACTGTTTGTCGGCAGCCAGGGTGGCCAGGTGTACGCCATCGACAGTAGCAGCGGTTGTGTGCACTGGCAGTACCAGGCCGACGCGGAGGTGCGGGTGGCGATTACGCTGGGTGAGGGGGACGCGGCGCACCTGCTGTTCTTCGCCGACACCGCGGCGCGGGTGTATGCGCTGGACGCGCGCAGCGGGACGCTGGTATGGAGTACCGTGGTAGACAGCCACAGCAACGCCACGGTGACCGGCTCGCCGATCTTTTACCTGCAGGCCGGGCGTGCGCGCCTGTACGTGCCGGTCTCCACGACGGAGGACAACGAAACGCCGGACCCGCAGTACTCGTGCTGCACGTTCAGGGGGTCGGTGGTGGCGCTGGACGCGCTCAGCGGCGAGCGTGAATGGAAGACGCACACCATTGCCCGCACTCCCACGGTACATCACCGCAATCCCCGGGGCGTGCCCCAGTTGGGACCCTCCGGCGCCTCGGTGTGGAACCAGCCGATCGTCGACGCAAAGCGTGGCCTGTTGCTGTTCGGCACGGGGCAGAACCATTCGTCCCCCGCCGATGACAACAGCGACGCGGTATTCGCGCTGGACCTCGCCTCCGGCAAGGTAGTGTGGAAAACGCAGCTCACGCAAAACGACGCCTGGAATTCGAGCTGCCTCAGTCCCCCGGGGGCGCGTTTCAACTGTCCCGAGGAGGATGGACCGGATTTCGATATCGGCGCGTCACCCGTCCTGGTGAGCCAGGGCGAGCGCGCGATCCTGGTGGTGGGGCAGAAGTCGGGCGATGTCTACGGTATGGACCCTGACACGGGCGAGGTACGCTGGAAGCGAACGCTTGCCCGTGGCGGCCTGTCCGGCGGGGTGCATTTCTCGCTGGCGGCGGATGGCGACACCGTGTACGTGCCCATCGACGACTACGACAACTACCTGCCCTATCCGCCGGACCGCTACGATCACCGGGGCGAGCAGCGCCCGGGCGTATACGCCGTGCACGCTTTCAGCGGTGAGACGCGCTGGTTCAGGAGCGCCAGGGACGCCTGCGACGGTGCGGACTGCGGCGGTTTCTCGGCAGCGATCACCGCGATAGACGGCGCCGTTCTCGCCTGCGCCAGGTACGGCAGGTGTTTCGCCTTCGACCGCGACAGCGGTGCGACGCTCTGGTCCTACGATACGGCCAGGGAGTTCGACAGCATCAGCGGGCAAACGGCACAGGGCGGCAATGTCGATGGGCCGGGCCCCGTGGTTGCCGGGGGCAGGGTCTTTATCAATTCAGGCTACAGCTTCTACACCGGTGCGGCGGGGAACGTGCTGCTCAGCTTCAGGCCCGTCACCGGTTCCGGGAACACCCGGAAGTAATCCAGATCGCGCCGCAGACGAAGTCGCCTGCGGCGTCCACCAACAGTCGATTTTCAAGGAGTAATGACTCGATGGACATGACGCATTTGCTTGCCACCAGGGCAGGGGATGGAAAGCCCTTTATTTTTCCGGGGCCGGATCAGCCGATAACGTTCAATTTCGACCAGGGGCTGGCCTCGACCGAGACCTTCCCGATGGAGGATATGGCCAGGCTGACACAGGAACTTTTCCAGAACGACGGCAGCGACGTACTGGACTATTTCGATCCCAGCGTGGGCTACGAGGAACTCGTGTTCGGCAGCCGCGGACTGCGCAACGCGCTGGCGCAGCGTTATGGCGCCAAGCACGGGCGCAGCGATTTTACCGCGGACAATTTCATCCTCACTTCCGGCTCCGTGCAGGCGATTTCACTGGCCGCGTCCGCCTGTCTGGAACAGGGCGATGTGGCGATCGTCGAGGCGGCGACCTTCCCCTACGCGGTCAACTACATGAAAAGCGCCGGCGCCGAGGTCATCAGTGTGCCGGTCGACCAGGATGGCATGAACATGGACGCCCTCGAGGCGGTGCTGGACGAGTGCCGTCGCGACGGCAAGCGCGTCAAGCTCGTGTACACGATTTCGACCTTCCAGATGCCCACCGGCGTGGTGCTGAGTCTCCCCCGGCGACACCGGCTGCTGGATCTCGCCGCCGCGCACGATTTCCTCATCCACGAGGACTACGTGTACGGCGAGATGCGCTATGAGGGCGAGGAGATTCCCTCCCTGCTGAGCCTGGATGATTCCGGCCGTGTCATCCACGACAACTCACTGAGTAAAACGCTGGCGCCGGGACTGCGCATCGGCTGGATGGCGGGAGACCCGAGCCTGATCAACGCCATGGGCGCGGTACGCCAGGACCTGGGTGTCAGCCAGTGGATGGCGCGCCTGGCGCAGCGCTACATCGAGGACGGTTTGCTGGATGCGCACCTGGAGAAGGCGAACGCGCTGTACCATCGCAAGCGCGATGCCGTGGTGCAGGCGTTGAACAGCCATTGCGGCGACTATGTCAGTTTCGACATTCCCCAGGGGTCTTTCTATATCTGGGTCGAGGTCGACCAGCGGGTGGACTGGTTGCGGGCGGCGGAACTGGCGGTCGACGCCGGCATCTACTTCCGCCCCGGCGAGCGGTTTGACACGGCGGACGACTCGCGCCAGTTTATTCGCATCGCCTTTGCCAGGGTCAGCTTCGAGACCATCGAGAAGGGCATCAAGAAACTGGGTGAAATCCTCAGGGACTGCGAGAAAGGTGATTGAGTGAAGGGCGAGGTTCTTGTCGACGGCGTCGCGTTTCCCGAGTGCCCGCGCTGGCGCGACGGCTGTCTGTGGTTTTCCGACCAGCACAGCGGCCAGGTGTTCTGCCTGGACGCGGCCGGCGGGCTGGTCCATCGGATCGACGTGCCCGGCCGCGCGGCCGGACTCGGCTGGTTGCCCGACGGGCGACTGCTGGTGGCGTCGATGGAGCAGCGCCGGCTGTACGTAATGGATGCGGCGCAGCAGTTGCAGGTCTACGCGGACCTGGCCTCTGTGCACCACGGCCAGAGCAATGATATGGTGGTGGACGCCTCTGGCAATGCGTACGTCGGCAACATCGGGTTCGACTTCAACGGCGGTGAGGAGCCCAGGGAGACGAACGTGGCAATGGTGCGCCCGGACGGCGCGGTGTCCGTCGCGGCCAGGGACATGCTCACCCCAAACGGCAGTGTCATCACGCCCGATGGCGCGACGCTGATTGTCGCCGAGTCGCTGGCCAACCGCCTGACCAGTTTCAGTATCGGCAGCGACGGCGCGCTGGCGCAGCGCTCAGTATGGGCGCAACTCGGTGATCACGTACCGGACGGCATCTGTCTGGATGCCCAGGGTTGTATCTGGCTCGCCTCTCCCTACGCCGGCCAGGTGCTGCGTGTACAGCAGGGTGGGGCGGTGCTGCAGCGCCTGGATTTTGGCGAGGCGCAGCCCTATGCCTGCATGCTGGGTGGGGACGACGGGTGCACGTTGTATGTTTGCCTGGCGCCGCATCACGACCCCGCGGTGACCTTGTCGCAGCGCGCCGGCAGCGTGCAGGCGGTACGCGTGGACGTCGCCCACGCCGGGCTGCCGTAATGTCATGAGTTCAGTGGGCCGGCTGCGTGATCAGTTCCCGCACCCAGCGGTGAGCGGCGCTGCTCTCGCTGTTCTGGTGCCAGTACAGCCACAGTTCCAGCTGTGGCATCTCGAACGGCACTGGCAGGATGCTTAGCTGGCTGGCGTCCATGCAGCAGTCCACGAGCTTGCGCGGCACCGTCAGGCAGACCTGGTTTTGCAGCACCATGGGTTCGGCAACCAGGCAGTGTTGCACTCTCACCAGTATCCGTCGCGACAGGCCCTGCTGCTCCAGCACCGTATCGACATAGCCCGCACCGTGGGGCCGGGTAGATACCAGCAGATGGTCCTGGGCGAGGTAGCACTCGAGGTTCCATTCCTGCTCCAGGCAGGGGTTGTTGTTGTTGACCACGCAGACGAAGTCGTCGTTCAGCAGCAGCTGGCGGCCGAGCATGCTCTCGTCGATCTGGAAGTACTCGATGGCAAAGTCCAGCTCTCCCGATACGAGCTTGTCGTGTATCTCCTGGTCCAGGACCTGCTGGTTGTGCACGGTGATGCCCGAGCCCAGCGCCTGTATCGTGTGCACCAGGGGCGTGAGGAACAGCACCTCGGCGAGGTCGCCGACACTGAACGAGATCGTGCGCTGTGAGGTGGCGGGGTCGAAGCCGGTGGCTTCCAGCATCGTCTTGTCGAGCAGCGCCAGCGATTCGGTAATCGGGCCGATCAGGGAGCGCGACAGGTTGGTCGGCGTCACCCCCTGGCGCGACCTGACGAACAGGGGGTCCTGGTAGATTTCGCGCAGCTTGGCGACACTGGCGCTCACCGCGGGCTGGGAAACGTGCAAGGCCTCGGCTGCCCGCGTGATACTGCGCTCCCGGTAGATCGTGGCGAATACCACGAAGAGATTGAGGTCGGATTGTTGTAACTGCTTGGAAATCAGGGCCTGGTCCTCGGTGACAGCTGGTAGTGATCCCGGCCTGGGAAGGCGTCCGCTGCCGTGCCAAGGGAAGGGGCGCCGCTCCAGCGTCCCGGCTGCGTATCTTCGATAAACACGGCGATCCAGTCAATACAGGTTTGCCGCCCGGCCTCACGGCACGGTGCCTGGCGCAGAGGTCGCCGGCAATTCCGATGGCGGGGGCGATTCAGGTTAGAATGCCCGTATGCGCCACGGCAATTTCTCAGAGCAGACCGACACCCCCGTCAACTGGCGCATTTTGCGCCACCTGGTCCCCTACTTGCGCCACTCCCGCGGCAGGGTCACCGTGGCCATGTTGTGCCTGCTCGCCGCCAAGGGCGCCATCCTGGTCATTCCCTTCCTGCTCAAGCAACTGGTGGATTCGCTGGAGGGCGCCAGCTCCGCAACGCTGCTCACCTCGGTGTTGCTGGGCCTGGTGCTGGCCTACGGAGCGGCGCGCTTTGCCAATGTCCTCTTCGCCGAGTTGCGCGATACGATCTTCGGGCGCGTCACCGAACGCGCCATGCGCGAGATCGGCCTGCGGGTGTTCCGGCACGTTCACTCGCTGGACCTGGAGTACCACCTGAACCGGCGCACCGGCGGCCTGGCCAGGGATATCGAGCGCGGCGTCACCGGGGTGAGCTTTCTGCTGCGTTTCTTCGTCTTCAACATTGCGCCAACCCTGTTCGAGATCGCCATGGTGGCGGGTATCCTGTTGTTCAACTACGGACCGGGGTTTGCCGGCATCACGCTGGTGTCGGTATTCCTGTACGGCTGGTTTTCCCTGCGCGCCACCGAGTGGCGCACCCGCTTCGTGCGCGAGATGAACGAGGCGGACTCGAACAGCAATACCCGCGCCGTGGACAGCCTGCTCAACTTCGAAACGGTCAGGTACTTCAACAACGAGGACTTCGAGGCGCGGCGCTACGATAGCGAACTGCAGAAGTGGGAGCTGGCCAGGCGCCGCAACCGCCTGTCATTGTTCGGGCTCAACGGCGGCCAGGCCCTGATCATCGCCGTCTCCCAGACTGCCATGATCGGCCTGGCCGCCTGGCGTGTCAGGGAGGGCAGCCTGAGCCTCGGCGACTTCATCCTCATCAACCAGTTCATGATCCAGTTGTTCATGCCGCTGGGCTTTCTCGGCTTCGTATTCCGCGAGATCAAGGGTTCCATGGCCAATATCGAGCAGATGTTCGCGCTGTTGCGCCTGCAGCCGACGGTCACGGATGCGCCGGGCGCGCCCGCACTTGCAGTGCAACGAGGCCGCATCGAGTTCAACCGGGTCAGCTTCGCCTACGACCCGGCGCGGCCCATCCTGCACGATGTCAGCTTTGTCATCGAGCCGGGGCAGAAGGTCGCGGTGGTGGGAGCCAGCGGTGCGGGAAAGTCCACGCTGGTGAAGCTGCTGTTTCGCTTCTACGACCCGGACGGTGGCCGGATCCTGATCGACGGGCAGGATATTCGCGGGGTTACCCAGGCGACCCTGCGTGCGGCCATCGGCATCGTGCCGCAGGACACCGTGCTGTTCAACGACACGATTTTCGAGAATGTGCGCTACGGCAACCCGCGCGCTACGGACGCCGCCGTGGAAGAGGCGATCAGGCTGGCTCACCTGGACGCCTTCATCGACGGCCTGCCCGAGGGCGGGGCGACCCTGGTCGGCGAACGCGGGCTGAAACTGTCCGGCGGTGAGCGCCAGCGCGTGTCCATCGCGCGCACGATACTCAAGCGACCGCCCATCCTGGTCTTCGACGAGGCCACGTCCTCCCTGGACAGCCGCTCGGAGCAGGCGATCCTGGACGCCCTGCGCGAGATATCCCGTGAACACACCAGCCTGGTGATTGCCCATCGCCTGTCCACGGTGATCGATGCGCAGGCCATCGTGGTGCTGCACCAGGGGGTGGTGGCGGAGACGGGGACACACCGGGAACTGCTGGCGGCGGGCGGGCGCTACGCGGCGCTGTGGCAGGCGCAGCAACAGCGCGAGGGTTGAAAGGGCGAGAAACGACCGCGCCTGCAGGCCTGGCGCCAGCTCTGAAACGCCGGTGACTGCCTGGGTCAGAACACGAAACCCACGCCAGCTACCAGGCCCGGCATGCTGATGTCCAGCTCGGCATTGCCCTGTTCGAACTCGTAGTTCAGCTCGCGGTAGCCGAGCCTGAACGTCAGCGCGCCGGGCTGGTAGATCAGCTCCGGGAACATCTCCCAGACCAGGTCCGAATCGCCGGCGCCCACGGAAGCCGAGGTCATCAGCGTCCAGTTTTCAGACAGGACGATGCGGGGCCGGAGCATGAGTATCGCGTCGAAGACCTCCTCCTGGGTTGTGCTCTTGCCGAGCAGGCTGTTATCCACGTCCAGTTCGAAACCGGCAAAACGCACGCCGAGCATGAAGTCCACGCTATGACGTTCCCCCAGTGGGGCGCGATAGCCGCTGGTGAGGGTGGCCAGGGCGCTGGTGACCTCGATTTCCACATTCGCCAGGTCAAGTGGCCCGCTGATGTCATCGCTCTGCAGTACGCCGTAGTCGATCTGCAGAAAATTCACCCAGCGTCCCCGGTTGGCTTCCAGCAACACCTGGGCGCCGTACTCCGCCTGGTCGAGAATATCGGAAAAGCTGGCGGAGGCATCGTAGTCGATCCTGCCGATGTCGAGATCTCCGTCGATACCCATCGCCCAGAGATAGGGGGCCACCTCGAACGACCAGTCCTGCATTTTCTCGCCGCTGGCGGGGTTCAGTGCCAGGGACAGGGCCAGTCCGGCGCATGCCGCAACCTGTTTTGCTCGTGTCATTTGTTATCTCCTTGTGTGACGCCTGCCATTAACTGGTTGTCGCCGGTGGAATCCATACCCGTGGGGCAGAGGCCCGGGCTGGCGGCCATTCAGGCTGGCGGTGCCACCTGCATGTATACGGGGCCGTTGCTGCCGAAGGTCTGCATGTAGTAGTCCTGACCGCACTGGTAGTACATGACGCCCTGGCGATTGATGACGTTCGCGTTGCACGGCAGTGATCTAATCGGCTGAGCAGGCGCGGGTGCTGCCGCCGGTGCCGGTGTGTTGTAGTAGATGTTGGTCGTGTTCGTGGTGGTCTGCTGCGATGGGGTTGTGCCCTGCGGCGCAGTCGCCGCGGTCTGCTGTTGCGTTTGCGCTGTGTTTTTCGATGAGGCCACGCTCGCTCCGACTGCAGCGCCGGCGAGGGCGCCGATGGCGAAAGCGGCGACTTTCTCGCCGTCATCGTCATCATCGTCGTAGTGATACCCGCCGTATCCCGGGTATCGATAGGTGTCGCTGAAGGCGTCCGTGCGGTTTTCACTGCGTTCGGTCGCCTCGCTCTGGCGGGTGTCGACGTTCTGGTTGCGCGACTCCTGTCGCGATGCCTGGTTGGATGAGGTCGTCTCCTGCCGCTGGGACTGGTTGTTCGAGATGGATTCCTGGCGTTGCGCCTGGTTTTCCGTGCTGGTGCTACTCATTGACTGCTGCCGCTGAGAGCGATTCTCCGATGCCTGTGCGGAGCCCGATTGCAGCTCCCCGGAGCGATTGCCCTGGAAACTGCCGCCGCCGGAGAATCTCCCGCCACGGGCTTCGCCGTCACGGGAGAAGCCGCCCTGACCGCCGAAGCCACTGTGCGCTCCGCCGCGTGCCAGCGCATCGCCCGTGGCCAGTGCACACAGCAGCGCAACTGTGCAGGCCAGCAAGAGGCGGTTGTCCAGTGTACTCATGGTGCTTCTCCCGCTTGCCCGCTGGCGTGCTCAGGCGGTACTTGCACCGCAAAGAGAATCTGTGTCGCCTCCGCTGGCGGTTCGAAGTCGAAGGCAGTCGTGTCGTGGCTACTGTCGGTGTGCCATGCGTCGAAGTCCATCCAGTGCTGTGGGTGGCCCGGCGCGCCGCGGTAGGTGAGGACGATTCTGCGCGGCAGGGGTTCACCCGCTACCGGCAGCCACACCTGGAAATCCAGCCAGCCGGTGCGACCGGCAATGTGATGAGTCGGCTGCGCGAATGCGTAACTCTGCTCCACGTAGGCGACTGACAGCAGCCGCCGCTGCAGTTCCTGCGAAAAGTAGGTGGTGAACATCATGCCCAGGGGCAGACGCATCTGCAGGTCGCGCAGCAGGTACACCATCGCATCGTCGATACCGCCAGGTTGCGGCGCCAGCGCGAAGACATTGTGCGTGCCGTCGTACACCGTGATTTGCTCGCCATCGAATATCAGCGACGTTGGCCTGCCATCGGCGCCGGCCTCGTCGACGCGCAGCAGGGAGGGGCGCGCCACCCGAACCTCGCGGCGCTCGAGGAACTCCAGCAGCTGTCCATCGGCCTGCATGGCATCGTAACCGGCGCGGATGGAGACCTGGAAGTTCTGCAGCTTTTCGAGGTGTTGCGCCATGTCCAGCAGCATCCCGTGAGCGCGCTTGTCCCATGGCAGGGGCTGTCCAGCGGCGGCCCCGACCTCATTCTGTGCCAGGGCTGTGCCGGCGGCCAGCGCGGCAACCAGGGCCAGCGGGGCAAGCACCCGGGAGAGCAAACGAGTTCCCATCGCTCAGCTCGATGCGGGCCGGTGCCCGGAATTGTCGATCACGATGTTCAGCTTCTTCGATGGCGCCGACAGGGTGATATGCGAGGCGTAAATCGTGCCGTCGGGCAGGACGCCCATCTGCGCGTCGAACTGCACGGCGTCCTCGGGCTTGTCGACATAGGTTTCAACGGATACAGCAATCAGCCTGCTGGTGGGGATTTCCATCTCGACCCCTAACGTGTCCCCGGCCTTGAGGTAGTCGGCAAACCCCAGCTTCACCCGTTGGCCCGCCGGATTCAGCGACATCTTCCCGGCGTTCATCGACGCCTGGATGTTGGCGGGGTCGGTGGGCAGGTAGCTGTGCACGAGTTGCTCGGCGCTGGCTGCGAATTCCTGCACTTCCTGCGCGTGGTGTTCGGCGATCTTCGACAGGATCATGGCGGGCGGCAGCATGATTTTCATGCCCTTCTCGGTGGAGCCATCGTCGCCGACCTGTACTTTCTGCAGCTTTCCGTCGACGCCGTAGTAGCAATGAAATTGCTGTTTTTTCTGCGTTTTGCCATCGACGGTAACCGTGCTCGTCTGCACCCACTCGTACTGCCTGATCGATTGCTGGCTGGCGGCGAGCCACTGCTTGAGTGTATCCACGCGCTGTTGGGGCGAGGCGCCCTGGGCGAGTGTGGCCGGCGTCCACGCCAGCAGTAGCGCGGCCAGCAATGAGCTCAGCAGGGGCGCTGTTTGAGGAGTTTTCATCGCGAGTACCTTGTCAGTGGATGGTTGCTCATTCAGGTTTTTACCGGCGCGACGTCGTAATTGACGAAGCCGTACTCCCCGCGTCGCGCCGCCAGGTATTTGTCGCCGAGCCTGTACACGGTGATTTCCAGTGGCGTTCCCGCGATGATCGTGATCAATCGCCCGTCGCGGATTTCGTAGTCCGGCGCATTGCTGTGCAACATTCCACCCATCTCACTCAGTCCCTGGGGCTGGCCGTCGACAGCGGTGACCAGGCGGCGCCCGTCAGTGCCGTAGAGGATGGTGTGGGTCTTGCCGGTAACGCGGTTACGCACGTTGAATGACTTGCCCTGCACCAGTTGCGTCAGCGCGTCGTTGTCCAGCGCCACGCCGCCCTGTTTGAGCAGTTGTTCCACGGTGAGGCCTTCTCCGGCGCCACGGCGCGCCTTCTCGTCGGGCACATACCAGATGGGGGTGCCCCAGGCGCGTTCCTGGATGATCGCGGTGTAGCCGGCGCCGCTCGGCGGCAGCCGTCCGGCCTGGGCGGCCTGGATGGTGCTCCAGCGCGGCGTGGGGATCTCCAGTACGCGCACGTAGTAGAACGCATCCAGCGCGGGGTCGAAATCCGGGTCCGTCCACAGCGTCTTCAGTTCCGCCTCGCCGACCGTGTTGCTGTACTCGCCGGTGTTCAGGTCCACCGTGGATTGGATGGTGGGTAGTCTGCCGCTGTTCTTGTCCGGTTCGCGCTCGCCGGCCCAGGCCACGTCGTAGACCTGCTCGAAGGACTGCCCGTGTTTGCTCCAGCCCTTGATGACCTGGATGCGGTCGAGATTGGCGGCGTCCGGGTCGCGTGTCGCCCAAATGGCCAGCACCGGCGCGCCATTGCCGCTGCGTGCAGTCAGTTCGCCGCCCATCGGCACACCCGTCTCGTAGGCCGTGGTGAGCCAGTCGCGTTGCTGCAGCAGGTCGCCGGGAAACTCCCAGCCGCCGAACACGCGCAACACGATACGCGTGCCACTGGTGGCGTAGGTCTCGGCGTTCCTGAGGCCATCGAAGATCGCCTCGCGCGTGTTCTCCTGGGCCCATACGGCACTGAGCCCGGCGGGGGTCACCCAGAGGCTGTTCAGGCCCAGCACGGTCGCGCCGTTGAGCCGTTTCTCGCGGCTGTCGTCCACGGTGCCGTGCACACCGAAAAAGTTTTCCTGGCGGTAGGGCACGGCGGTGACATGAGAATCCGAGCCCGCCACCATGCCCATGCGGTAGGGATTGAAACCCAGACCCTGGCCCATGGCGAGGCCGTCCTTATAGGCCTGGCGCACGTAGCTGCCGTAGTTCTGCGGCGCGCCAGTCGCCCCCAGCAACTGCCAGACGAATACCTCGTAGCCGGCGAATTCATCGTTGGGGGACAGCGCGGGCGTGGTTTCCGACTGCCCCTTGACCTGCTTGACCTCGGTCAGCGGTTCGTTGCGCAGGCGCGCCTCGGCCCATGCCCGGTCGATCGCCTGCCCTTTGTGGTCGCGCTGGCGCGGGAACATCACACCGGAGCTGAGATTGCCGTTGTGCGACACCGCCAGCAGTTCGCTGCCCCTGGCGCGCTGTTCATCCATCCAGCGCCACAGGTCGATGGGGTCGGTGGAATCCAGGGAAGAATAGGGCACCTTGGGCAGGATCTTCGAATCGCGGAAGAACACGTTGCGATGCAGGTTCTGGGAGCCGGGCGTCGACGTCCATTCGAACGCCGTGAACGAGGTGAAGACGCCCGGCTCGTAGGCGTCGTCCGCCGCGCGGATGATGCGTTGCCACACCGGGCTGACGACCGCCGGGTCGGCGAGCGTTTCCAGCGGATGGCCCGTCGCGATGCTCGCCGACAGCGCCTTGAAGGTCAGCATGGCGTCCTTCTCCGCGGCGAATTTCAATAGCCCGGCGGCAAACCCGGAGGACTTGCGCAGCGGCGAATGCGGGTCGTTGGCCTGCTGCACCACGCCCATGTAGTCCGTGTGCTCCGTCACCGCGCCCCAGTCCAGGGGTTTGGTGATCCTGACATCGTAACCCCCGGGGTGCTTGATCGGCCTGCCCCTGGCGTAGCGGTAGAAATCTTCCGGCCCGGTGAGGGTGTTGCCGAAGGCGAAAGCGTCGAAGGACAGGCTGGTATGCAGGTGCTGCTCGCCGAAATAGACGTTTTTCTGCGGGTTGGGGGCTCCCATACTCACGCTGCTGATGCCGGTCCCCAGGCTGAGTAACAGGCACGGCAACCAGCGGTTGCGGCGTCCGGCGCCTGTGTCGGCTGCGGGTTTTTTTCTGGCGATGGCGTGGATTCTCCCTGGTGATTGTTCTGTCATGGCCTGCGGCTGGGGCGGGAGCTCCCGCTCGCTACCGGCTCGGCAATCCCGCCTGCCGGATGACACCAATCCACCGCGCGCGTGGCCGGGCAAGGCGGCAGGGCGCGTAGCAGTGTTGCGTACCCGGGTTGTTCGCGCTTGCCATTTCATGCCAGTTTTTGCCGTCGGGGCGAGAAACGGCGCGCAGGGGCAAGATTCGTCGCCGGGAGGCTGTCACAGTCGGGTGATCCGCCGCCGTACACGCCACGGGGATCTCCCGGACATCGGGCGAGCGGGCCGGCTCAGGCAGGTGCCGCGATGAAGCCGGGTACCAGGGGCGGCGCGGCGGTCTCGTTTGCGAGCGCGGCCCCTCCCTGGCTCGCCCGCTCACGCGCCGCGCGCGGGGGCATCCCATACCAGCGGCGGAAGGCCCGCGTCAGGTGCGCCGCGTCCGAATAGCCCAGGCCGTAGGCGATCTCCGTCACCGAAGCCTGTGTGTGCAGCAGCAGTTCCATGGCGCGCCGTTTTCTGTAGCTGTCGAGTATTTCCTCGAAGGAGAAACCCCAGCTGGACAGGCGTCGCTGCATGGTCCTCACGCTGAGGGCCAGTTCGTCGGCGATACTGGCCGTCGTCGGCCGTGACAGGCCCGACGTACGGACAATTTCGCGATAGACCTGCTGACAGGTGAGTTCCGCGCGGCTGGCTCTGTGCTGTGGTTGCGGCGGTGTATCTGTCATCGGCAGTTCGAGTGCGGCGGCATCGAACACCAGTTCCGCGTGGTCACAGCCGCTTTCGACACGCAGCTCCAGCAGTTCTTCCACCTCGGCTACTCGCCTGTAATGCCGGGGCAGGCGCAGGGTCAGCGCCAGCGGTTGTGCTGCACAGCGCAGGAGCTTTAGCAGCACGTACAGGTGAGCGTCGTGTTGGTGGCGCGGGTCGGCCGTCATCTTTCCCAGCATTTCAGAGCGTATACTGACGCTGTCCCCCTGGCGGCGCAGGCTCAGGCGCGTGCCGGTTTCCTGTTCGTGCAGGGTCAGGCAGAGATGGTGCAGTGCCTTGCCCAGCGTGGCGCAGCGCAGCAAACGCCGGGTCCACTCGCCGTAGTTCTCCAGTTCAAACAGGTCGCCAAGGTGAAAGCCCAGCAACTCGTCTCCGGCGCGGCGATTGATCGCCCAGGTGAGCTCTAGCACCGAGTTGCGGGGCAGCCAGATGTTGGAGCCGAGCAGGGTCTCCGCCGGGATGTTCATGTCGCGTAACAGCTGTCCCGGGGCGATATCGCGAGATACGAGGTACGCCCCGACCTGGGCGAGAGAGGATGCCCTGTGTAGCGGCGAGCGCTGTGACATGGTTATTCTTCCCTGTGCCTGGCGCAGCGGGGTAATACGCCCGCAGAATAGTGGTATACACTTGGGCTGGCAAGCGTCCGGCATGCGGCCGCAGCGCGAGCCGGGCCTGCCCGATTCCGTTATTTTGTCGATAAGGAGAACAATCCGATGAGAGCCATCATCACAGCCATGGTAGCGTGCGCGTTGCTCGTCCTGCAGGGCGCGGCGCAGGCCGATGAGCAACTGCCGCAGGTCAGTCACGACGGCCTGCACCTGCTCAAGGGCACCAAGGTACGCGCCGTGTACATGAAGCCCGGCGCTGACCTCAAGGAATACAACAAGATCGCGCTGCTAGACACCTACGTGGCGTTTCGCAAAAACTGGCAGCGCGATCACAATCGCGACGCCGTGGGCCTGGCCGATCGGGTCAGCGACAAGGACATGCAGCGTATTCGCCAGGAGCTGGCCGCCGAGTTCAGGAAGGTCTTCACCAAAGAACTGTCCGAGAAGGGCGGGCACGAGGTGGTGACGACTGCCGGCAGTGGGGTGCTGATCCTGCGCCCGGCGATCATCAATCTCGATGTGACGGCGCCGGACCTGATGGAGCCGGGTATCACCCGCACCTTCGCGGCGGACGCAGGCCAGATGACCTTGTACCTGGAATTGTATGACGGCAAGACCCAGGACATCATCGCCCGTGTCATCGACCCCGAGGTCGTCGGGGACGATCTCGTCCACGTGACCAACAGCGTGACCAACAGGGCCGATGTGGACCGCCTCCTGCGGCGCTGGGCAGACCTGCTGAACGCGCAGCTTGCCGCGGTGAAACCGGCACAATAGTTGCGCATTCTGTGATCTGAATTGTCCATGCAGGGCGCCGGGTCGTTGGCCACGCGCCCATTTTTTTACCTACGTACCATCGGACGGCGAGCCGTTGTTGCCCGGATGGCTTGGCCCAACTGCTACGAACCCATGCACCATTCACCATTCACGTCTTGACGCCCGCCAATATGTCGATTAGTCTGGACATATGGATATCAAGACCGCGACCACCCTGTTCGACGCCCTGTCCCAGGAGACCCGCCTGCGCGCCTTCCGCCTGCTGGTGGAGGCCGGCCGGCAGGGCATGCCCGCCGGCGCGCTCAGCGATCACCTGGGCATCCCGCACAACTCGCTGTCCTTTCACCTCAACCACCTGTCCAACGCGGGTATCGTGACCTCGCGCCGGGCGGGGCGCTCGATCATCTACAGCGCCAACTACGAGGTGGTGCAGGGCCTGATCAGTTTCATGGTCAAGGACTGTTGCAGCGGGGAGTTCGCCACGATTCACGAAGACAGGCACAAGGGCTGTTCCATTATCGAGCTGGCCAACTGCTGCGATACCGCAGCCAACTGACAACCAGGAGAGACACGATGAAACGCATGCATATCCACGTCGGTGTGGAGCACCTCGACCAGGCCGTCACGTTCTACAGCGCACTGTTTGGCGCACAGCCGGTGAAAATCCGTAGCGATTACGCGAAGTGGATGCTCGACGAACCCTGCGTCAACTTCGCCATTTCCACGCGCGCCGGCAGCACCGGCCTGGAGCACCTGGGTATCCAGGTCGAGGAAGAGGGGGAACTGGGCGAGTTGCGCCAGCGCCTGCAGGACGCCGACCTGTCGCTGTTCGACGAGGGCGAGACCGTGTGCTGCTACGCACGCTCCGACAAGACCTGGGTGCAGGACCCGGCCGGCATTGCCTGGGAGGCGTACCGTACCATGGAGGAGGCGCAGTTCTTCGGCAGTGCGCCAGAGGACGGGACCGCGACGGAAACCGGTGCGGCGTGCTGTGCGCCGCCCCAGGCGCGCGAGACTGCGGACGAGCCGGCTGCCGGCAGTGGGGCGTGCTGTGGCTGAGGCGGGCCTCGCCGTGAGCGCATCCAGCGCGTCCCCCCTGGGCTTCTTCGAACGCTACCTCTCCCTGTGGGTAGCACTGTGCATCGGCGGCGGCGTCGGCCTGGGCCTGGTGTTTCCCGGGCTGTTCGCGGCGATCGCCCGGTTCGAGCACGCCAATGTAAACCTGGTCATCGCCGTGTTCATCTGGCTGATGATCTACCCGATGATGGTCAATGTCGATTTCGCCTCGATCAGGGACGTGGGCCGGCGACCCAAGGGCCTGTGCCTGACGCTCGTGGTCAACTGGCTAATCAAGCCCTTCAGCATGGCGGCGCTGGGCATCCTGTTTTTCGACTACCTGTTCGCAGACCTGGTGGAGCCGGAGAGCGCGAAGGAGTACATCGCCGGGATGATCCTGCTCGGCGTGGCGCCCTGCACCGCGATGGTCTTCGTCTGGAGCCAGCTGGTACGCGGGGACGCCGGTTACACCCTGGTGCAGGTGTCGATCAACGATATCATCATGGTGTTCGCCTTCGCGCCCCTGGCGGCTTTCCTGCTGGGGGTGACGAATATCGTCGTGCCCTGGGAAACGCTGCTGCTGTCCGTCGTGCTCTATGTCGTGACACCGCTGGCGGCGGGCTACGCCACGCGCCGCATGCTCGCGCGCGCCGGTGACGGGGAGCGCATCGCCGCTTTCATCGCCAGGGTGAAGCCGCTGTCCGTGATGGGCCTGCTGGCCACCGTGGCCCTGTTGTTCGGGCTGCAGGCGCAGACGATCGTCGATAAACCGCTGATCATTGCGCTGATCGCGGTGCCGCTGGTCATCCAGAGCTACGGTATCTTCCTGATTGCCTATGCCTGGGGCTATCTGTGGCGGGTGCCCTTCGATACCGCCGCCCCCGCGGCGCTGATCGGCACCTCCAACTTTTTCGAGCTGGCGGTCGCTGTCGCCATCAGCCTGTTCGGCCTGCACTCCGGCGCGGCGCTGGCCACGGTGGTCGGGGTGCTGGTCGAGGTGCCGGTCATGCTGTCGCTGGTGGCCATCGCCAACAGGACACGGGGCAGGTTCGCCACGGCCTAGTGCCGTGGCACTCACTGCTCGAAATTGATGGGTATGCGAGACTGGTCTCATCCGCCTGCAGGCCCCCTGGCGGGCGTTCGGTATCGTCACTATACTCAGGGGCAGGATTAGACCCGCTGTCTACCCGGAGACGCGCTATGCAGCGTGGAAAAGTTCTCGCATTCGCCGCACTCGCCCTGGCCGTGGGCGGCGCGGCGCTGTGGAATTACCGCATAGGCCAGGTGGCCATCCCGGAAAACCGTACCCTGTTCGTGCTGCTGTTCCTGGGCGCCGCGGCGCTGGGCGTGGCGGCCCTGGTGCGCGGCGCCGGCTGGCTCGGTGGCGCGGCCGCGGTGCTGGCCATCGCGATCGGCGGCCTGTTGCCCGCGACCATCGCCATCAGCCCGCAGGAGGCGACCGCCGACGCGATCAGAGTGGGCGACACGATTCCCCGCTTCACCGCCCTTGACAGCCAGGGCGAACTGTTCGACTCGCGTTCCCTCAACGGCCACCTCGTACTGATCAAGTTTTTCCGCGCCCACTGGTGACCTTACTGTGTCGCCGAGTTACGGCGATGGGAGGAGCTTCGGGCCGAGTTCGATCTGCGCGGCGTGCAGGTCGTGACCATCAGCACCGATCACCCGGAGGAGATCCGTGCCGGGCGCGACCAGCACGGTCTGCAGGCGCGCATGTTGTCCGACCCGGATCTGGTGATCACCGATGCGTTTGGCCTGCGGAACCAGACCGTACAATCCGGCCCCCCTGGCGATGACGCCGAGGCCTTGCCGGTGCCCACCTCCCTGCTGGTCGATCGCCGCGGCAGGGTGCTGTGGGTGGACATGGCGCAGAATTACCAGCGCCGCTCGCCGCCGGAAGTCGTGCTGGCCGCCATGCGCGAACACCTGGACAGGGCGGGGCTGTCACCGCCCGGCGGCGGCTCAGTCGATGTCGAATGAGTAGTACAGGTCCGCGGAATTCTCCAGCCGGCTCACCACCTCCAGCCACAGGCGCGACTGCAGGAACAGGCGCGCCGTGAGAATGTTGACGGGTTCGTAGATACCGAACCCGTAGGAGAGGTAAATGCGCTGGCCGATGTAGCCGCTGACCGTGGCCGCGGCGTCGTCCTCGCTGCCCTCCGCGCCGAAACTGACGTCGCTGATTCCCGGCACGCGGTTGATGCTCTCCACCAGGCTTGAGCGATTGACCACGCTGCCGGCCAGCGACAGGGCGACCACCGTGCCGTCGCCGGTGTTGCCGGTCTGCACGCTGCGCCCCCAGATCAGGTAGGACATGGCGTCCCCCGGCGACATCACCGGGTCCGAATACACATCCAGGGTGAGGTTTTCCTCCAGCGCACCGTGCACGTGCACCCCGGCGACGATGTTCTCTGCGCTGATGATGCGCTCCGCGCGCAGGTCCACCAGCGGGTTGTTCGGGTTGCCGTTGAAACTGACCACGCCGCGTTTCACCGCCAGCACGCGCTCGAAGGCGCGCAGGTTGCCGCCGGCCGTCTGCAGGCTGCCGAACAGCTGTAGCGGCTGGCGCGGGGCCCGCCGCAGGCGCAGGTCGCCGGACAGGGTGGAGTCCACCAGTTTGCCGGTAATGGCGAAACCGTCCTCGATATGCACGCCCAGGTCCATGCTGATGGCCAGCGGGATGTTCTGTTCCAGGGTTTCCGCTTCGATATCGATGCGCACCACGTCCGGCGACAGGTCCACACCGCCCTCGGGCAATTGCTCGAACTGCAACTCGCCTTCGTGCACGGTCACGTCACCGCGTACATCCAGGTCATAACCGCGCAGGCTGATCTGCAGTGCCTCGGACAGCAGCAACTGCGTCGATGGCGGGTAGAAGACATGGTGTTCGCGGCCCTGCACCTGCAGCGCCAGTGATAGCGGCGCCGCGGTGAAATTGCCGCGCAGGTTGAGTGCGCCGCCACCGAGTAGCCCGCTGCCGCGCAGCGCGGCGCCGCCGTCGGTCGCTTCGATGTCCAGTTGCAGGGCCTGTAGCGGTGTCGGGTTGCCGGTCAGCAAGAGTTCGCCATCGCGCAGGGTCACGGCTCCCACTGCCCGCGGTTCATCCAGTGTGCCCGACAGTTGCAGTTCGCCGTGCAGCGCACCTGACAGGGATTCAAGCATCGGCAGCAGCGGTAGCAGCGGCGCCAGTTGCATGTCCTGAAGGGACAGGCGCCCGTCCAGTTGGCGCGGCGCGGCGCCCTCCAGCCCCAGTTGCAGGCGCAACTCTGCCTGGCTGCCCCGGTACAGCGCCGCCGCCAGGCGGCTGGCTGCGTCCCCGGTGCTGGCCTCCAGTTCCACCCGCTCCCATTGCGTCTCGCTGCGCTGGCCGTCGGCGAGCACGCGGCTGAGCAGTACGCCGTCGGTGGCCAGCGCCAGGCTGCCGCGCGGCGCGCCACCCCGTGGCCAGCGACCCGCCACGTTGCCGTGCAGGTCGCCCTGTAGTTCGGTGCCCGCCGGTAGTTGCAGGCGCAGCGTCGAGCTGCGCAGCTCGGCGCGCCAGTCCTGGCGATCACCACTGCCGTTCAGGTCCAGCTCGCCCGTCAGGTCGCCGCTGACGCGCAGTTGCAGTCGTTGTCGTTGCGCATCGCCGCTCGCCGCCAGGTCCACGCTGTCCAGCGCGGTCGCACCCAGGCGCAGGCCGCTGGCCGCCACGCTGGCATCGAAGTCCTGCCCCTGGTCGCGGCGGTAGCTGGCCTCGACAGTTGCCCGCGCCAGCGACAACTGGTCGTGGCGGGCGTCCTCGAGCACGCCCCGCACCTGGTAGGCGTCGCCTGATGCAGAAATTTGCGCATGAACCAGCAGGCGCCCAGCCGTATCCGCCTGCCAGCGCGCCAGGTCGTCGATCTCCAGGTCCAGCTGTGCCGCACCGCGTTGCGCAGCGTCGGCACGCAACCACAGGCGCGCCTCGTTAACGTTGGCGCGCAGGTCCGTACCGGGCAGCACCGCGCCGTCACCCAGTCTGATGGCGCCGCTGACGGTCGCCGGCTGCGCGTTGATGTTCCCGCGCAATTCGACCTCGCTGAATTCGGCCTGCCAGCTATCTTCCTCCACCCGGCCGCGGCTGTTGAAACCCCCGGCGAGCGTGCCGCGCAACTGCGGCGATAGCGGCGCGAGCGCCAGGCCCTGGCTGCTGCCGCGCAGGGACCAGCGCAGCGCCGGTTGCAGGCTCAGTTCCCCCGAGGCGCTGAGCTGGTTGCCGCCATCGCGGTCGCGCAGGTCCAGCGACTCGATAAGAAAACGGTCCTGGCTGTGACGCACGCCCAGTGCGAACGCCACTGTCCCGTAGCCGACGGTCTGGGCACTGCCTTCGAGTTGGATATGCTGACTGTCGAGCGTGCCGCGCGCAGCTACCTGCAGGGGCGGCTGCAGGGCGGTGACCGCCAGGCCCCCGGGCAACCCTTCGGGCCGTGGCAGATTCAGGTCCTGCAGGGCGTCCACTTCCAGTTCGGCTTCGAAGGGAAGGTCCGGCGCCAGCGCGTCGACCTGTGCGCGTCCGCGTGCCGAGGGGGCTCCCGGGGCGTGCAGGGCAATGGTGAGGTCGCCCAGGTCACCGTCCACTTCGAGTTGTAAGCGGCGATCGCGCAACAGCGGCTGCGTGAGCAGCTCGCGCGACTGCAGGGCCAGCGCGGCGCTCAGCGGCCACTCCCCGGCGAAACGCAACTGCCCCTGTGTCAGGGCGAGCTGGCCCTGGCTGCCCGCGTCGAGAGACAGTCCGCGCAGTGTCAGGCGGTCGCCGGACCAGCGCCCGGACAACTGCAGCGACGCCAGGGTGTGACGGTTGTCGCCCAGCACCAGGACCGCAGGCGCCACGGACAGGGATTCGACGCGCAGGTCCATGGGCAGGTCCAGCGCCGGCAGGGAGAGGCGCCCGGGGTCGGTTGCCGGCTGCGATGCATCTATCTCCAGCAGCGCCGCGGCGACCTGCGCACTGGCCACGCGCAGCTGCGCGTCCTGCGCGCTCAGGGCCACACGCGCCGCCCCCTGGCTCCAGCGACCGCCGCGCCAACGCACCTGCACAGCGCCCAGCTCGATGTCGGGTGCGTGCAGGGCCCAGGGCAGGCGCAGTGGCCCCGCCTGTGTGCTCGCCGCCGGCGCAGCTTGCGAGTCGGGTTCGAGCAGGATGTCCGTGCGCGCAATCGCCAGGTGGCGCACGCAGATGGCCCTGTCCCACAGGCAGCTCGCGTCCATCGCCACCTGCACGTCACGCAGGACGATGGCGCCCGCGTCCCAGTCCAGGCGCAGTGATGCCAGTTGCAGCGCACCGGCGAGGGTGCCGCCGCGGTAATCGATCTGCAGTCCGCTCACGCGCTGCGCCACGGCCAGCGCCAGCCGTGTGCCGGCGGCGGTGTACGGCAGCGCCAGCGGCAGGCACAGCAGCGCGAGTACGAGAACGAGCACCAGCCAACGTGTGCCGCGCATACTCAGAACTCCGCCCCGATGTTCACGTGCAGTTGCCAGTCCGGGTTGTCCTCGCTCAGGCTGTTGCCCAGTTCCAGGCGGATCGCGCCCACCGGCGACAGGTAGTGGATGCCGAAGCCGGCGCCGAAGTGCCAGTCGAATTCGCCGGCGTCGAAGGCGTCACCGCCGTCGACGAACAGGGCGCCACGCCACTGGTCGCTGAAGTAGTACTGGTACTCCGCACTGAGCACGAACAGGCGATCACCGCCCACGACCAATTTCTTCTGTTCGCCGCTGGCGCGGGTCACCCGCACCTCGTTGCCGATCGACTGGTAGCCGAAGCCGCGAATGCTCTGGCTGCCGCCGGCGAAGAAGTTCAGCGAGGGCGCCAGCTCGGTGCGGTCTTCATCGTCGATGTCGGCGAAGCCGAGTTCCGTGCGGCCCACCAGACGGTGCCGCTCGAGCGGTGTGTAGACGTAGCGCAGCTGCCCGGTCAGGCGCACCAGGTCGACGTCCGAGCCGAGGTTGTCGCGCGCGGCTTCCAGCGTGTACAGCTGGCTGAAGCCGGCCTGGGGGTCGACCAGTGAACCGCGCTGCATGCGACTGGAGAGTGAGACGCCGGGCAGCAGGTAGTCATTGCTGCGGCTCTCGCCCAGCAGCTCCCAGGACTCGTCGAGCTGGCGCAGGGAGTAACCGAGAATCCAGTCGCGCCGGCGCAGTTCACGGCGCAGGCCGAGCTCGTCCTGCTGGCTGTCCAGGTCGCCGAACTCGTTTTCCTCGGTCCTGCCCCACAGCTGCAGGATGTCGTTGAGCGGGTGTGTCAGGGGGATGTTGTAGGTGATGCGCCCGCTGGGATTGATGCGCGAGTAAACCAGGCGTGTCTGCTGGCTGTGGCCGAAGCGATTGATGCGCGGCGTACGCCAGGTCAGTGAGACACGCTCTTCCGTGTCGGTACTGTACCCCACGCCCAGGTCGAAGCTGTGCCGCCGCGCCGGTTGCAGGCTCAGTGCGATGGGCACCTCGCCGTCGCGCGCCTGCTCCTCCACCGGTTCCACCAGCACCGCCGAGAAAAAGCCCGTGCCCTGAATACGGGCCTGGAACTCGCGCAGCCTGGCCTGCAGGTAGGGGGCGCCGCGTTCGAAGCTGCGCAGCGCCCGCAGGGTGTCCGCGTCGACCAGGCCGCTGTCGTAGCGCAGTTCGCCGAAGCGGTAGCGCCGCCCGCTGGCCAGTTCCACCTCGATCGTCGCCGTCCCGGCGGCGGCATCCACCCGCGCCTGGCTTTGGCTGACGTCGGCGTCGAAGTAGCCGCGCCGCTGGGCCAGGGTCAGCAGGCGCCCGCGAAAAGCGTCGAAGTGGCCGTGGTGCAGGGGGTCGCCGACGGCAAAACCGGGATCCTGGCGCAGGCTGGCGAACTCCTCGTCCCGCGCCGCCTCGCCGAGCAGGCGGATGTCGATGGCGCTGATGCGCACCGGCTCACCCGGCTGCACCGCGATGTGCATGGACCAGGCCGGTTCCTCGCGTGTGACCTCGATATCGATCTGCGGCTGGTAGTAGCCCAGCGCCTGCAGGGCCTTGCTCACCCTGGAGCGGGCCAGCGAGACGAAGGCCTGGCGCTCGCGCGCGGTCTGCGGCGGGGCGCCCAGCCAGGCGCGCACGTTGCGCTTGAGTTCCCCGTCCAGTCCGGACAGGGAATAGTCCAGGCTGGCCGCGCGGACCGCGATCGGCAGCAGCAGGAGCAGTAGCAGCAGGCAGAACCTTGTCACCGGTGTAATCACTGGATTGCACGGCTGCGGCGGCGCTGGCAGCGCCCGGGAACCCGGCCGGGACCGGCATTGTAATGCATCTGCAACATACCGTGCCGCCGGCTGGCCAGACTGCCAGAGAGGCCGGCGGCCCTGAAATAATTGGTCAAAGTGCCCTGTATTGCGCTGTGGCCTTGTGCGAGAATTTCCCCGTGTGTGGTACCACATTTTGACAACACTACGGGGAAGGATACAAACATGAAAAAAATTGCCGCAACCGTCGCCCTGGCGCTGCTGGGTTCGCCCGCGCTGGCGCTGGACAAGATGCCCGACCAGCCGGGGCTCTCGGGCTTCTTCAACGTCTCCGCCGGCGCCGGTGAGATCGAGTCGAACTTCCTCGCCCGCCTGTCGGGTATAGACCTGGACCTGGGTGACAAGACCCTGGACGATTTCGACTCACCCGACGGGGAGGATATCGCCACGGCATTGCTGAACCTTACCCTCAACTACACCTTCTCCAACCTGAAGACCCAGGTCAGCCTGGGTAACGACCTGTCCGACTTTCTGCAGTTCGACCGCTCCACCGTGCTGTCAGTTCGCCACGACCTGGACGGTATCGGCCGCTTCCAGCTCGGCCTGATGTCCTCCGCCTTCCCCAGTACCTAGGTGTGGGAAGACCCCTACGTGCTGGACGCCCGGCGCAAGGCGACCGAGCGTGAATCAACCGGTGGCCGCTTTACCTGGGACCGGATCTTCGGCTCCGCGTTCGAACTGAAAGTGCAGTCGCGTGAGCTGGAGCTGGACGAGGAGCGCAGCGGCCAGGCCCTGGGCCTGAGCGATGCCGAGCGCGACCTGCTGGACCGTGAGGGCGACAAGATGAGGGTCGAGCTGGGCTACCTGTTCGAGCTGGGCGACGGGCGCAATCTCGTGCGTCCCAGCCTCACCTACATCGACAACGACCTGGATGGCGACGCCATGGCCCAGGACGGTTACCAGGTCGCGGTCAGCTGGCTGCACAGAAACGACAGCTTCAGTTGGACGAACAACCTCGCCTACACCACGCTGGAGGGCGACGAGACGAATCCCATCTTCGGCGACGTCAACGACGCCGACACGATCACCTTCGCCAGCCAGGTGTTCTTCCGCAACCTGTTCGGCCTCGAGCACTGGCAGCCGAATATCGCGGTACTGTACGGCGATCACGACAGTGACATCGACTTCAATGACGGCGCCGGCTGGATGATCGCCGCGGGTATCGGGCGCACTTTCTAGTTCCAGGCCCCGCTATCGCATCGCCGGGCCCGCTCGCGGGCGGCCCCGGCGTTTCCCTCCACATTGCCCATGCGTCGGGCGGATTGACGCGAGCACCTAGGCCGCGGATGTCGACCCCTGGGCGAACAGGGGTGCATCGTCGCGCACCCGTTCGGCGATAAAATCCGACAGGGCGCGAATGCGCGCGCTGTGGCGCAGTTCCTCGTGCGATACCAGCCACAGGTCGACACTGGCGGCGGTGAAATCCGGCAGCACCCGCACCAGGCCGTCGACCATCGCCGCCCAGCGATGGGAGATCACCCCGATACCGAGCCCGCACTGCACCGCCGACAGCTGTGCCGCCGGGCTATTACTGAGGTAGACGTAGTTGCCCGGCAGCGGCTGCGCTGTGGGAAAGGCCAGGGCCGAGTCGATGCGTGTGCCCGCCGCGTCCAGCCCCACCATGTGGTGTGTGGCGAGGTCCTCCACGCGGGTCGGCGTCCCCAGTTCGGCCAGGTAATCCGGGCTGGCGTAAAGACCGAAGCCCACGCTGGCCAGGCGCCGGGCGATCAGTTCGCCCTGGGTCGGCTGGCCCAGGCGCAGGGCGATATCCGCCTCGCGGTGCAGCAGGTCCACGGTGCGGTTGTCGATCTGCACCTTGACCACGATCTCCGGGTAGCGGCGGTGGAAATCGCGCAGGACGGGTGTCAGCCATTGCGTCCCCGTGCCCTCGGTGGCGGAGATGGTCACCTCGCCGACCAGCGCCTTGGACTGCACCTCCAGGCTGCGCTCGATGGCGAGCATTTCCCGTTCCATGCGCCGCGCGCTCTCCAGGATGCTGTCGCCGGCGTCGGTCAGTTGCATGCGCCGTCCTGCGCGCACGAACAGGGGCGTGTCGAAGCGCGCCTCCAGGGCGGCCAGGCGGCGGCCCACCGTGGGCTGGGTGAGTCCCAGTTGTTCGGCGGCGGCCACCAGGCTGCCGTGATCCAGGATGGCGAGAAACAGGCGGATGTCCGCCCAGTCCCGCAGGCTGCTCTTTCTATTCATAAATGCATATCAAGTAGTCATTAATTGAATTGTTATGCGTAAATTTAATAGATAAGGTGGCTGGCGTAAACCCATCACACGAGGAGAAACACCATGCACGGTTTCCGGGTTTTCCTTACCGCCGGCGCAGTCAGCGCGATGACGTTGCTGCTCTGGCACAGCCGCGCCGCCGCCGAACCCCTGGAGCACTACCAGCCGCCGCTGCTGGCCAAGGCCGAGCGCGCCCTGGAGCGGGGCCAGCCCCGGCGCAGCCTGGCGCTGCTGCAGGGGCGCGTGCTGGAATTGCGCCCCGGCGCCCAGCGCGCCGCCGCGCACGACCTGGTTTGCCGGGCGTACTTCGCCCAGGGAGACTGGCAGCGCGCCGAACCCGCCTGCGACGCGGCCGTGGAGGAGGGCGGCGGCAGCGCCGCCTGGAGTTTCCGCAACAACCGCGGCGTGATGCGCCTGTTACAGGGGCGTACCGATGCGGCGATAGCGGATTTCCGCGCCGCCGCCCGGCTGCAGCCGCGCTCGCGCCCGGTGGCGAAAAATCTCGCCCTGGCCGAGCGCACTGCCGCCGCGCAGTTCTCCCTGCGTTGATGCCAAGGCCCCGGGCCGCGAGGCGGTCCGGACCAGCCGGGGCGGCGCGATAGCGCCTACAGGTAGTCCAGCGCCTTGAAGTAGAGCATGCCCAGGGCCATGGCCGGGCGGCGCAGGTAACGCCCGCCGGGAAAGGCCCGGTGCGGAATGGCGCTGATGACGTCGAAGCGCCGCGACTCCGCGCAGATCGCCTCGGCCACCAGGCGCGCCATGATATGGGTGGGGGCGACCCCGTGACCGGAGAACGCCTGTATGTAGTAACTGTTGGGCGCCAACCGGCCAACCTGCGGCATGCGGTTCATGCCGATGGCCATCTGCCCGTCCCAGGCGAACTCGATGCCCGTGGCATCCAGTTGCGGGAAGATCGCGAGCATTTTCCTGCGCATGATCCTGACGTAGTTTTCCTGCACCAGACCAGTGTAGTTGCACAGGCCGCCGAACAGCAGGCGGCGATCGGCGGACAGGCGAAAGTAGTCCAGGGCGGTGCGCTGGTCGCACACCGCCACGTCGCGCGGCAGGATCTCGCGCGCCAGCCCGGGCGCCAGTGGTTCTGTGGCGATGATGCAGGTGCTGGCGGGAATCATGCGCGCGGCGATGCGCGGCTCCAGGTTGTCCAGGTGGGCGTTGGCGCACAGCACCAGGTGGCGCGCGCGCACACTGCCCTGCGCGGTGTAGGCCGTGGGCGTGGCGCCGTGCTCGATGCGCTCGACGCGCGACATCTCGAACAGCCGCGCGCCGGCGGCCTCTGCCGCCTCTGCCTCGCCCTGGCACAATTTCAGCGGGTTCACCTGGCCGGCCCCGCCGGGGTTGTACAGGCCGCCGACATAGGCATCGGAACCGACGAAATCGCGCAGTTCATCACGGCCCAGCAGTACCAGTTCGTGCGGGTAATTGCGCGCTGACTGGTCGCGCTGCTCCTGTTGCAGCCAGCGCAGGTGGCGCGGCTTCAGGGCGACGTCGCAGTAGCCCCAGCGCAGGTCGCAGTCGATGGCGTGGCGCGCGACGCGCTCGCGCAGGATATCCACGCACTCCACGCCGAGTTCGTGCACCAGGCGCACGCCTGCTGCGCCGATACGGCGGCGGAACCGCTCCGGGTCGTGCCCCAGGCCGCCGATCACCTGGCCGCCGTTGCGGCCGCTGGCGCCCCAGCCGATGCGGTGGCCCTCCAGCAGCACCACGTCGACGCCGCGCTCGGCGAGCTCCAGCGCGGTGTTGACGCCGCTGAAACCCCCGCCGACCACCAGCACGTCGGCCTCGATGTCCGCGCCAAGCGGCGCCCGCTTGCGCCCCGGCGCGGTCGCGGCGTAGTAGGAACGGGTGTGCTCCGCTGTGGTGATGGGAAATCGCAGGCCGAACATGTTCGCTCTTCCGGGTTCCGCCCCATGGTAACACCCGGGTGCGGCGGAGCGCTCGCCCGGTCGGCCATCGCGGTCGCGGCAGGCGTCAGCCGGTGAAGCCGCCCTCGCCGAACACCGGCCAGTGTTCGCTGATCGCGCCGTGCTCGTATACGGCGATATCGCCGAACTGCAGGAAGACGAACTCGCTCTGGGTCGGGCGCAGGAAGATCCAGTCGTCCGGCTGCAGGTCGATGCTGGCCGAGCCGTTGTACATCTCCTGGTTGGTGGAGCGGCCGAACAGCGCATTGTTGAGCAGCCCCCGGGGCGATTCGGGGACGGCCTTCCAGTAGCCGCCGTAGGTGAAGAAACTGCGCGCGCGGTTCGGGTTCCACAGGGACTGCAGGGGTCCCACGTCGATGCCCGGTATCTGCAGCCTGTCCTGGCTTTTCAGCACCGGCGTGGCGATCCACGCGGCCGGGCGGTGATCGGCCAGGGAGGGCAGGTCGAAATCCGTCGGTTTGACCAGGCAGGAACCGGCCGCCAGCTCGTTGAACGGGAACTCGCCCTGGTCATAGAGCTGGTAGGTGGGGCTGCCGCCGGCGTTGAGCACGGCGTCCGCCGGCCAGCGCGCGCCCAGGTGCGCGCGCGCCACCTCGACGCAGCGCCGGTACCTGGCCATGGCCTGGTCGCGGTAGCGCAGCGGGTCGCCGGGCGCCTTGACGATGTGCGGTTCATAGCCCATGAAGCCGCAGAAGTGCAGGCGCGGCGCCGCCTCGATCGCGTCGAGCATGGCCAGCAGTTGCGCATCCGTGGCGGCGCCGCCGCGGTGCAGGCCGACGTCGATCTCCACGCAGGCGAGCATGTCGGTGTCGAGCTGCGCGGCGAGCCGGGCGTACTGCTGCACCCGCTGCGGCGTGTCCAGCAGCCAGCGCAGCTGCCTGGCGGGGTCGAAGCCGCCGCCGTCGAACTGGCGGTAGAAGTTGTGTGCCGCCGCCACCGGCATGGGTTTACCCAGCAGGATATCCGCGTCGGGAAAGCGCCGCGCCGCAAGGTTGATGAACGGCTGGTGGAACAGCATCAGCCGGCGGCTGCCGGACTCCTCGATCACCGCCTGTAGCAGGTCCGGCGAGGGCAGCGACTTGGCGACGATGCGGTAGTCGAAACGCCCCTGCACGTGGCCCTGCAAGGTGCGCACGTTGGCGGCCAGCTGCGCGCGGTCGATGACCAGGGTCGGGCCGGCGCGCCCGGCCCCGTCCAGGGCGTTGCTCAACTGGCGGAACCACGCCGAGTGGTTCTCGCCGTGATCGCGCGGCCGCGCCAGCAGGGTCAGGCCGGCCGCGCCCGCCAGTCCGCCCAGTAACAGTGTGCGCCGTTTCATATCAGCTCAACCGAACAGGGAGCGCAGGTAGGTGTTGAGAAAGCGGCCCTGGGGGTCGAGTTCCCGGCGCACCGCGGCGAAGCGGTCCCAGTCGGGATAGAGCGCGCGCAACGCCTGGCGGTCCAGGGTGTTGAGCTTGCCCCAGTGTGGCCGGCCGTGGTACTTGCGAAAGATCGGTTCGATGGCGGCGAAATAGGGCGCGTAGTCCTCGTCGAAGTAGCGGTGCACGGCGATGGAGCAGGTGTCACGGCCGTGGAACGGGCTCAACCAGATGTCGTCGCCCTTGACGTAGCGGAACTCGATGGGGAAAAACACTTCCGGGAAGTCCTTCTCCAGCACCTGGCGGATTTCGCGCAGGGCGGTCAGGCCGTGTTCCCGCGGCAGGTGATACTCCATTTCATTGAAGCGCACGTTGCGCTCGCTGGCGTAGTTCTTCCACGAACTTTCCACCGATACCTCGTCGTCGAGGATGCGCAGGTAGCTGCCGAGCAGCAGCTGGCGCAGTTTCGGCACGCGTTCGAGCAGGTCGCGGATAGTCTTGAGATCCTCGGCGCCCTCGTTCTGGTCGATTTTCTCGGTACTGCCCAGGGGTTCGTCGGTGAGGTCGTGGCTGTCGGTGAAGCCCATGCCGGAAAAGGGGATGTAGTAGAACTCGAAGTTGCGGTGGCGGTCCGCCGAGGCCTCGGCGGTCTCCATGATCTCGTCGAAGCTGCGCCAGCGCGTCTCCCGCCGCAGGCGGTAGGGCGCGGTGTTCTGCAGGCGCACCTGGGTGATAATGCCCAGGGCGCCCAGCGATACGCGCGCCGCGTTGTATACGTCAGGATGGTTGTCGGCGTCGCAATCGATGACGTTGCCGCGTCCGTCCACCAGTTGCAGGCCGCGGACAAAGGTCGACATGCAGCCGATGCCCGCGCCGGTGCCGTGGGTTGCCGTGGACAGGCAACCCGCCAGGGTCTGTTCGTCGATGTCGGGCATGTTGAGCAGCGCCTGGCCCGCCTGTTCCAGCGGTGCGCCGATGTCGCCCAGGCGCGTTCCCGCCCACACGGTGGCCTGCAGGCTGTCCGTATCATGCGCGACGATTCCGCTGAGCCGGGACAGCGAGACGATGGTGCCGTCGGTGGGCACCAGCGCGGAAAAGGAATGCCCCGCGCCCACCGGTCGCACGGTGTGCGCGGACCTGACCAGGGAGCGCAATTCGTCGACGCTGGCCGGCGCCAGGCGCGCCTCCGGCAGGCAGTGCTGGGAACCCGACCAGTTGCGCCAGGGCAGGCGCCTCGGCGCCGCCTGCTGCGCCACCGCGGACAGCGGCAGGGTGGAGGAGGCGGCGACTGCAAGCAGCGCGCCCAGCACATCGCGACGCTTCATGGCGCGGCCCGCCCGGCCGTCGACATGAAGTCGATCAGCGCCTCGAACTGCCCGGCGTCGCAGTCCATGCACAGGCCGAACGGCGGCATGCCGCCAAAGCCGCCGACCACGTTGTCGACCAGTACGTCCATGCCTTTTTCCAGCCGCGGCGCCCAGGCGGCGCGGTCGCCGGTCAGCGGCGAGCCGGTCGCTGCCACGGTGTGGCAGCTGCGGCAACTGCGGTTGTAGATGGCCGCCAGGTCGGGGTCGGCGGGCACCAGGGTCGCGCTGTTGTTCTCGCTGAAGGCGCCTGTTGCGCCGTTGTCTTGGTTGCAGCCGGCGGTCAGCGCCAGGCACAGCAGGGTGAGAAGGGGGACTATCTTGCGCATGGCGGGATTCCGGCAGCCTATTGGGGGTCAGGTCAAACGGCCAATAATACCCTCGATTGGCCCTCCAGCGTTAAATTATAGTTATGGCTAACATATAGTCAAGCCTCAAACCCGCTTTTTCTGCGCCGGGGTTCGCGCTTCCTCCCTCCCGGCCCCGTCCCCGGCCTGGCCCAGGGACATTGTCGAGCCGCGGCACGACCCCCGCGGACCGCTTACGGACAAACCCGCCGGCAGCGTCTAGACTGCTGGGACGCCCTGCCATCAATTGCCCAAGGATGTTGTATGAAAGCTTCGGACCTGTTTGTCAGATGCCTGGAACAGGAAGGTGTGGAGTTCATCTACGGCGTGCCCGGCGAGGAGAACCTGGACCTGCTCGAGTCGATCCGCACCTCGGACATCAAACTCGTGCTCACCCGCCATGAGCAGGCGGCCGGGTTCATGGCGACGACCTACGGCCGCCTCACCGGCAAGGCGGGCGTGTGCATGGCGACGCTTGGCCCCGGCGCCACCAACTTTGTCACGGCCGCGGCCTATGCCCAGCTGGGCGCCATGCCCATGGTGATGATCACCGGGCAGAAGCCGGTGAAGAGCAGTAAGCAGGGGGCCTTCCAGATACTCGATGTGGTCGACATGATGCAGCCCATCACCAAGTTCACACACCAGCTGGTCAGCGGCGGCAACATCCCGAACAAGGTGCGCGAGGCGTTCCGCCTGGCGGAGGAGGAGCGTCCCGGTGCGGCGCACCTGGAACTGCCCGAGGACATCTGCGAAGAAGAAGTGGACCTGCAGCCGATGCGGGCCAGTGAGGTGCGCCGGCCCATCGCCGAGGACAAGAGTATCGCCGCGGCGGCGCAGAAGATCCGCGCGGCGAAGAGCCCGCTGCTGTTGATCGGGGCCGGCGCCAATCGCAAGCTGACCAGCCGCATGCTCACCGCCATGGTCGACAAGCTGGGCATACCGTTCTGCACGACGCAGATGGGCAAGGGTGTGGTGGACGAGACGCGTCCGGAATTCATCGGCAACACGGCCCTGTCCGCCAACGACTACGTGCATCGCGCGATCAACCACGCGGACGTGATTATCAACGTTGGCCACGACGTCATCGAGAAGCCGCCGTTCTTCATGACCGACCACGATGTGGAAGTCATCCACATGAGCTTCAACACGGCGGTGGTGGACCCGGTGTATTTCCCGCAGCTGGAAGTCATCGGCGATATCGCCAACGCCATCTGGCGCATCAACGAGCAGCTGGAACCGCAGGAGCACTGGGATTTCGATTTCTTCCGGCACGTGGGAGACGCGCTGCGCGCACAGATTGCCGAGGGCACCGACGACGAACGCTACCCGGTCTATCCGCAGCGCCTGGTCAAGGACGTGCGCGACGTGATGCATGACGACGGCATCATCGCGCTGGACAACGGCGTGTACAAAATCTGGTTCGCGCGCAATTACCCGGCGCGCCATCCCAACACGGTGCTGCTGGACAATGCGCTGGCGACCATGGGCGCCGGCCTGCCCTCGGCCATGGCGGCGCGCATCGTCTACCCGGGGCGGCGGGTCATGGCGATCTGCGGCGACGGCGGCTTCATGATGAACTCCCAGGAACTGGAAACCGCGGTGCGCCTGGGCATGGACCTGGTGGTGCTGATCCTGCGCGACGACGCCTACGGCATGATCAAGTGGAAACAGCTCAACTACGGTTTCCCGAACTGGGGGCTGGACTACGGCAACCCGGATTTCGTCAGGTACGCGCAGGCCTACGGCGCCGCCGGCCACCGGGTCGAGTCCGCCGCGGGGCTGGCGGAACTGCTGGAGCACTGTCATTCCACCCCGGGCGTACACGTGATCGACTGCCCGGTGGACTACAGTGAAAACGATCGCATCCTGAATCGCGAGCTGGCTGTGCGTGCCGCGCAACTGTAGGGGAATCGCCATGTTACAGGACGCCTACCCGTACTACCTGGCCAACCAGGCGGTCTATGCGAACGAGGACCTGGACGTCGTCGACAAGTATAGCGGCGAGGTGGCCACGCGCGTCGCCCTGGCGGACGCGGCGGTCATCGAGCGCGCCATTGCCGCCGCTGACGACAGTTTCGAGGCCATGCGGTCCTTGCCCGCCTACCACCGCCAGGAAATCCTCGAGCATTGCGTCGACCGTTTCAGCGAGCGTTTCGACGAGTTCGCCCACGCCCTGTGCGTGGAAGCGGGCAAGCCGATCAGGGATGCGCGCGGCGAGGTGACGCGCCTGATCGATACCTTTCGCATCGCGGCGGAGGAGTCGGTGCGCATCAACGGCGAGGTGCTCAACCTGGAGATTTCGCCGCGGGCGCGCGGTTACAGCGCCATGTGGAAACGTGTCCCGATCGGGCCCTGCTCTTTCATCTCGCCGTTCAATTTTCCCCTGAACCTGGCCGCGCACAAGATCGCCCCGGCGCTGGCCATCGGCTGCCCGTTCGTGATGAAGCCCGCCAGCCTCACCCCGATCGGCGCCCTGTTGATCGGTGAGGTCCTGGCGGAGACGGACCTGCCCGTGGGCGCCTTTTCCATTCTCCCCGCCTCGCGCGATGGCGCCGACCTGCTGACCACGGACGAGCGGCTGAAGCTGCTCAGTTTTACCGGCTCGCCCGATGTCGGCTGGGCCTTGAAGGCGCGGGCCGGGAAAAAACCGGTGGTGCTGGAGCTGGGCGGCAATGCCGCCTGCATCATCGATACCGATGCCGACCTGGCCGATGCGGTGGAGCGGGTGGTCTTCGGGGCGTTCTACCAGTCCGGGCAGAGCTGTATCAGCGTGCAGCGCATACTCGTGCACGAACAGGTCTACGAGGCATTTCGCGCCGCGCTGGTCGCCGCCGTCAAGGCGCTGCCCATGGGCGACCCGCGCGACGAGGACACCTTCATTGGCCCGTTGATCTCGGAAAAGGATGCGCAGCGCCTGGAAACCTGGGTGGCGCAGGCGGCGGAGCAGGGGGGGCGCGTGCTCTGCGGCGGCGAGCGCCAGGGCGTCATGCTGTCGCCGGCCGTGGTGGAGGACCCGCCGCCGGACTGCGCCCTGGCCACGGAAGAGGCTTTCGGTCCGGTGGCGACCCTGTCGCGTTTCGATGACTTCGAGCAGGCCCTGGCGCAGGTCAACGACAGTAAATTCGGGCTGCAGGCCGGCATCTTCACCCGCGACCTGTACAAGGCCCAGCGCGCCTGGAGCGAACTGGACGTGGGCGGCGTGGTGATCGGCGACGTGCCGTCGTTTCGCGTGGACAACATGCCCTACGGCGGCGTCAAGGACTCGGGACTGGGCCGCGAGGGAATCCGCTTCGCCATCGAGGACATGTCGGAAGTTCGCAACCTGGTGATCCGCAACCCCGATCCGCGATAGGGACAGTCCCCTGGCTCAGCCGCGCGAGGCTTGTCCGCGCAGGAAGACGAACTGGCCGTTCTCGTGGCCGGCGTCCTCGATCACCGCGAAACGCGGTCGCTGGTCCAGGTAGCCCAGCAGCGCGGCCTGCTGCTGTACCAGTTCATAGACCTGCGCGTGCAGCATCTCCCCGTTGAGCGCGCCGGCGTTCGACTGCAGGACCTGCAGCAGCGCCGAGGCGAATACCGAGTGGCCGCCGGGTCCGTCATCCAGCACCGGCTTGAGGCCGCCCGAGGTGAGCACGGTGCGCGACTTGTTGGCGATCCAGTAGTTCATCAGCGCCGGTACGCTTTTGCGGATAACCGGGTCGGCGTTGCGCGCCAGCGCGCCGGAGTAGCAGGAGTCCGCCATGACGATGACGTGCTTGGCCTCACTGAAATTCAGTGTACGAGTCAGGTCGGCGCTGGAGACCGTCTCCGCCAAAGGCTGTGATTCGTGGTAGTCGGTGGGCAGCCAGAAGCCGTCGCCGTACTCGTCCATCTTGCCGTGACCGGCGTAATAGAGCAGTACGTGATCGTTCTCGTCGAACTCGCGCACCATGGCCAGGGCCTTGTACATGTCGGAACGATTGAGGTTGATGAGCACCTCGACATTGAAGCCGTACGCGTCCTCCAGCATCTGTTTCAGCTGGTTGGCGTCGAAGGGCGGGGAGACCAGGTCAGGCAGGTAACGGTAGTCGTAATTGGCGATCACGATGGCGTGGTAATTCGCGCGCCGGGCCGCCCTGGGGATTTCGGTAATCGATTCCACCGGTTTGCGCAGGCCGCGCATCGCCAGCACACGGCCCTGCTGCCGCTGGCCGTACAGGTCCAGGTCACTCTGCAGGCGTGAGGCCTGCTGGCGCAGGCTGTCGGTCTGCGGCGCGCTGCTGGCCAGTTGTTCGCGGTAACGTCGCAGCTGGTCCTCCATACGCTGCCGGTCCTGCACGCTGCGCTCACGCGAGGCGGCGAGGTCCTGTTCCAGCCGCCCGATATCGCTGACCAGTCGATCGCGCGCGAAGTTCGCCTCTTCCAGCGCGAGCTGTACGCGGGCCAGTTCCTCGCGGGTGGCCGCCAGCCTGCCGCCGGCTGACTCCAGTTCCACCCGCAACCAGCTGGTGGTGTCCACTTCCTCTGCCAGGTTCGCGCGCGCCTCGTCCCGCTCCCGCTGTGTCGCCTCCCAGCCGGCGATGAGTTGTTGCTTTTCTTCGCGCAGCGCCGCGATTTCCCGCTGCTGTATCTCCATGCGTTCGCGCAGCGAGCGACGCTGCGCCTCGCTGCCGCCCTGGGCAGCCAGGGTGTCCAGTTGTTCGCGCAGGCCCGCGGCGTCCGCCTCGCGGTCGGCCAGGGCATAGCGTGTGCGGGTCAGCTCCCGGTCAACCGCGACGAGTCGCGCACTGGCCTGTTCGAGCTGCCGCGCCAGCGCCTCCTTTTCCGTGCGGCTTTGCGCCAGCGCGCTGTTCAGTTCGTTTTCGCGCACCCTGGAGTCCGCCAGTTGCGACTCGAAGCTGTCGCGCTGGGCCGCTATCTCACGTTGCAGGCCGGCCGTGCGCGCTTTCTGCGTGTCGACCTCGGCCCGCGCCGTGGCCAGTTCCTGCTCCAGTTGTGCGCGTGCGTCATCGTCCTGCGCCGCCCGGGCGCGCGCGGCCAGTTCGGACTGGCGCTCGCGTCCCTGCTCCAGGCGCGCCTGGGCGGCGGCCAGTTGCTGTTCCAGGGAGCGCAGGCTGGCGTCCTTCTCCTGCAACTGCACCAGCAGGGCGTCGCCGCGACTGGACTCGGCGATCAGGTCTTCCTGCACGCGCTCCAGTTGCTTGCTGCGTACTTGCGCCTGGCGCTGGCTCGCCGCCACCTGGGCGCGCTGGGCGGCGATATCCGCCTCCAGCAGTTCGATATTGATGCGCTGCTCGTCGATACGCGACTCGCTGGCGGCGAGCTGGCTTTCGAGCTCCCGCAGCCGGCCCGGGTCGCCGCCGTCCTGTGCGGACAGCGCCAGCTCCTCCTGCAGCCGGCGCACCGCGGCGCGCTCCGTCTCCAGGGCGGTGGTCTGGTCGTGCAGGGTCCCACGCGCCTCATCCAGGCTGCGCTGCAGTTGCCCGGTGCGCTGGTTCTGCCGGTCGAGCTGCGCCACCAGCCTGTCGATCTCACGCTGCGCCTGCGACTTGGCGGCCTCGACCTGTGAGGCCAGCACCAGTTCCTCTTTCAGCCCGAGGGCGGAGCGCCACAGCCCCAGGGCCTGCTCCTGGTCCTGTTCCACGCCCAGGCCGTTCTCGTAAAAATAGGCCAGCCGGCGCTGCGCGCGGGTGTCGCCTTCCGCCGCCGCCTGGCGGTACCAGCGGGCGGCGGTGGCGTAATCGGGCTCGCCGACCCAGCCCTTCTCGTAGATTTCGCCGACGTGCACCGCGGCCGTGGCATCGCCCTGTTCCGCCGCTTCCAGCCACAGCTTTAGCGCGGTCTGGTAGTTGGCGCGGTCGTAGAGTGTGTATTCCCCGCCGCGAATTTCACACTCCGAGGCGGCCAGTTCGACCGGTTTGCGACGTTCCAGGTAGGTCATCATGCCGCCCACCTTGCGCACCCGTCCGGGCAGCAGGCAGACCACGGGCTTGTTCGGATCGACACTGTCGTAGTTCTTGCTCAGGCCCTGTTGCTGGGCCGGCGCGAGAGAGGCCGGTACGAAGGCGAGCAGTAAAGATGCTCCCAGGATGTTGCGCATTCTCATGATTCTTCCCTCCTTGTCCGCCCGCCCGCCGTCAGGGCGTCAGTGTGCGCATGAAGGCGCAGTCGGTGTTGCTCGAATCGTCTATGCGCCGTCGCGCGGTATCGCTCAGTGACAGCAGTTCGCGGTGATTCTTATGTATCGCCAGGCCATGACAGGCCAGCCACAGCGCCACGGTCGGGTCCGGCTCGTCGAGCTTCGCCTGTGTCCAGTCGGCGTATTTGTCGACCAGCGCGAGCACGCCGTTCTTCGCCGCCTCGGAATTTTCCAGGCGCAGTATCGAGAGGAAGGCCTCCAGCGCATTGTCGGCGCCGACCTGCAGAATCTGGTGGGCCGCCAGGACGTCGCCGGTGGCGAAGACCTCCTCCGCCACCTGCAGGTAGGCGTTGCCCTGGTCCAGCCAGCGTCCGATACGCGCCTCGTCGGCCGCTGTCAGCTGCGGCGCCTTGGCCGAAAGCGACGCGAGCTCCACGCGGAACAGTGTATCGGGATCTTCCGGTTGTAGCGCCATGTAGCCGCTGCCGATGGCAACCGCCATGGCCAGCCCGGCGACCAGCATCAGCGCCGTGAGCTGCAGGCGCCGCCTGGCGCGGTCACCGCGCAGGGCCTCGAGCAGCGCCTGGGCGCTGCGCGTGCGCTCCTCGCGCTGAAAGGCCAGGCCCTTGTTCAGCGCGCGCCAGCGACTGCGTCCCAGGCTCTCCAGCCGCTGCGGTTTCATCCCCGCGGCGCGGGCCTTGGGCGCCGCCGTGCGTCCGAAGGGGTGGGCGCCACTGAGCAGTTCGTAGATGACGCAGGACAGGGCGTAGATATCGTCGCGCGGGTCCGGCATCTGCAGTTCGAACATCTCGCAGCTGGCGTAGGCCGGCGTCATCGCGCCCAGCGCGCCGGCGTCGAACAGGGTCTGTTCGCTGCTTTCGACCAGCGCCTCGTTGATCCTGGCGATCCCCAGGTCGAGGATTTTCGCCGTGCCGTCCTCGGTCACAAACACGTTGTTGGGCTTGAAGTCCGAATGCACCAGGCCTTCCTGGTGGATGTAGTGCAGCCCCGCCGCCATGCCGTCGATGATGGGTAATGCCTGGTCCAGCGGCAGGCCGTCCCGGGCGTGGGTCTTCATGAATTCATCCAGCGGCTGTCCGCGCATGTGCTCCATGATCATGTAGGGGTGACCCGCGTGCTGGTCGAAATGCATGACGCGCACGACGTTCGGGTGGGCCAGTTGCTGGGACTTGCGGGTTTCGCGCTGCAGGGCCATGCGCGAGACGGAATGGCTGGCAAATTTCTTGCCGAGGAACTTTAGCGCGACCTGCGCCTTGCGATCCTGGAACTCCCCCGCGTAGAGCTCGTCGATGGCCAGGAAAACCTTGCCCATGCCACCTTCGCCGAGCACCTTTTCCAGGCGGTAGCGGCCGGAAATGAGATCCCCGGCGGTGGGCTCGGCGCCCTCCGTCCGGGGTTGCGTGGCGGCGGCGCCGGCCGCGGCACCGCCGACGCGCGTTCCGCTGCCCGGAGACGTGGGCGCCGGGGCGGTTTCGTCATTGGGACTCACGCCCTCGTTGGCGACTCCGGGGTCGGGGCTGTGTGGCGAGTGCCCTTCGTCCATAGAGTCGCCTTCACCGCCCGCCTAGAATGAGCCCCGGATGCCGACGGTGAACAGCTGCGCGTCCACCTTGTCCAGGTCGAGAGTTGTGCGGTAGTCGACGAACGCCTGGATGTTGTTGGCGAACACCGCCGACAGGCCCAGGCCGACCTCGTAGAAGTCCTCGTCGGGGTCGTCGGTCACCACGTTGAGGTTGAACACCTGTCCCGAATCCTGAGCCGCGTAGCGCGCCTTCATCGTACTGGATTCGTTTTCAAATTCGTGGCGCCAGGCGGCGTTGAGATAGGGCAGCAGGACGCCGCTGGAAACGCTGTAGGCCCTGGACAGCTGGAAGCCGAGACTGGATTGCAGGGAGTCGAAGTCCTGGTCGTCGTAGGCCAGGTTGAGACCGCTGAACTCGTTGGTATCATTGCCGCGGGCGATGTCCTTTTCCGTGTAGCCATCGATGGAGACATCCACGTAGCTGACCCCCAGGTCGAGGGAGAGGTCGGCCCAGCCCATTTCAAAGCTGGTGCCGGTGGAGACACCCAGGCTGTAGGTGTCGCTGTCGGTGCTGCCGCGCATGGAGCGGTCGACGACCAGGTTCTGGCCGGTGCCCTGACCGGAGGCGCTGCCGTTGTAGCGCACGATGCGCTCGCTGTCGATATCCGATTGTCCCACGCTGACCAGGCCGTCGATATAAAAGCGGCCCACGTGGCCGATGGCGTAGCCGGAGAGGGCGTAGCCATCGGTATCGAAACCGCCGCCGGCCTGGGTGTTGGTCAGTTGCGGCCCGGTCTGGAAGGAACTGACGTTGGCGAAGTCCACCTCGTAGTCGTGATAGCCCAGGGCGAAGCCGGCGACGAGGCCGGATTCGAACTGGTAGTCGAAGCCCAGGGTGGCCCCGTAGGAATCGTAATCGTAGTCGTCCTCGCGCTGTGTCGCATCGCGATCGCCGGAACCCATGGCCCCGTTGAGGAACCAGCCCCAGCCTGTGCCGTCATCGCCCGCGTTGCCGCCGGCCACCGGCGCGCCGTTGTAGGCCAGGCTGAGACCGCCGGCGGTGGCGCGGGCGCCCGCGCGAATCGCGTCAAGGCGCATGCCGATGTTCGCGAACTGACCGTTGGAACCCTCGGTGGCGAGACGACCCTTGGATACCTGCTCCTCCCCGGTGAGCTGCTGCATACCCTCGGCGAGCTGTTCGTTGCTCCAGCCCAGGTCCGTGCCGATACCCGGCTGGCCGAGCAGGCCCAGCGCGGTGCCGACCATGTCGCTGCAGCGGAAAAACAAGGCTTCCTCCGCGGAGGTCGGCGGCAGTCTCGGGTTGGAGGTTTGGGCGTACTCCGGTACCAGTTCACCGCAGGTCTGGTTGACCGCGTCGCCGGTCACCGTCTGCAGGGCGGAGTTGTTGGCCGCTGCCTCGACCGCCTGACCCAGTGGTGTTGCCGGGTCCTGTTGCGCGCTTGCCGCCAGTGCGTGGCCGAAAAGGCACGCCAGGGCTCCATGGTATAAAAACCTGCCTTTGGGGATTGCCATTGTGTGAGTCTCCGTGAAAGTATTTTTTTCTATTATCGCCGATCCATATTAGGACAATATTGACTACAGTTCATGTAAATCGGGCTTTTTCTTTTGTCAGGGTCAGGGCCAGGATCAGGGTTTGCCTGAGCTGCCTGGTGCTTTGTCTCGGCGCCTGCGTCGACCTTTCCGCGGGTCGGCCTGGCGAGCCGGCTCTCGCCGCAGGCTGGCGCGGCGAGCCGCTGCGCGCTGGCGAGTTCACGCTGCGCCTGTTCGGCCCCGACATACCCGCGGATGTGCCGCGCCTGCATGTCTACCTTGGGGGAGATGGTCTGGCCTTCAGCAGCCGTTTCGGCGTGTCGCGCGACCCGACGCCGCGGCGGCACCTGGGCCTGCGCCTGGCCGCGGCGGACCCGGCACCGGCGGTGTTTCTGGCCAGGCCCTGCTATTACGGCGCCGCGACCGAACCGCCCTGCGGCCCCGAGCTGTGGACCCTGCAACGCTATGCGCCGGTTGTTGTCGACGCGGTGCTGGCGGCGCTGACAGATATCGGCCGGCGTCATCCGCAAGCGGCGATTACCCTGGTTGGCTACAGTGGCGGCGGTGTGGTCGCATTGCTGGCAGCGCGCCAGCACCCGCGTGTGGACACCGTGGTGACGATCGCCGCGCCGCTGGATGTCGCCGCGTGGACGCGGTTGCACGATTACACGCCGCTGGCGCCGGGCTCTGACCCCGCACGCCTGCCCGGCTGGCCCGCACGCCTGCGCCAGGTCCACCTGGTGGGAGTGGACGACGTCCAGGTCCCGCCGGCTATCGCAGAGTCCTTTGTGCAGTCGCCGGGTGCGCGCGGCGCCGCTATTCGCCTGCTGCGCCAGCCCGGTTACGATCACCGCTGCTGCTGGGTCGAGCACTGGCCGCGACTGCTGGGGCAGGTGGGCCTGCGCTGAGTCGCGACGCTCGCCCGGCCAATCTAGCGCAGCAGCCACCAGGCGGCGATGGCCGCGAGTACAACGCCGAAGCCGATGAGTGCCAGACGAGCCGAGTTGCCGCCAGTGCTGGCCGGCGTGTTTTTGCCGCCGGCCGATTTTACCGCCGCGCGTGCCGGGCCCGACTTGAACACCAGTACGGTCTTGCCCAGCCTGATCTTGTCGTTGTCGCCGAGAAACTTGCTCAGCACTTTCTCGCCGTTGACGTAGGGCGGGTTGGAGCCGAGCAGGTTGACCAGTTTCCACTTGCCGTCCAGGTGCACGAGTTGCACGTGGCGCTTGGAAACGTACTCGTCGTCCAGGACGATATCACAGGGTGAGCGGCGGCCGATCTCCCACACATCCGGTTCCTGTGCCGGGGTGAAATCCAGCAGTACGCTGGCGCGCTCGCCGGAGGAAAACAGCACCACCAGGTGGGGCTGCTGCGCCTCGGCGTCGACACTGATGTCCGCATCACCCAGCGCTTCCATGTCGATCTTCATTTCCTCGGGGGACATCATGCGGGTTTCTTCGTCCTCCAGCGCCTGTTCCCCCTCAAGGAACGCGGCGGGCAGCAGGTCACTGCCCTGGCGGGCGCTGACCGTGCGCTGCGACCCGGGCGCGATGGCGTTGGCGTCGACCTGTGCCGCTGCCGGCTCTGCAGCGGGCTCGGGTTCGGGCTCGGGCTCTGGTTCGGGCTCTGGTTCGGGCTCTGGTTCGGGCTCTGGTTCGGGCTGGGGCTCGGGTTCGGGTTCGGGCGCTGGCTCGGGTTCAGCTGCAGGTTCCGGCGGCGGCGCTGGCGCCGCAGCTTTTTCCCTCGCTGCAGGGGGCTCCGCGGGGGCTTCGAACACCGTGGCGTCATCGTCCACGCTGCCGAACACCGTGGCGTCGTCGTCGGCGTCGTCCTGCTCCTCGAGACCCAGTATCTCCACGCGCAGATCCACCGTATCGAAGCTCACCGTATCGCCGTTGTGCAATTCCGTGGGCTGGTTGGCGTCGATCTTGCGCATGTTGACGCGCGTGCCGTTGGTCGAGCCCAGGTCTTCCACGGTCGCGCGCCCGTCCTGGAAGCAGAAGCGGGCGTGGCCGCGCGAGATTTTCTTGTTCGGGATGGTGATGTCGTCCTTTTCCGACCGTCCCAGGACCTGGTTCCCGCTCAGTTCATAGCTGGTGCCGTCCTCGCCAACCAGCTGTGCGGTAATTTCGGAAGTCATGTCTTGTCCTGCCATTGCTCATCTCTCCCAGGTTAAACCGGGGCGTTCTACTGCAGTGAAGCGGCCAGTGCCAGTGCGAGGGCGCCAAGCAGCAGGGCCAGCCACCAGTATCGGGCGCGATTGCCGCCGCTGCCAGTCTCTAGTGCGCTTTGCTCCGCCTCGCTGACCGACATGATCTGCGTCTGTCCCAGGGGGTCGTGTGGCGCTTCCTCGCGGGGTGCCAGCGGTGCCTGGCCGTCGTAGCTGCCGCTTGCGGAGTCGAAAGTCCAGGTCGCCTGCGGTGGGTCGTGCGCCGTGTCATCGTCGGCTGTCGCGGGGGTGTCCACCAGCACCGCGGTCGCGTTGTCCTTGCCGCCGCACTGCAGGGCCAGTGCGACCAGGCGCTCGCAGGCCGCCTCGGGATCGCCGCCGCGCATCAGTATCTGGGCGAGCTGTTCCGCGTCCAGCGGATCGCTGATCCCGTCGCTGCATAACAGCAGGCGACTGCCGGGTTGCAGGCGGCCCTTGTTGCGCCCCACGTTCAATTCGCCGTCCTCGTGCAGGCCGATTGCCTGCAGGATGACATTGCGGCGCGGGTGGGTCAGCGCCTCCTCCGGGGTAATCCTGCCGGCGGCCAGCTGCGCCTCCACGTAGGAGTGGTCGCGACTGACCAGGGACAGCCTGTCGCGCCACAACAGGTAGGCGCGGCTGTCGCCCACCCAGGCGATGTCGCACAGCCCGTCGCGAACCACCGCGGCGACCACGGTGGAAGCCATGCCGGCCTTGCCGGTGCCGCTGGCGACAGCGTCTGACACCTCGCGGTTGGCCAGTAGCACCGCCGCGGCGAGATCGGTGCCGGCGGCGACCTCGCGGCGCACCACCTGGCAGGTGATGTTGCTGGCCACCTCACCGGCCTTGTGCCCGCCGACGCCGTCGGCGACCACGTACAGGCCCAGTTCAGGGTCGATGAGGAAACTGTCCTCATTGTGCTTGCGTCGGCCAATGTCGGTATGGCCGCCGACTTTGCAGGTATCAGGCCCGGTCGTCGTCACAGGGCCGCCTGGAGCCGCCGCGCGAACTCCGCGTACTGCAGTGGTGCGAAATCATTTTCATCCTCCACCGTGGCGAACCACGCATCCATGGCGGCGTCGAGCCTGGTCGCGTCGTCGAGTACGATATTCAGGGTTTCCACCGCCAGGAAGGCCTGCTCCGCCGCCGTGAAGTGGCGGTATTGCCCGCTGGCTGCACGCTGCACGAGACCGCGGCGCAGGGCACTCTTCTCCTGCGAGGAGAAGGACTGGCCCACCAGTTCATCCTCCAGGGGCGCCAGCAGGTCATGGATCTGTGCGGCCTGCGCGGTGACCGCAGGGCGGTCGCGCAGGGACGCCGTGTGCAGGGCGGCGATACCGCCGCGCAGCCCCGCTGCCGCGTCGCTGCCGAGGATGTCCAGCACCGACTGCAGGATCACCAGCGAGGCGTCGTTGAGGCGCACGGCGCCCGGGGGCAGGGCGCCGGCACCGCCCTCCGCCTGCCAGCGCAACTCGTCCATCGGGTGGTGACAGGCGTGGCACTGGTAAAACGACAGCTCCGGCACCAGCGACTCGCGGGTAAACCAGTCAGCCTGCAGCAGTTCCATGGTCTGCATGCCGGACACCACCAGTCCCGCCAGCCACATGTTGACCGAGGCGATATACGGTTTGCGCTCGCGATAGTCCGCATCGACCTTGTAGTGGCGCGGCTGGTTCTCGGTGAACACTTCCAGGTCGAAGGCCAGCCGCGGGTGGCCGGCGCCCATGATCTCGTGGGTGGCGAACTTGCCCGTGGTGCCCAGGTGGCAGGACAGACACAGCCTGGCGCGCTGCAGCGGCGCCTCGGTGGGATACATGCCCCGGGCCAGGTTGTCCGCGTGCGAGGTGCCGGCCTCGGCGTGTGACTCCAGCCACTGGCCAGAACCGCCGTGACAGGCTTCACAGCCCACGCCGTCACTGATGTCGAAGCGGGCGCCACGGCGTGGCGCGGCGACATTGTCGGCGTGGCAGTCCAGGCAGATCTTCGCGGTATGGGCGCTCTCCAGGCCCAGTTTTTGCGCGATGCGTTGCGACTGCGGGTTGCTCAGGGTCTTGTAGGCGCGCGAGTGGTAGTCCTCGCGCAACCAGGTGCGGTACTCGTTGAGCAATACCGGTGACTGCGGGTCCGGGCTGACCTTGCCGTGGCAGACGCTGTTGGAACAACTGGCCACGCCCTGGTGCACGTTGGCGCCGGTCTCGGGCAGGGGCGCTGCCTGCGCGAGGGCGCAGCACAGCAGGAACAGCCAGGCCGCGCTTAGTTTTCTACAAACCATGGCTTACCGTCTTCGTCGAGGAACAGCTTGCGCATCTCTTCCAGGTTCAGCGGCCGCGAGCCGACGCGGCCGAACACCGCGACCTGTCCGCCGGTCTCGTCGACACCGCGATCGCGTTCAAGCGCGCGCGACAGCGACAGCGCCGGCGATTGCGTCGGGTAACTGGCGATAAAGCGCGGGTTTGGCTGCGGGCTGAAACCGTAAAACTTCGGCTGCAGTTCCGGCGAGGTGAGTTGTACCACTTTCAGGCCGCCGCTGCCGTCCGCCACGTAGGCAAACAGCGAGGCGTTGGTGGAGGCCACCGTGACATCCTGCGCGTCGACGATATTGTCGTTGAACGTCTGCAGCAGGCGCATTTTTTCCGGCCGGGTAATGTCGACGATAGCGATACCGTCACTGCCCGCCGCCACGTAGGCATAGGTGCGCGCCAGGTGCAGGCGCCGCGCCTGCGCCAGCGCAATGGTGTTGTCTCCGACCAGGGTGGGCTTCGTCGGGTCGGTGATATCCACTGTCTTGAGACCGTCCGCATCGGTGACGAACAGGTAGCGGAACTGCTGCGCCACCGAGTGGCCGTTGTTCAGCGCCAGCGTGGCCTCGACTCTGGGCTGCAGCGGGTCGTCCAGGTTTAGCACTACCAGTCCGGCATCGGCGATGATGTAGGCGTAGTAGCCGCCCAGAGTCATGTGCCGGGCGCCGTCGAGAATACCGCCCTCATTCCAGGTGAGATCGCGCTCGATGAAATTGTTGCGCGGCTCGCCGTCGGAAAAGGTATCCAGGTCGGCGAGAATCAGCCCTTCCTGCGCATCGAGTACGAAGGCGTACTTGTACAGCGGGTGGAATGGCTGCTCCAGGTTGACCTCGCGCATCAGCTCGCCGACGTTGCGCTGCGGGTGCACCGGCTGTGTCGTCGGCAGCACGATGCAGGTGGCGTTGGCGCTATCCAGTCGGGTGTCCTGCCCCAGCGGGCTGAACGGTGCACTGATGATGCGCTGGGAGACGCCCTTGTTGGCGATGCTGGCGATGTCGTACACGCGCACGCCTTTCTCGCCCTCGGCCACGAACAGGTACTCGCCGCGATGCTGGATACAGCGCGCCGTGCCGCTGGCGTGCGGATAACCGTGCTGCAGGACCGACCCCGCCGCCTGGTGCTCAGCGTAGAAGTCCGGGTAGGCGTAGCGTTGCAGGTAACTGCCTATCACCGCCTGGGGTTCGTCCCACTCGGTGACCTGCACGCCGGTGACATGCTCCTGCCCGCCGACATAGGCGATATGGCCAATGAAGTCGATGAAATCGGTGCCGTACATCAGCAACTGCGCCATGATGGCGTTGTTGTCGTTGTTTTTGGACAGGTGGCAGTCCTCGCACTGCTTGGTCTCGGTCTTGCGCACCGTGTGCGGGAAGTGCGGATTCATCGCCTGTGAGCTGTAGCCGCTGGCCGCGATCGGCGGTTGCTGGATATAGATGCGCTCGCGGTTGGCGTTGGTCGAGGACAGCACCAGCGCGGAGGTGGAGCGCACCGGCGCGATCTTGCCCGGGCCGCCGTTCACGCCGCCCTTGGCGGTCTCGCGCCGGCCGAGCATGAAGATCTGGTCGCGCGCCACCTGCGGGTTGTAGGTGGCGAAGTTACGCGACTCGCCGCCCTCGTAGTGGTGGCGTTCGGTCTTGTTGTTGGCCTCGATGGGCAGGTGACAGCCACCGCAACTGGTGGTCCAGGAGGTGTGGCAGGTGTAGCACTCCATCTCCTCGTCCGAGTGGGCCACGCCGTCCGCGATGGCGTCCTCGCCCCAGGCCAGTGTGGAGGTATTTGTGCCCATCAGCTTGGCGCGCGCCGCCTTCTCGTTGTACTGGCTATGTCCGGCGGTGACCGAGTCCTTGACCAGGCTGACCTCCCACTCCAGTTCCGGGTCCAGCACCGAGCGCTGGATCAGCTTGTCGCCGAGCCACTCGAAGCGCCGGCGCCCGTCCGGGTTGCGGATGGCGCCGAGGTCAGTGCCCCCCTCCAGGGCCGCGGGACCGGAGGTGAACAGGTTGGGGTAGGCCTCGGCCGAACCGTGGCAGTCCTTACAGTCGATTTCCACCGCTGCGGCAACCTCGCCGTAGATGTGCCCGTTGCCGTGGTTGTCCTGGGCGTAGTGACAGTCCACGCAGTGCATGCCCGCATCCAGGTGGATGGACGACATATGCACGGCCTTGTTGAACTTCTGGGGGTCCTCGTCGCTGACGACGTTGCCGTCTGCATCGAGCAGGTTGCCCTGCCGGTCGCGCTTGAACACGGCGCGGAAGTTCCACCCGTGGCCGTGGTAATCGGCGAACTGCGTGTCCTGCAGTTGCGGGTTGAGTTCCGAGACTGCCTTGAGGAAATCCACATCAGCCCATTTGCCACGCGTCGCCGCCTCCTCCGGGTTGCGCTCCAGTACCTTGTGCCGCTCCTCGTCGCTGGGGTAGACCTGTTTTTCCGGCCACATGGTCGGCGCATCGGACTCGTAGTCCCACATCGTGTAGCCGAGGTAGCTGTTGACGAACATGTTCGGCTGGTGCATGTGACAGGACATGCACTGGCTGGTGGGAATGGCGCGGGTGAAGGCGTGTTGCAGTGGGTGGCCTTCCTCCTCGGTGGAAATGGTCGGATCCGCGGTCTGCGTCTTGCCGGTATGCCCGAACTGTGCGTAGGGCCCGGAGTGGCGCGGATCGCGGTCATTGGCGTAGACCACGTGACAGGACGCGCAGCCCGAATGGCGGTAATCCCCTGGCTGATCGTTGGTGCCCATGAACCAGGTATGCGGGTCGTTCAGGCGCGTCTTGGTGATGTTGATGACCGGCACCGAGATGCGCGCGCCGGTGCCGGGTCCGCGGTTGGACTGGCGGAAGTCGGGTCGGCCCGGTTCTTCCAGGCGCTGCAGCTGGCCCAGGGCGTTGGGCAGGCCGGTCTCGGGGAACAGGTTGGAAATATTGCGTCCGCCGCGTTCGAATACGCGGAAGATGTCGCCGGGCTTGAGCGTCTCCCAGGCCGGCAGCGGGTAGAGAATGGGCAGCAGGCCCGCCTGTTCGGTCTGTTCGGGGGTCGGTTTCAGCGGCGCGACGATGGCGGCGGGTTCACCCTCGCGCGTGTAGGCCTCGCCCAGCAGGTAGCGCTTGTAGGGCAGGATGCCGTTGTTGTAGGCGGCGCCGCCCCAGAGCATGGCGGAGGTGGCCATCAGGCTGCGCTCCGCCGCCTCGATGATAGGCAGGTGGCAGGCGCCGCAGGCCTCGCGCGCGATGCGGTAGTCCGAGGGGTTGATGAAGCGCACGAATTCCGGACTCTCCTTGTTGAGCAGGGTGTAGGTGCGCTCGGGGTTGGCGCTGGAGGGGAAGTGCCAGGCATCCGGGTAGCGCGGCAGCACGTGGGCTTGCTCCATCGCCGCCAGGTAGGATGCGTCTTCCAGCCCCGCGGTCCCGTCGGGGCGGCGTACCCCGGCGTCACCGCCGTGGCAGTCCGTGCAGCCGAGTTTTACCGCCGGGTTGAGGTGCATGGTCTTGGCGTCGGTCTGCGTGTGGCAGCTTGCGCAGCCGGCTGATTTTGCCTGCACCTGTGCGGCGGTCTGGTTGGTCGGCGCATGCGGCGCGGTGACGTAGTCCCGCTCCACCGCAACCAGTTTGGAGGCGCTCCAGGCCGTTTGCATCCACGCCAGGCTGCCGACCAGGATCGCGCAGGACAGGACACCGTACGCTGTTCTCGTCTTGCTCTTTCTCGTCATCTCTTTCATGGCGCTCACTTTAGAAGGTCAGGATCGCGTTAAACAGCAGGGAGTAGGGGTCCTCGTCGCCGTACAGGTCCTCGAAGCCGTCCCCGGCCAGCAGTTGCGCGTAAGACAGCCGCAGCACGACGTTCTGGCTCATGAACGGTCGCCAGATCAGCGCCGCGGACAGGTCCACGCCGATCTCCTCGTCGATATTGGCCTGGGCGCGTGCCGCTTCCAGCACCTCGGTCTCGGCGAAGGCGAGGTAGTTGGCGTTGAAACTCAGGCGCAGTTCCGGCAGCAGGTCCAGGTCGGTGCCGGCCCCGGCCAGCAGGATGCCCGGGTTGGTGAAATTTGACTGGCCGTGTTCCTTGGACGAGCGCAGGGAATTGAGCACGCCGTTGCGTTGCGACAGCGCCACGCGTCCGCCGCCGATCAGCGGTACACCCTGGCGAATCCAGTAGCTGGTGTCGGCGCCGGCGAACTGCGGGTTCTCGAAGATGGCGTCGAAGCCCTGGGACTTGTCGTCGTAAGGGTCGTCGTCGCCGCTGCCGTAGAGGAAAGACAGGCGCAGGCGAATCCAGTCAAAGTCGATACCGGGTTCGGCGGCGAAAAAGAAGGCCTCGATGTCCGAATCCACGCCGCTGAAGACAGCGTCGTTTTCCTCGCCGTAGGCGAAGTAGGCTGAAACCGTGAGGTTCAGGCGGCCGAAATGGCCGTCACCGTTGTAGCCCACGTAGACAACGTCGTAGTCGCGCAGGCGCTCCCCGCCGATGGACGCGGGGCGCTGGATGAAGTCGTTGTTATCGTAGAAGACATCGTTGTCCTCGCGATTCATGTTGTAGATGATCGTGCCCTGGGAGAAGAAACCCAGTTTGGGCTGGTCCTGCCAGTAGAGATTGAATATGAACAGGTCGTCGTCGCGCAGGTCTTCGGTGACGTCGTTGAGCCCGCTGTTGATATCCTTCTCCATGCGCCGGAACCAGGCCAGGTTGTACTGGAAGCGGTTGTTGTCGCGGGTGCCGAACAGGCGCACGCCGAAGGGCGCGTCCTGGAACAGGAAACCGCGGAAATCGCTGGAAAAGGGCTGGATGCCCACGCGCAGACTGTCGAAATCGTAGCGGTGGGATACGTTGCGCAGGTGCTTGTCGACAAAGGCCGCCTGCAGGCCGATATGGTGGTCGTGGCGGTCCTCCTTGTCGCCTGGGTCGGCGTTTACGCCGCCGTATTCCTCCAGTTCGGTGTAGTTGTAGTTGATGACCGGGGTGAGGCGGAACTCCCAGTCGGGCGGGCGAAACACGGTGTCGCCCTGGTAATAGACCAATTCGATGGGGATGTTCTGGTTGAACAGCCACTGCTCCGTATCGCCCAGTACATCCAGCGAGCCGGCGTTGTTGGTGCTCTGTACCCCCACGGGGGTGGCGACCTCGCGCAACTCGTACACCGTGTCGCTGATGGCCGTGACGTTGAAGAACCAGTCGCCGTGAATGGGCTTGTCGCCCTTGATCGTGTTCTGGTTGTAGGGGTCGTACCACTTGTTGGGGTAGTCCGCCAGGCCCAGGCTGTTCAGACTGTCGACAATGCGCCAGCGATCCGGGATGGGCACTGCTTCGACGTACTGCTCGGCAGTGGGGCGGGGTATGTCGGAGTAGCGGCGCGGCAGTACGGTGCGGCTGCGGCTGGGCGCGACGTCGACCTCGACGATGCCGGTCTCGCTGTCGGGGTCGGCGACCACCTCGCGGTACTCGCAGTCGCGGTTGCTGCCGCGCCCGCGGCGCCGGCCGGTGTTGGAGCGGTCGCGCTCGTCCACGCAGTCAGCGGCGCTGCCGGGTTCCTGCGCCGTCGCCTGGGAGGGTAGCAAGGCCAGCGCGGTGAAGCCGGCGACCAGCACGGGGCTCAGCCATCTCATTCTCATCGGTTACCCTCCCTCTACTTGCCGGAACAGACTTGCTGTTCGCTGCTGTCGATGTACGGGGTCTGCGGGCACTGTACGTAGCGCAGCCGGTCGCCCATCGGTGTGAGATTGTCTGCGCGGATAGCCCTGGGCGCGTTATTGATTGCACCGCCTAGCGCCACGCCCGCCTCGTGCAGGCCCAGGAAGGCGACCATGTCGTCCTGGTCGACGCCGTCGCCGGAAACGCCGATGCCGCCGACCAGTTCCCCGCCGCGGTAAACAGGCACGCTACCGGGGAAAATCTGGATGCCGTTGGCGACGCGGGGCGCCGAGGTGGCCCCGGCGCAGTTGTCGGTGACATCCGGTATCAGGTCGTCGCTGGGCGGAAGGTATTCGACGGCGTTGAAGGGCAGGCCGGCCACGAAGGCCAGGTGCTGCACGATCTGGTTGAATGCCAGGTCGAGCTGCAGGCCGCTGGAGAACACGCTCCACTGGTTATCCACGAAAGATTTGCTGAAAGGGCCGTGGGGATTGCCGCGGATGCCGTCAGGGTAGAAGGGCCGGGACAGGTTGCCGCCGGAGCGATCGGCGAATGCGGTGCCGTCGCTGAGCGCCCCGGGGCCGACGAAGTTTTTCGCCGCCTCGACGTAGTCCGCGATGACGATGGTGTCGCGGGTGGTCACCGGCGGCGTGTTGGCCAGGTCGATATCGATGTAGAACGCATCGGGCAGTCCCGCCAGGAACTCGCCCGCGTCGCGGGAAGAAAACAGCGTCGCCGTGCGCGCTTTTTGCAGCGACACATCGGCGCCGAAAATCGGCGCGTCGCGGGTGCGCAGCATGCCCAGGATCCGCCCCTCGGAGTCCACCACCGAGACCGTGACCCGCACCGGTGTACCCACCGGCTGGCGAATCTGCGCGCGGCTGCGATTGGCCACGGCGATGGCTGAGCTGAGCAGGGTGCGCACCTCGTCGGCGGACAGCGGCGCCACCGACAGGCGGGCGGCGTCGCCGCCGGCGCGGGGCGGAAAGCGCACCTGGTTGTTGTCGTCGACGAAGGTAAAGGCGTCCAGGTCACCGAAGCCGGGCGCCGGGCGGATGCCCGACTCGGGGCGGCCGAAAACCGTACCCGCGACGATGGCGCCGCCGCCGTAGCCGTTCACGTTTATCAGCGAACCCACACCCTGCAGCGTGCTGTAGTCCGGCGCCTGTTCCGGGTCCGCGGGAAGGTTGTTGAAATCCACGTCGCTGAAGCGGAATGTCTTGCCCTCGACGGTGATACGGTTCGCGCGGCGCTGGTTGGGCGCGGCGAAACCGAAGGTGGCGGCGAAGGCGACCATCTCGTCCATGTCGCGGTCGCTGTCGAGGATGTTCTTGTCGATGCTGTACAGGCCATCGGCGATCACGCCGACCCCGCCCACCGGTGTGCCGCCCTTGTACAGCGGGAAGCCGCCCGGGTCGGCGGACAGGCCCAGGGGAGAGCGTTGCGGGCCGACGCTGGTCCCCGGGTCCGGTGAATCCAGTACGAAGTCGCCGCAGGCGAACTGGCTGAACTGCACGCCGAACAGTGGCCCGCCGGGCTGGTTGAACTCCCCGGGATTGAAGTGTTCCTGCACGATCTGGTTGGCGGTGCGTGTGGTGAAGGCGTTGCCCTCACTGGACAGGTAGGCCCCGGTCACCGCCTTGGCAATCGCCGCCAGCGCATCGCCGCCGATGGGGGCGGGCAGGACAATGTTTTCCAGCCCGGTATTGACCGTGGCGGGCAGTGTCGTGGCGATGGTGACTTCCTGCGGCGCCATCTGGTGCACCGCCAGCACGTTGCCCACCCGGTCCACGACCGCGATGGTTGCGTTGACGCCCAGCGCCTGCGCCTGGTGTATCGCCTGCGCGAGCACCCGCTGCACATCCGCCACTTCCAGCCGCTGCCCGCTGTCCGCGCACTGGCCGGTGCACTGCTCGTTGTTCGGGTCCGTGGGCGCCGATGCACCCTCGCCGTTGCCCCCGCTACCGCCGCCGCCACAGGCGTTCAGTAGCAGGACCGCTGAAAGAAACGTTGCGCGCCATTGCATAATCTAGTCTCCCTGGCTGCCCACGGGTGTGGGGTGGGGGTCATTGTCGCCGGGCCGGGCGTCGAGGGCCGGGGTTCCACCCGGCAGGTGGAAGGCATGACAGCCGACACAGTTCACGGAGGTCTCCCCGCGGGTGTCGTCGTGACAGCCCAGGCAGTTGTCGCGATCCGGAATGAGTATATCCGTGGATTCGCTGGACCCGGCGGCGTCGTGGCAGCCCAGGCAGACCGTGTCCGGGTCCTCGGCGGCGAAGCTGAGGTGACTGGCGTGATCGAAATCCGAGCCGCGCAGCCAGTCCTGGGTGATGCGCACCGGGTATACCACCCAGCGGTCCATGATGTCCTGCGCCCCGGTATCGAGTACCACGTGACAGGTGATGCAGCCGGTTTCCGCGAACTGGTAGCTGGCCTCCTTGAGCGCCTCGGCGCGGCCGCAGTCCAGCCCCGAACCGGTGCAACTGGCCGCCGCTTCGCGCTTGCCGGGTATGCGCCGGGGTTTCTTGCCGGCGCGCTGGCTGCGCAGCTGCGGGTCGGTGAATTCGCGGATAAAGTGCGCCTCCATGGCGACGATGGCCGCGCGCAGGTCGCCGTGGGGCAACTCGATGTCCGGTTCGAAAATGTCGAAGCTCAGGCCGTGGCACTCGCGGCAGTGGTTGTCCATGGTGATGGGCTCGAAATGCTCGCCGTCATCCTCCGCCACGTGGCAGTTGTCGCAGCCCAGGGCCGCGCCGCTGCCCTGTTGCTGCACCTTCTCCGGGTCCAGGTGTACGGCGTGATTGAACTTGAGGTTCGAGGTCTCGCTCAGCTCGCCCTCACCCTGGCGTGCGGAGACGACTTCCCAGCCGTGGGCGCCGCCGGGTCCCCGGGGCGTCAGCAGGTCCAGGCGAAATGCCGGGTGGTCCTGCGCGGTAAACGCGGCAACCGCCGCCATACCCTCGGCGGCGCTGAAGCGCTGCGGCTGCAGGTGGCAATCGGTACAGAAGCCGTTGTCCGCACGCACCAGCATGGCCGGTTCGTTGTGCTCGCGGTGGCAACTGGCGCAGCGCACGCCGGTGAATTCCGCGTGCGGGTGGACGCCGAGATCCACGTGTTCGGTCATGTCCCGGTGGCAGTCCATGCAGGCGCCGTCCTCGACCATGACGAACGCCTCGCGGTGGCAGGCCTGGCAGTCCTGGGCGATACCGGCGGTGGCGTGGGGCCCGGCCAGCGGGCCGCTGATCCACAGGTCGTCGTCGGGCAGGGGGGAGTTGCGCAGGGTCTCGGCGGCGTCGGGCAGCAGCAGGACCAGGCCGGGCAGGACGAGGAACAGCAGTAGTACCAGCAGGGCGCCGAGCCAGCTCGCCCGGCGCATGCTGAAGATGCGCTCGGCCAGGTCCATGCTGCCGGCGTAGCTGACGCCTTCGGCCTCCAGTTCCAGGCCCAGGTCAAAGCCGGCCGGAGGCTGGAACAGTTGCAGCCGATAGCCCGGCACACTGAATGTGTCGCCCACGGTCAGCCGCGCCTTGCCGCTGGGCTTGCCGTCTACGTTCGCCTTGAAGCCGCTGGTGGAGAGACGCGCGCCTCCCTTGCCGTCGGGACGCAGGGTCAGTTGGCCGGTCAGTGATGGCAGCTGCAGGGTGTTGTTGCCGCCGCCGCCCAGGGTCAGGGCGTCGCCCTGGTATTGGGTTTCCAGGGACTCGCCCTGTCCGCGACCGGTTACTGTCCTGACCAGGAAATCCACGGCGCGCTACCAGTACACAAAAACGGAAAAGATGTGGATGGCCAGTGCGACGAGCAGCGCCACGGTCAGCGGCACGTGAAAGTACAGCCAGATCTTCAGTAGTGCGCGGTACTGGATGTCGCGCCGTAGCAGGTGCAGGATGACCTGGCGCCGGCCGAACAGCGCCAGCAGGTCGTTGAGGACTTCCGCCTCGGCCTGTTTGCTGGCATTGGGTATGCGCCCGGCCAGTTCGTCGATGATGACCTGCTGCTCGGGATTGCGCGTGGTGCTGACGCTGCCGGACGATTCGACGCGGATGCGGCAGCGATCGCGGCCCAGCAACTGGGCGAGGGCGCTGCCGCCCAGGCGTGTCAGTTCCAGCGCGGACAGGGCCATGGCCTGCAGGTTGGCGTCACAGCGTTGCACGGTGTCGCGGATGCCGTCGTCGACCTCGGCCAGCTCCGCCAGCCAGGCCTGCCGATCGCGCCCCGCGTGATTCTCCGCCAGGCGGCCTGGCAGGTGCAGGTAGACATACAGGCCGTAGATGCCGGTGCCGATGACCAGGCACATGAGCACGTAGGCGAGGGTGTGGACATTGGCGCCGAACTGCGCCGCGCAGTGCAGGGTGGCGACCAGCAGCAGCGCGATGCCCAGGTACACGTGCGCCGAGGCCCAGCCCTGTACGCTGCCCAAATTGGAACTGTAGCGACGCTTGCGGATGCCCAGCACGCTGAGCCAGGCGATCAGCAGCGCGCCGATGGTGCCCAGGGTATAGCCCTGCCAGGTGCCGCCATTGGGTGGTTGCGACGCGTCCAGCCCCTGGCTGACATAGAGCAGGATACTGACGGCCGCCAGCAGCAGTGCCCAGTAGAGGTAGCGGAAGCGCTGCCAGCTGAGCAGGCTCTGGTGCATACTCAGCGCGCCTCGACCAGTTCGATGAACTGTTCCGGACCCAGGCGCACCGCGGCGCCGGTGGGGCAGGCGCGGACGCAGGCGGGACCGCCGGCCAGGTCCATGCAGGCGTCACATTTTACCGCCTTCTTGCCGGCGTCTTTCGATTGCGCCGAGGGCTCGAAGCTCGCCGGTTCGCCGGGCCCGGCGCCACGCCCGAAGAACAGCCAGGACAACAGCCCGGGTTTGGGTTGCGGGGCGTAGCTGAGTTTGATGGCGTCGTAGGGGCAGTTGGTCTCGCAGTTGCCGCAACCGATGCAACTGTCGGTAATGAAGACCTCGCCGTTGGGGGAGCGGCGGATAGCGTCGGGGGGGCAGTCCTTCATGCAGTGCGGCAGTTCGCAGTGCCGACAGACGATGGGCACGTGCAGCGCGGCCAGTGAGTCGCCTTCCTCGCGGCGCAGGCGCGAGATGCCGCCGTGGGTTTCCGCGCAGGCTTTTTCGCAGTTGTCGCAGCCGACGCACAGCGTCTCGTCGATGATCAGGGCATTGGTCGCCTCGCCCAGGCCCTGGTCCATGAGGAAGCCGATGGTGCGGGCGGATTCCGGTTGCGAGGCCATGGAGTTGCTCTGGCGCAGGTTGTCGCTGAGCTTGTCCTGCAGCACCTTGACGTGCTCGCGGTGGCTGTCCACCAGCGCCAGGAACTCGCTGCGACGCACTTCCAGGGTTTCCGTGCGCACCGCGGCGATCGCGGTATCGCGACGCAGCGGCGCGCCCATCAATGCGAGCTGGCCGACCTGTTCACCGGAGTGATGTTGCGCGACCACCAGCTCCCGGCTGCCGCGCGACAGCACCACGGTGCCGGAGCGGATGAGGTGCAGGCAGTCGCCCTCACTGCCCTCCTCGAACAGTACCTCCCCCGCCTTGAACTCGTGGGTCGCCACCCTGTCGGCGATATCGCCCAACTGCTCCAGGCTCATCTGCGGCCTGAACGCGGCCTGCAGCGCGCGAATCTTGAACGCGCGGTCGATGCTCTCACGCACCTGCTCGTTGGAGCTCATCAGCTTGACCATGATGCGGCGCGGCGTTTCGATGATAATCGTATTTTCCTTGACCACGGCGCTGCCCTGCCGCGGGCGCCCGGAGATCAGGCTCATTTCGCCGAAAAACTGGCCGTTGCTGATCGCGTGCCACGGGCCGTCTTCCTCGAGTTGCATGTCCACGTCGCCGACCACCACGGTAAAGAAGCTGGTGGAGAACTCGCCGTGCCTGTACACCGGCTTGCCCGCCTCGACGAACACCGTCGAGCGCTCACCACCGTCGGGGGCGTCGCCCATCTCCGCGGCGGGCAGGCTGACCATGATGCGGCTCTCGATAATCAGCTCGCGGAAGGCCAGGGGGTTCATCTGCCCGAACATGGGCACCTTGCTCTGCAGGAAGGTGAGGACCTCCTCGGCGTCCATGACGAAGGGCAGGCCGGAGAACTGGTCCTGCAGTAGCGGATAGTCGGCGGGCTTGGTGTCTTTGCCGTGGATGTACTCGATGACATCGTAGCCCTGGTTCATGGCCTGCTTGATCAGCGGGTAGCCGCCCAGGGCGCCGATGATGTACAGGCCGGGCACGTTGCTCTGGTACTGCCTGTCGACATCCGGCACGGCGTCCATGCTCGGGCTGGCAATTTCTATGCCGCAGGACTCGACAAAGCTGCGCGGCGGGATGGTGCCCAGGCGCGCGATGATGCGGTGGCAGGGTACCCGCTCCTCACCCGATGGCGTATTGAGCACGATTGCACCGATGCCACCGGGCGCGGCGGGCAACTCCAGCGCGGCCACAGTGCTCTCGTAATAGCAGTGGAAATCGCGGCCCTTGTCGTTGATCGCCGCGAGTACGGCGTTCAGGTTGCCCTCCTTGGCGCGGGCAAACTCGTTCTTGCGGTTGACGATGTAAACTTTGTTGTACTGCGCCAGGGCGATGGCGTTTTCGATGGCGGCGTCACCCGCGCCGACCACGACGATGGTCTCGGACTTGAAATCCTCCGGGTCGTCCAGGGTGTAGCGCACGAAATCCGACTCGTTGTCACCGGGAACACCCAGCGCCCGCGGGTTGCCCTGGGTGCCGATGGACAGCACGATGTGTTCGGCGCCGATGCTGTCGCCGCTGGCAAGGCGTATATTGAAGTCGCCGCGGCTGCCCTCGATGGCGGCGACCTCGCTGTCGTAGCGAATGTTGATGCCGGCGTCGATACTGTCCTGCCAGCCGCCGAGGATCTCCTCGCGTTTGCCGGCCACGAAGGGCACCGGGCTGCGCAGCTGCAGAAACCCGGGCTCGTCCATGACGTGCTTGCCTTTCTGGTACTTCTGGATGGTCTTGGCGAAGGTGGAGAAACCTTCCAGCAGGATGTAGCTCGGCTGTGCGGCCCCGGCTTCCCTGTCGTAGTGGGCGGCTCGGCCGGCCGCGCTCAGACCGGCAGGTCCCGCGCCGATGACGGCAATATGATACCTGTCAGCCAACTAGCCAACTCCCTGTTATTGTGGTGGTGTCAGGGATAAAAAAATATGCGAGCGGCGCGACCGTTCGCATGTCTCCGGGTTTCCAATTAGCCTAGCCGCTCTACCTGCCAAGTCAAGTGTCGTCTGCGCCAGGTTCGCCGCGCATGCGCAGGGTCGCCATGGCTGCCGATGACTGCGGGTCACGCAGCGCGGTGTCCTGGCCGACGAGCGCGAAGCGGGCGTTGCGGCGCACACGCAGGCGCACGTCCTGCAACTGGATACAGTCGCCATGCTCCACTGTCACGGTGTTGCGGATGAGCACGCCATTGACCGTGGTGCCATTCGATGAGCCCAGGTCCTGCAGCTGCAGAGATCCGTCTTCCAGGCTAAGCCTGGCGTGGCGTCGGGAAACCTGGGCCGAGGGCAGGGTGAGGTCACATTCCAGGGCCCTGCCGATCTCGAGACACGTGTCGATGCCAAACGTCTGGCCCGCCAGCGGCCCGCTTTCCATTTCCAGCAGCCAGGGATAGTCTTCCGGCGGACGTGCGCGGCCACCGCGGGCTGGTTCGCCCCTGCGCCGCTCCTCGACCGGGGCGATATTGTCCAGTCTGCGCCGCTCGACGAAAGGGGGATGTGCATGCACCCCGTCGCTGCCGATGCGGAAAAACCAGGCAAACAATACGACCAGCGGAAAGGCCAGGATAGAGACCACCAGGATGCCGCGCGATATCTGTGGCCAGTCCAGCCCCAGGGCGGAAAACACCAGCTCACTGACCTGCAGCGCGACCCAGCAGGCAATGATATAAAGCAGGCAGGCGCGGGGCAGCCCGCGACGTCGTATTTCGCGCAGGAGTGACCCTACTGAATAACCGCGGTTGCTCATGGAAAGCGCGCGGGCCCTGTCGCCAGTTGCACCGGTCAGTCTCAAGTATTGGCGCGCCAGGGCCTGTTGTCCAGCAGGGCCTGGCGCGATGCCGTTTTCTGCCTGCCGGGGCGGGAATCTCGGCTACAATCAATGACAGCACACACCGTCGTCCGCCGGGACAACGGCCCGGCAATACAACAAGACCACTAAGCGACCACGGAGTTGATTATGTACGACGACCTCACACTGGAAAATTTCATGGCGGGGCTGAAAAAGCGCAACCCGAACGAGCCGGAGTTTCACCAGGCGGTGCACGAGGTGGCGGAATCGGTCATCCCGTTCATCCTGGAGAATCCCCGCTACCAGCAGGCCGGCATCATCGAGCGCATGACCGAGCCCGACCGCACCATCATCTTCCGTGTGGTATGGGAGGACGACGAGGGCAATATCCGCGTCAACCGCGGCTTCCGCGTGCAGTTCAATAATGCCATCGGGCCGTACAAGGGCGGGCTGCGCTTTCATCCCTCGGTCAACCTGAGCATTCTCAAGTTCCTTGGTTTCGAGCAGACCTTCAAGAACAGCCTGACCACCCTGCCCATGGGCGCGGGGAAGGGGGGGGCGGATTTCAATCCTCGCGGCAAGTCCGATCGCGAGGTGATGCGCTTTTGCCAGTCCTTTATGACTGAGCTGGTACATCACATTGGCCCCAATACGGACGTGCCGGCCGGGGATATCGGTGTCGGGGCCCGCGAGATCAGTTACATGTTCGGCCAGTACAAGCGCCTGGCCCACGAGTTCACCGGGGTGCTCACGGGCAAGGCGCTGGAGTTCGGCGGCAGCCTGATACGCACCGAGGCCACCGGCTACGGCAACGCCTACTTTATGGAGGAGATGCTCAAACACCACGGCGACTCCACCAAGGGCAAGACCTGCGTGGTCTCCGGCTCGGGTAACGTGGCTACCTACTGCGTGCAGAAAATCACCCAGCTGGGCGGCAAGGTGGTGACCATGTCGGACTCGGACGGTTTCATCCACGATGCGGACGGTATCGACGAGGAAAAGCTCGCCTGGATCATCGACCTGAAGACCAAGCGGCGTGGACGTATCGCCGAGTACGCGGAGAAGTACGGCTGCGATTACCACGAGGGCAAGCGTCCCTGGGGCGTACCCTGTGATCTGGCCTACCCCTGCGCCACCCAGAACGAGCTGGACGGCGACGACGCCAGGGCCCTGGTGGCCAACGGCTGCAAGGCCGTGTCCGAGGGCGCCAATATGCCCACCACCCTGGAGGGCGTGGAGGTGTTGCTGGAGAACAAACTGCTCTACGGGCCGGGCAAGGCGGCGAATGCCGGCGGTGTGGCCGTGTCGGGGCTGGAAATGACGCAGAACAGCATCCGCATGGCCTGGACCTCGGCGGAGCTGGAACAGAAGCTGTGCGACATCATGGTGAATATCCACGCGCAGTGCGCCAAGCATGGCTACCAGGACGGCTACACTAACTACGTCAGGGGCGCGAACATCGCCGGCTTCATCAAGGTGGCCGATGCGATGCTGGCCTACGGGGTGATCTGAGTCGCCGTGCCGGACGTGTCTTGATAGAGCGGGTTGCGCCAGCCGAACCTTCCACGTGGGAGGCTTCTCACATTGGGTCGTTCTTGGGCCTAATCGAACCTCCCGCGGGGGAAGTGTCCCGGTCGGTCGAAAAGCAGACTCCCTCCCCGGGACA
>MDSW01151771.1_pt1 | contig 75093 bp, 75 predicted proteins | sample 811171 | NCBI WGS metagenome assembly MDSW01 (sample SAMN05326641, study PRJNA326480) | marine metagenome | isolation source: seawater | place: Atlantic Ocean: North West | collected 2012
GCCTTCATAAATCGGCGCGATACGGGCATCGCGCAGATGCTGGGCGGCGCCGGTCTCCTCGATAAATCCCATGCCGCCGTGGACCTGAACACCGGTGTTCGCGACCTCGACGCCGATATCCGTGCTCCACGCTTTGACGACGGGTGTTAACAGGTCGACGTAGCTTTGCGCCTTTTTGGCAGTCTCCGCATCGGGATGGCGTTTTGCGATATCGAGACGGGATGCCACCCAATAGACAAGGGCGCGGGCCGCTTCGGTCTGCGCGCGCATGGAGAGCAACATGCGCCGGACGTCCGGGTGATTGATGATGGCGACCGATTCCTTGCCGCCGGTGGCGCTATCTCGGCCCTGAACGCGTTCTTCGGCAAAGGCGCGAGCCCGCTGATAGGCACGCTCGGCGATGGCGACGCCCTGCAGGCCGACCGACAGGCGCGCGTTGTTCATCATTGTGAACATGTACTCGATGCCGCGGTTTTCCTCGCCCACCAAATAGCCGATGGCACCGTCGTTCTCGCCGAACAGCATGACCGCGGTCGGGCTCGCATGGATGCCGAGCTTGTGTTCGAGCGAACCGCAGCGGAGATCGTTCCGCTCGCCAAGAGAACCGTCCTCATTGACCAGGAATTTCGGGACGACAAACAGCGAGATGCCCTTGATCCCCTCCGGCGCGTCCGGCGTGCGGGCTAGCACCATGTGGACGATGTTGTCGGTGAAGTCGTGCTCACCGTAGGTGATGTAGATCTTCTGACCGGAAATGCGGTACGCGTCGCCGTCCGGGACCGCCTTGGCACGGACTTTGGCAAGGTCGGAGCCGGCCTGCGGTTCGGTCAGGTTCATGGTGCCCGGCCATTCGCCGGATACCAGTTTTTCAAGGTATGTATCTTTGATCTCTTGAGAGCCGTGCGTCGTCAGCAACTCCACCGCGCCGACGGTCAGCATCGGGCACAGCGCGAAAGACATGTTGGCGCCATGCCAGATTTCAGATGCGCCCGTGGCGACGAGCCAAGGCAGCCCCTGGCCACCGTGATCCGGATCGAAGGGGACCGCATTCCAGCCGCCTTCCACGAATTGGGCGTAGGCCTCTTTGAAGCCCTTGGGGGTGCGGACGACGCCGTTTTCCAGTGTGCAGCCTTCCTGATCGCCGGTCGTGTTGATCGGGTCCAGAACGTCGGTGCCGAGCTTGCCGGCTTCCTCAAGGACCGCCGCCACAAGATCCGGGGTCGCATCTTCGTATCCGGGCAGTTCGGAGAGGCTCTGCAGTCCGCCGATCTCTCGCATGACCTGTAGCATTTCCTCGACGGGTGCATGATAGGCAGTCATGGAATCCTCCTATTCATCCTTGAGAAGGGCGCTCAGGTCGAGGTCGGGCACAGTCGCGCCGGTTTTCTTGGCGAGGGCCTGAAGATCGATTCGTCGGGATGCGCGTTCCGAGGCGGTGATCATCATCTGCGTGACCTGGGCGATGACTTCGGCTGGCAATGCACCGTCCGGTGGCGTGCCGATGTCCTTGATGCGGCTGTCGGGAAGCGGAACCTCGGTTTCCGCGCCATCCAGGAAATCAGCGCGGAACACCATGGTGCCGTTCTGCATGACGATTTCATCGATAATCAGGCGCTGCCCGGTGGTGGCGTCCTGGTCGTCGTTCTCGGAGCGCGTCAGCCAGGCTTGCGTACTTTCCTTGAGCCGTACGAGATTGGCGCGCCCGTCCATGATGTCGAGGATGATCTTCGGCCGGTCGATGACGACACGGCCGAGTGCGATCGCCTTGTCGGCGATTCGGCCGGTATCGACGTTGATTTCGATCAGCGGAACATGCACGGCGTCCGGTGCGCTGAATCCCGGCGGGTTTTCGATCCTGAGACCGATGATTTGCCCGTTGCCGGATTTGAGCGACATCGTCGCTTCGGCGACGGTGACCGGAACCTTGTAGGCGCGGCTGGCCGAGCTCTCGATCTCTTCCTTGATCAGGGCGTCGATGTTGAAGAGCACGTAAGTCACCGACGCGAGCACGAGGATGATCGTGGCGGTTAGTGCTAGGCCACTGAATAGAAAGGCTTTTCTCATTAACCCGATGTTCCGCAAGCCGTCTTTTTATCTTCACGGACGATATCCGCCGCGCCGTCGGGCCGCAAGCTATTGTGGCGGTCGTGCTGTTGAACGACGTCCCGTTCCGCTATGCCGGATCGCGCACAATCTATAACTAATTGACGGGGACGGTGCCCGGCTTTTTGCCGGCCCCGACGTCGCGTTCGATTTCGCGGGCCCGCTTTTCGGCATCGGCCCGGGACGCGAAGCCCTTTTCCCAATGCACCATCCAAAGCCCGTTGGCGTCTGCATGCCGCTGTTCGATCCATTGGAATGCCGTATCATGATCACGGCCTTCATGCGGAAACGCGCGTACGCGCCCTTTTGAATCGGTGGTGACGATCACCATCCATCCCCCGGTCTTCTCGAGTGGCAGACGGACCATCAGGGCTGCGGGCGTGTAAAGACCCACGTGGTGTCGTCGGATTGGTCGGGCTGGAATTTATAGCCGCCGTCACTGAAGGTCTTGAGCTTTTTCTCGGTCTCGACGCGGTTGACGATCATGTAACGCGCCATCATGCCACGCGCGCGCTTGGCAAACAGACCGAGCGTACGGGCTTTGCCGTCCTTCACTTCCTTGAAAACAGGAGTGACGATGCCGCCTTCAAGATTTTTCGGCTGCACGACCTTGGCATATTCGTTGGACGCGAGATTGATGATGCGCCGGTCCTTATGATCCTTTGTCGCCTCGTTCAGGGCCTCCGTGACCCGATTGTCCCAGAAGTCGTAAAGGTCTTCCTTGCCGTTGACGGCGAACTTGGTTCCCATTTCCAGTCGATAAGGCTGGATCAAGTCGAGCGGGCGGAGCACACCGTAGAGCCCCGACAGAATCCTCAGGTGGTCCTGTGCGTATTCGAGGTCTTTCTTCTTCAACGTCGGTGCATCAAGCCCGACATAGGTGTCGCCCGCGAAGCTCAATGCCGCCTGGCGCGCGTTGGCGAGGTTGAAGGGCGGCTGGAATTCCTGAAAGCGCCGATAGTTCAGATCGGCCAGCTTGTCGGAAATACCCATCATCGATTTCAGATCGGCGCGTTTGAGTTTCTTGGCCTTCTTCGCCAGAACCTCGGCATCCTTCAGCAGGATCGGCTGGGTGTGCGCATCCGTGATCGGTTCGCTTTCGAAGTCGAGTTTTTTCGCGGGCGAGATGATCGCGAGCATGGTGGGCGTACCTCTTTTGACCGTTTCTAAACTTCCTACTACATATAGAGCGCACTCCCGAAGCTTCAAACCATAAGAGTCCCAAATGTTGAAGATGTACGGCCTCAAGAACTGCGATACCTGCCGCAAAGCCATGAAATGGCTGGAAAGCGAGGAGATCGCTTTCGAATTCATCGACGTCCGTAAGGACGGTATTGCGCAAGCGGACGTCGCCGGTTGGGCGAATAGCGCAGGCATTGAGCAACTTTTGAACCGGCGCGGCACGACGTGGCGGGGGCTTTCCGACGCGGATAAGGCGAAGGGCGAGGGAAACGACGCCGTCGCGCTGATGGCCGAACATCCGGCGTTGATCAAAAGGCCGGTCTTCGATCGGGATGGCGAGATTCGCGTCGGCTTCAAAGACGCCGAGCAGGCCTGGCTCAAAAGCTGACCGTTAGAACTTTAACGGCCCGCTTCCGGTTTGCCAGTTTTCGAAGCCGCCTCTCAGGTAATACGCATCGATACCGTGTTCGCGGAGCTTCGCCGCCGCGCTCTGACTGACTTCGTGGCCGTGGACGCAATAACAGACGACCGGACACCCGTCGTCGACGGTGGATAACCAGGCGGGGACGTCCTGAAAGTCCTGCCAAACCGCACCCTGGATCATCGCCGGTTCTTTTTCGACGGCGGGCTTCTTGCGGACGTCGACGATGTGGACGGCGGATTTGAACTGGATCAGGGTTTCGAGTTGGTCTTGGGTGATGCTGTACATGAATAGACTCCTTGCGTCTTTTCGGGCGCAACCGGAATTGATTTTCAGATAAAGGCGGTGACGAGGCCGAAAGCGGCGCCGAGTGCGACCAGCATCGGAATGCCGAGCTTGTTCGTCACCAAAAGCGCCAGCGAAATCAGGGCAACGGCGACGCCGACCCAGTGCACTTCACCGGATTCGAACAGCGCCGCGCGACCGAGGAAGATCGCGAGGCTCAGGATCACGCCGACCACGGCGGCGGTGATTGCTGACAATGCGTTCCGCGCCCAGGCGAAGCGTTGGATGCTTTCGACATACGGCGCGCCGGCAATGATCAGATAGAACGACGGCAGGAACGTGACGTACGTCGTCAATAGCGCCGCGATAATGCCGGCGAACAGACCGTCTGCGTTCCACCCCGCGAAGAAGCCGACGTAGGTGGTGACGAGGATCAGGGGGCCGGGCGTGGTCTCGGCAAGGGCCAGGCCGTTCAGCATGTCGTCGCCTGTAAGCCAGCCGTAGGTATTGACCCCCGCGTCAGCGACGAACGGCAACACGGCATAGGCACCGCCAAACGTGACGAACGCCGCCGTCGTAAACAGTTTCAGCACATCGACGAAAGGTTCCGCCCCGAACACGGCGACGGCAAGTGCCGATGGCCCGATCAGTGCTACCAGAAATGCCGCCGTGACGATGGCGAAGCGTTTCACCGCGCCCCGCGCCGCGGCATGGGCGGGGGCTGTCTCGGGCACGGCGTGGTCGCCGTGGCCCATCGACAGGGCATGCGGCATGAAGCGTGCGATCACGATGCCCGCGACCCCTGCGCCAAGCACGACGACCGGGAAGGGTGTTTCGGTGAACTGCAACAGGGCGAACGCAGCGGCGGCGAGGATAACCGGCACCGGACCTTTGCATGTCTTGCGTCCGATCCGGTAGACCGCGCCGATAACGATGGCGACGACCACTGGCTTGATACCGTCGAAGATTGCACCGATGGTGCCGTCGCCGCCGTGGGCGGCGGCAATCCACGCCAGCAAGATCATCAAGACCGTGCCGGGCAGGAAGAACGCCGTACCGGCGAACAATGCGCCCTTGATGCCATGCAAACGCCAGCCGATGTAGGCCGCGAGTTGTTGTGCTTCGGGGCCCGGCAAAAGCATCGAATAATTGAGCCCGCGCAGGAAAGCGCCCTGGCTGATCCAGCCGCGTTTGTCCACGCATTCCGTCTGCATCATGGCGATCTGGCCGGCGGGGCCGCCGAAGCTCATGAAACCCAATTTGACCCAATAGCCTGCGGCCTCGGCGAAGCTTGGCGGCGTCGCGGTCTGGTCATCGGTTGTTTTTTGAGTGTTATCGTCCATCATCCCTCACATCCGGGTGCATCCCGAATAATCTCAGCGAGGGCAGTGCTTGGACGATGGATCGCCTTGAGTTACCGGGCGACTGCCTTCGGCCCGATGGCGATTTAATACAGCAATCCGATCACGACGGGAAGAGATTTTCTCACAGGAACGTGACACCGCGTTAGTCCAACGTGACACCACTTTTAATTTCCCCCGGCTACACTCTGCTCGTCGGTTATCGCCGACGCGACTATCAGGGATTTAATGTCACTACAGGAGAAGTTTTTATGTCTATTCAAAAGAAAACCGTTGGCACGACCCTCGCCACTGCTGCCGCTGCGATGTTCATCGCCGGTGCCGCGATGACGGGCGCGCCGACTGCGGCACAGGCCGACGGCGTCAAGTGCGCCGGCATCAACTCGTGCAAGGGTCATGGTTCCTGCGCCGGTGCGAACAACGGCTGCAAGGGCCAGAATGCCTGCAAGGGCCAGGGCTGGGTGAGCGTCGACAGCGCATCGGCCTGTGAAAGCAAGGGCGGCAAGGTCATCAAAGGCTGACGCTGACCCGCCGTTAAGTTACGCTGCACCGGAGGGGCCGTTACGCGGTTCCTCCGGTGTGCGTTTGAAAAGTGGTTGTTCATGGCGCTTCAAGGTTTCGGACTGGGCCTCAGGCCTCAGCATTTTCCGGAGATACTCGGCGAAGACACGCACGCCGCCGACGGCGTCGACTGGTTCGAGATCATTTCCGAGAACTTCATCGGTGTCGGCGGCCCGCCGCTTCACAACATGATGTCGGTGCGCGAGCGGTTTCCGATGGTGATGCACGGTGTGTCGCTTTCGATCGGTTCGACCGACCCGTTGGATATGAATTACCTCAAGGGGCTTAAAGAACTGGCGGATCTGGTCGAGCCGGAATTGATTTCCGACCACCTGTGCTGGACCGGAGTACATGGTCTGAACATGCACGATCTTCTGCCCCTGCCGCTGACCGCCGAAAGCGTCGAGCACGTGGCGTCGCGTGTCATGCAGGTGCAGGATGTGCTCGGCCGTCGCTTCATGTTGGAAAACACGTCGACCTACGTCACCTTCGCGGAGGACGAAATGACGGAGTGGGACTTCCTGTCCGCCATCTGCAAGCGTGCCGATTGCGATATCCTTCTCGACGTCAACAACATCTACGTTTCAGGCTTCAATCATGGTTTCTCGATGGACGCCTATCTCGACGGTGTGCCGGCGGACCGAATTAAGCAGATCCATCTCGCCGGGCACGAACACAACGGCGATTACATTGTCGACACCCACGACGAGCCGGTCCCCGATTATGTCCTCGACCTTTATGCCAAGGCGATAAAGCGTTTCGGTCACGTGCCGACGATGATCGAGCGCGATGCCAACATCCCGCCGTTTGCCGAACTGGTGCGCGAGCTTCGGGGGGTGCGGCGTATCGCCGAGGCCGAAATGAGAATGGTGCCGGCATGAACGCGTCGCTGGCCGACTTGCAGGGCATGTTCCAGAACCGTCTGCTGCGGGGCGAGGGGGCGATCGATTCACACCTGAACGGCGGCGGGCCGTTCATGAAGGCGTATGATCATGCATATCGTGCGCGGCTGATCGAGATCCTGACCGAGGATTTCGAGGGACTTCATCTTCTGCTGGGCGACGAGCAATTCTTTCGCATGCTCGGCGAGTATGTCGACGGTCACCCGTCGACGACACGATCCGTCCGTTGGCTGGGGCGCTATCTGCCCGATTGGCTGAGGGGTTCGGAAAACTGGGGAAACCACCCCGAGCTCGCGTCGATGGCGGCGTTCGAGTGGATGCTCGGCCTCGCCTTCGATGCGCCGGATGCGCAGACGGTCGGTATCGAAACGATGTCACGGGTGCCACCCGAAGCATGGCCGATGCTGACCTTCACCTTTCATCCGTCGCTGCATACCGCGACCCTCGATTTCGACGTTTCAGCTTTTTACCGGGCCGCGAAGGCGGAGACCGATCCCGAGGGGCCGCCGGTGCCGCTTGATACGCCGGCGGTATGGGCGGCATGGCGGCACCCTGAGGACCTGATTGTCATGTACCGGGCGCTTGAGAAGGATGAGGCGATGGCGTTGGACGCCGCGCAGAAGGGGATTACATTCGACGGTATCTGCGAGATCGTCGCCGATCACACCGACGCCGACGAAGCGGCGGTCCGCGCGGCGGGATTGATGAAAGGGTGGGTCGACAGCGGCTGGCTGATCGGCATCGATGCCGAAGGGATGAGCTGGTAAGTTCTAGAGAACCTTGCCCGGATTCATGATCCCCTTCGGATCGATCAACGCTTTAATCTTGCGCATCAGGTCGATCTCGACCGGCGGGCTGTAACGCACCAGTTCGTCACGCTTCATGCGGCCGATCCCATGCTCGGCGGAGAAGCTGCCGTTCATTTCCTCGACCAGATCGTTCAACGGGTCGGTGACATCGTGCCACTTGTCTAGGAACGATTGGCCATCCATGCCCTTCGGCTGGGTCAGATTGTAGTGCAGGTTGCCGTCACCGATGTGTCCGAACGTCATCGGGCGGATACCGGGCACCACGCTCTCGCAAATCGCGTCCGCCTTGGCGATGAAATCGGTCACCCTGGAGATCGGGATCGAGAGATCGTTCTTGATTGACGCGCCTTCGCCTTTTTGCGCGTCCGAGATCGCTTCGCGGATGTGCCAGATGTCGTGACGCTGCTGACCGCTCTCGGTGATTACGGCGTCGACGACCTCGCCCGCTTCGAATGCGTCTTCGAGAAGCTTTTCCAGCGCGTCGCGCAAGTCCGTGCCGGCGCGGGGCGAGGTGAGTTCCATCAGCACGTACGCCGGATGCGCGTCTTCGAACGGGTCGCGCACGCCTTCGGTGTATTCACACGACACCCAAAGGCTGTTGCGGTTCATGTATTCGAAGGCTGTCAGGGTGTCGCCGACCATATTCGTCGCGCGGCCGAAAAGCTTCATCACCGCTTCCGGGTTTTCGAGCGCGATCAGCGCCGTTTCGGTCTGATTCGGTTTCGGAAACAGTTTCAGAACCGCGGCGGTAATGATGCCGAGCGTACCTTCGGCGCCCATGAACAGGTGCTTCATGTCGTAACCGGTGTTGTCTTTCCTGAGGCCCCGGAGCCCGTTCATGATTTCGCCCGACGGCAAGACGACCTCGAGCCCCAGCACCAGTTCGCGCGCATTCCCATAGCGCAGCACGTTGGTGCCGCCGGCGTTGGTCGAAAGATTGCCGCCGATGCGACAGCTGCCTTCGGCAGCAAGACTGAGGGGGAAGAGCTTGCCCGCGTCGTCAGCGGCGTTCTGGATATCGGCGAGAATGCAGCCCGCACCGACGGTCATGGTGCCGTTCAACGTGTCGACATCGAAGATCGTGTTGAGGCGCTCGGTCGAGACGATGATCTCTTCTTCTGCGATGCCGCCGCCGACCAGACCCGTGTGGCCGCCGAGCGGCACCATCGGCACGCCCGCGTCGGCGCAGGCCTTGACCACGAAGGCGACTTCTTCGGTGTTGCCGGGGCGCGCGACGAAAGTGGCGTGCCCGCGATAAAGACCGCGTGCCTCGATGTTGTATTTATCGAGCGCGCCCGGATCGTCCACGTATCCCTGCGTGCCCAGCTCATTTTTGATCTTGTCGATCACGGATTGTCTGTTGGTCATGACGGGATATTGGCGTCGGGGTGAGGGTTGATCAAGGGCGAACGGCGCGCCTGAGCCTGTCATTGATGGCGAAGCCGAGGCCGGTGTCCGGAATTGGGGCGACGGCGATACGTGTTGCGCCGCCGGCATCCAGTTGATGCAACATGCGGAACAGGTTGGCCGCCGCCTCGGTCAGATCGCCCTTCGGGCTCAGGTTGATATCACCGCGCGCGCCTGCCGCGCCGAAGCCGAGATATACTTCGTCGCCTTCGGGGCCGTCCGCGTTCATGCGAAGCCGTGCCTTCGGGGCGTAATGGCGGCTCAACATGCCGGGGGACTTGGGGGCGTGATCGTCGGCCCCGGCGAGCGCGACGGGGCCAAGGACGCGTTCGAGTTCTTCGCGCGAGACGCCGCCCGGTCGCAACAGGGTGGCGACGGGTGTCGACAAGTCGACGACGGTGGATTCCAAACCCACCTCGCATGGTCCATCATCCAGGATCATTTGCGGGCCGCCGTCCTCGGGGCCGGGCAGGGACGTCTGAACGTGGACGGCCAACGATGGGCTAACGGCGCCGGATGCGTTCGCACTCGGTGCCGCAACCGGGACCCCGCAGGCGGCCAGAAACCGCCTGGCCCGTTCGCGAGCAGGGATGCGGACGGCGATCGTGGAAAGCCCGGCGGTGGTCAAGTCCGAGACCGCGCAATCGGCGGTCTTGTTCATAACGATCGAAAGCGGTCCCGGCCATAAAGTATCAGCCAGTTTTTCGGCCCGTTCGTCCATGACCGCAATCGATTTCGCTTGTTGAATGTCGGCAACGTGCGAGATCAGTGGATTGAAGCTCGGCCGGCCCTTGGCGGCGTAAATGCGGGCGACGGCTTCGCCGTTGGTGGCGTCGGCGCCGAGGCCGTAGACGGTTTCCGTGGCGAAGGCGACCAATCCACCACCGCGGATGATGCCTGCGGCGTCGGCGATGGCCGCGTCGTCCATCCGACGGATCGGCGCGGGCGCACCCATGTGATTACGAAGGGTCGGGGACGCCGGGTCCCCGGGCGATGAAATTCGGATTGCGCAGTTTCGGCTTGCCGTAGTGGAGCGGCCGACCGTCTTCGGTCACCACCTCGCCGCCGGCATACAGAAGGATCGCGTGGCCGGCAGCGGTATCCCATTCCATGGTCGGGCCGAAACGCGGGTAGACGTCGGCTTTGCCCTCGGCGACGCAACAGAATTTCAGGCTCGAGCCGGCATTCACCGTGTCCTTGATCGGCAGGCCGGCGAGATACTCGCCGGTTTCCGGCGTCAGGTGATTCTTGGAGGCAATGGCGATCAAGCCGTCTTTCGGGGCGCGGCGGCAGGTGATCTGGATCGCTTTCCCTTCGCCACCATACTGGGCAAACGACCCCGCTCGCGTGGCAATGAAGGTATCACCGCTGGCGGGCAGATGAACCACGCCGAGGACGGGAATGCCGTTTTCGATGAGCGCGATGTTGACGGTGAACTGACCGCTCCTGGACACGAATTCCTTCGTGCCGTCCAGCGGGTCGATCAGCCAGAACGGTCCCCCGTCGATTTTCGGCATGTTGCCTTCGGACACCGATTCCTCGCCGACGAGTGGATACTCAGCGGTGATGCCTTCGCGTATGTTCCTGAAGATCAACGCCTCCGCCTTGCGGTCGGCTTCGGTCACCGGAGAATTGTCGCCCTTTTCCTCGACGTCGAAATCGGTCTTGTAGACGTCCATGATGACGCGGCCCGCGCGCTTCGCCACGTCGCCGATTTGTTCGGCAAGACCGATGCTGACATTGAGAACCATAACGACTGATCTCCGGGAATGCAGGTGAAGCGCGGACAATCGCCCCCGCTTGCCGGTTAGTCAACCGGATCAGCGATCCGCATGGATTTCTTCGGCGATGAAACGGCTGGCTCGGAAGCCCGGTGACCAATGATCAGGTGCCATGCCCGCCTTGCGCTTCAGATGCGCCAGGAACTGTTTCGGGTCGAGCAATTGTTCCCAGACCGCAGGCAGGAACAGCGCCCGGTGCCCGCCGTCGGAAATGACCAGACCGTCGATGCCCGGACGTAACTGTTTGAGCAGATCGGCTTCACTGTCGATCTGCATCGGCGCCTGCGGGCTCAGGACGGATATGGACATTCGTAATGTTTCGTATTCCGCGGCCGTTACCGGCTTGAAGCGCGGATCTTTAAACGCCGCTTTGTAGGCATTCGCAGCGACATCGAGCGCCAGGGGCTGGTGCGCCATGGGCGAGCCGATGCAGCCGCGAAGCTGCCTGTCAGCCGTCTTGAGGGTGACGAACGACGCGCCGTCGGCGCGCAATGCTTCCGGCTCCTGGCTAAGATTCAGAGACATCGGTTTGCCGTGTTCAAGCGCATGGCGGATCGATGTGTCGGCAAGATCCAGCAGGTGCGGACCGTGCATCGCCAATAGCTGCTTGGTCTGCTTTTCGAAGTCCGTCGGGCTATCGGGTGCGTTATCCGGCTGTTTCTTGTTGATGGTGATGTTCAGCGGCACCGTCTTTCTGCGCGTTGTTGGATCGTAGAACGCCCAGGCTCCATATCCGACCACGCGATCTTTCGTGCCTGCCGTGTCGCCGGAGTTCTTGAGATCGATGGTTTCGACCTTCATGCCGCGCGCCTTGGCGAGTTGTAAAAGCCCGCCCACCGGAAAGCGCCCGCACGCGCCGTTCTTTTCGATCTTCTCGGGGGCGAGCGACATGATCGCATCGCAGGTCCGCTTATCGATCTGTTGCGCCGCGCCGTAATCGAGGAAGTGGCTGAGGTCGGATGAAATCACGATCAGGGTTTCCGGTCCGCCCCAAAGCTTGTTCAGCACTTCGGCAACTTTTTCGGGCGGGGTTTCGCCAACGACGATGGGCACCAGCTTGAAGTCCCCCAATAGCTCCTGCAGGAACGGAAGGTGCACTTCAAGAGCGTGCTCGGCCTCATGTGTCGGCGGAAAGACGCCGACCTGTTCCATGTTTGCGATTTCGGTCTCAGCGTCCTTGTCGATTTCGATCCGGCCCAATGGGGTCTCGAAGTAATCGGCGCCCGATAATGCCAGCCCGCGGACTGCGACCCGGTGGCATGGCCCTAAAAGCACGACGCGCGTGATCCGGTCGGCGACCGGCTTCAAGCGCGCATACGCCTTGGCGGCGATGGCGCCGGAATATCTGTAACCCGCGTGAGGCGCAATAATCGCCTTTGGCGCCGGACCGTCAGCCGGCCCGGCCTCGCTCAGGAAGTCTCTGACCTCACTGCTCAATTCCCGCGCGTCGCCCGGATAAAACATGCCGGCGACGGCGGCTTTGCGGATTGCGGTCATGTTTCAATCGCCTCGCTCATATCCACAGTATTGTAACGTATTTATGGGGGTGGCGAAAATCCTCTCAGACGGCGTCATTTTCGCTGTGTGGACAGTCATCCGTTTTTTCCGACCGCAAGTCGCGTTATAATCATTGCATGGCCGACGCCGCCCCCATGATGGATGAAACCTTCGCCGATGCGGTGCCCGGACGGTACTGGCACAAGCTCGACGATGGCCGTATCCAGTGCGATGTGTGCCCGCGCTTTTGCAAACTGCGCGAAGGGCAGCGAGGGCTCTGTTTCGTGCGCGGACGGCAGGACGACCAGGTCGTTCTGACGACGTATGGGCGCTCCAGCGGGTTCTGCGTCGACCCGATCGAAAAAAAGCCTCTCAACCACTTTCTACCCGGCACACCGGTGCTGAGCTTCGGCACGGCGGGCTGCAATCTCACGTGTTCGTTCTGCCAGAACCACGATATCTCCAAGTCGCGCGAGTTCGACAAGCTGCAACAGAAGGCGACGCCGGACATGATCGCGAAAGCGGCGGTGGAGACGGGGTCACGCTCGGTCGCGTATACCTACAACGATCCGGTGATCTTTCTCGAATACGCCGTCGACGTCGCGATCGCCTGCAAGGAGCGCGGCATCAAGAACGTCGCCGTGTCGGCGGGTTATATCTGCGACGAGCCGCGTGAAGAATTCTATCGCCATATGGACGCGGCCAACATCGACCTGAAGGCGTTCACGCAGGAATTCTACCGCAAACTCTGCACCGCCGATCTTCAGCCGGTGCTGGAAACGTTAAAGTACCTCAAGCACGAGACCGACGTCTGGTTCGAAATCACCGATCTATTGATCCCCGGGGAAAACGACAGCGAGCACGAGATCGAGGAGATGACCCAGTGGATCGTCGAAAACCTCGGTCCCGACGTGCCGGTCCATTTCACGGCATTTCATCCGGACTGGAAAATGCTGGATAAACCCCGCACCCCGCCGGAGACCCTTCTGCGTGCCCGCAAGATCGCGCTCAAGAACGGTATTCGTTACGCCTATACCGGCAACATCCATCACAAAGAGACGCAAAGCACGTATTGTCATAACTGCGGGGAGCTGTTGATCGGCCGCGACTGGCACCTGCTATCGGACTGGAATTTGGAGTTCGGCGGCAACCATATCTGCGACTGCCGTAAATGCGGCACGCGTTTGGCCGGCGTGTTCGAGGAAAAGCACGGTGATTGGGGCCGAAAACGAGCACCGCTGCGCTTCCGCTCTTAAGCTTTTCTTGGTTTTCCGGGGCTATCCATGACCGCGTGACTTTGGGTGTGCGACCTGCTACATGCGCCCAAGTTCAGTGAAAGGGCGGACGGCTTTGGTTTCCAGAAAACACCTTCTGATCGCACTGAAGATCGCCGTATCCATCGGCTTGATGAGCGTGCTGATCAGCGGCATCGATCTTGGTGCCGAGAAAGACCGGATCCTTTCGGCCGATATCAGCTTGATGCTGGCGGCCGGTGCCGCCCTGCTCGTTCAGGTCGGTGTCGGCGGTGCGCGCTGGTGGGCAGTCATGCGCGCCATCGAGCAACCCTTGCCTTGGCTGCAATTGGCGCGGCTGTTCTGGATTGGCGGCTTCTTCAGCCAGGCACTGCCGTCGTCTGTCGGTGGCGATCCGATACGAATCTACATGGCCTACAAGGAGGGCATGACCCTCGGTAAAGCGATCAGTGGCGTGATGCTGGAGCGTATCGTTACGGTGGTCGGGTTGGTGGTGCTGGTTGCCGCCGTGCAGCCTGCGTTTTTGCCGAAACTGGATGACCACGCGCAGATGCTGACGATCTGGGGGCTGCTGTTGCTAGGCGCCGGTACGCTCGCGGGGCTGGCCGTGCTGATGTTTCTCGACCGCCTGCCGGAGGCCCTGAAACGCTTCCGGATCGTTCGTGGCATGCATGCGTTGGCGGGGGATACCCGCAAGCTGTTCCTGCATCCGGGACACGCGGCGCTGGCGCTTATATTCGGTGTCCTGACCCATGTGAACATTTCTTTTTGCGTCTACTTGTTGGCGAAAGGTCTGGCCGTGCCGGTCACGTGGCTGGACTGCTTGGTGCTGATGCCGCCGGTGATTCTGGTGACGACCCTGCCGATCTCGATTGCCGGATGGGGCGTGCGCGAGGGCGCGATGACTGTGGCCTTCGGGCTGGTCGGCGTGTCACAGGGCGGGGCAGTCGTTTTGTCGCTGTCGATGGGACTGCTGGCCATCGTCGTCATGCTGCCGGCGGGCGTCGTCTGGCTGCTGGGCCGCAAGAAGGGTAAAGCCATTTCCGCCGCCGAAGCCGAAGCCGCGGTCGAACAGGAACTCGAACAGGCGGCCGACGACCAGCCGCGAAATGCACCCGGCGACGCCTGATCTCAATGCGCGGCCTTGAACCGCGGACGCTGACATATACACTCGCTGAAATCATTTCTTTCAGTGAGGTTCTCCATGAAGGTTTCGTTCGCCAATCCCGCCGCGCCCGCCAAGGGCATTGCCGTCGTCTTTGCCGCCGAAGGCGGTAAATGGACATCGACGGCCGCGGCGCTCGACAAGAAACTCAAGGGCGCCCTCAAGCGCGCTGCCAAGGCCGCCGACTTCGAGGGCAAAAAGAAGCAGACCATGACGGTGCTGGCGCCGGGCGGTTCCAGCCTTGACCGTGTGCTCTGCGTCGGCGTCGGCAAACCAGCCGACATTACCGCCGAAAGCATGACCGAAACGGGCGGCGTCATATACGCCGCGCTCAAGGGCACCGGGAAAAGCGCCGAGATGCATGTGGACGACGTGCCGAAGTCCAAGCTGAAAGCAGCGGAAATGGCCGCCAACCTGGCATATGGGGCGAACCTGCGCGCTTATTCGTTCGAAAAGTACAAGGGCAAGGAAAAGCGCGACAAGAGACCCGGCATCGATACGCTCTCGGTCAAATGCGACGGTTCCGCCGCCGCGCGGTCGGCGTACGCCGATCTTTCGAAGGTCGCGGAGGGGGTTTACTACACCCGCGACTTGGTGTCGGAGCCCGCGAACATTCTCTATCCGGCGGAATTCGCCAAGCGTCTCAAGCGCGACCTGACGAAACTCGGCGTCAAGGTGACGGTGCTGGGCGAGGCGCAGATGAAGAAGCTCGGCATGGGCTCGCTGCTGTCGGTCGGTGACGGAAGTGCGCGCGAAAGCCAGATGGTCGTCATGGAATGGAACGGCCTGCCGCCGTCCAAGCGTAAGAACTCCAAACCGATCTCGTTCATCGGCAAGGGGGTGTGCTTTGATACCGGCGGTATTTCCCTGAAGCCCGCCGCCGGGATGGACGATATGAAATGGGACATGGGCGGTGCCGGTGTCGTATCCGGCCTGATGATGGCGCTCGCGGGTAGAAAAGCGAAGTGCCACGTCATCGGTGCGGTCGGGCTGGTCGAGAACATGCCCGACGGCAAGGCGACGCGCCCGGGTGACATCGTCAAATCGATGTCGGGTCAGACCATCGAGATCCTCAACACCGATGCCGAAGGCCGGCTCGTGCTGTGCGACGTGCTCCATTACGTGAACACCAAGTTCAAGCCGGAATTCATGGTCAACCTGGCGACGCTGACAGGGGCGATCATCATCTCGCTGGGCGCCGAGCGCGCGGGCATGTTCTCTAACGACGACAAGCTGTCCGACAAGATTTTCGCCGCCGGCGAGACCATCGGCGAGCGCGTGTGGCGCTTCCCGCTGGGTGAGGAATACGACCGAGATCTGGACACCGCCGCCGCCGACATGCGGAACATCGGGTCGGGCCGGGGCGCGGGATCGATTATCGCGGCGCAGTTCCTGAAGCGCTTCGTCGGCGACACACCATGGGCGCACCTGGATATCGCGGGCGTGACCTGGTCGAAGAAGGACACGCCCGTCGTGCCGAAAGGCGGCACCGCGTTCGGCGTTCGCCTGCTGGAACGTTTCGTCGCCGACAACTACGAATAACGGTCTTTCGGGATGCCCCGGATGCGTCCGGGGCACCTCAGGATGAGGAAATCGGTATAACCCTCATGCTGAGGAGCCGTCTCGAAGCATGCGGGAGGGAATGTGACCGACATCGGCTTCTATCATCTGACCCGGTCCGGCCTTGACCGGGCGCTGCCGCAACTGCTGCAGAAGACGCTCCAGGCGGGCAAGCGCGCACTCGTCGTGCTGGGTTCCGAAGAGCGGGTCAGGTGGTACAACGATCATCTCTGGACCTTCGATAACGCGTCGTGGCTGCCGCACGGCACCGCGCAGGACGGCGATCCGGACATGCAGCCGGTATGGCTCGGCGTCACCGACGAAAATCCGAACAAAGCGGAATTCCTGTTCCTCGCCGACGGCGGCGCATCCGAGCGCGTCGGCGATTTCGAGCGCTGCTTCGATCTGTTCGACGGCCGCGACGACGACGCGGTCGCCGATGCGCGGACCCGCTGGAAGACTTTGAAAGACGCCGGTCACGACCTGACGTACTGGCAACAAGGAGAGCGTGGCTGGGAAAAGAAAGCCTGAGCCCGAACAACAACAAAAGGGAAGGAAACGGACTATGACGAAACGTTGGGTGAACCGGCCCGAAGGCTCGACCTGGGGCGACTGGGGTGACGATGACGAATGGGGCCGCAAGAACCTTTTGACGCCCGAACGCGTCAAGGCGGGTGTTGCGGAAGTCCAGGAAGGGCGCGCGTTCTGCCTGTCGATGCCGCTCGATATGCCGGGCGGAAACTCGGTCAATCCGAAGCGCTTCCCGCCCAAGTTCGGGCCGGTGTTTCATCCGCCGGGCGGTGATTCGTTTTACTACAACATGGACTGGCGCGAATGGCAGGACGGCAACATGGATGTGTCGTCCGACGAATGCACCACCATCTGGAACCAGTACTCGACGCAATGGGACAGCTTCGCCCACGTCGGCAGCAATTTTGATGCGAACGGCGACGGCGAGCCCGAGCGTGTCTATTACAACGGCTTTCGTGCGGACGAGGAAATCCTCGGTCCCGACCATCCGGACGGGATGGGCGCGCGCAAGCTGTCCGTCGCGGGGATGGCCGAGGCCTGCATGCAGGGCCGCGGCGTGTTGCTCGATATGGTGTCGCACCACGGCCACGAGCGTGTCGTCGTCGGCTATGACGAACTGATGCGTATGTTCGACGCCGACAATATCGAGGTGGAGGAGGGCGATTTCTTCCTGTTCCACACCGGCTGGGATGACATGATCATGGAAATGGCCGGTAAGCCCGACGCCGAAAAGCTGCATTCCAGCGGTGCGGTGCTGGACGGCTTCGACGACAAGCTGTTGCAATGGATCACGGATAGCGGTGTCGTCGCGCTGATTTCCGACAACATGGCGGTCGAGGATTCCAAGGGCTACGGCGAAACCCAGGGCGGCTGCTCGCGTCTGCCGCTCCACCGCCATTGCCTGTTCCGGTTGGGCGTTCACCTGGGCGAGATCTGGTACCTCTCGGCGCTCGCCAAGGCGCTCCGCGAAGGTGGCCGCTCGCGTTTCCTGTTGACCGCGCCGCCGCTCTATCTGCCGGGCGCCGTCGGCTCGCCCGCGACACCCATCGCGACGATCTAAGGTCGCCCGTCAAAGACGGATGAGGTTCGGTCCCGGCGGCGAGTAGCTGCCGGGGCCGTGCCGTTTTTTGCGTCCATAACGTCCCGACGCCCGGCGATTTCACTTACCTGCCAACGCTGAAAAATCCCGCCGGTCCTTGCATAACGTTCGTATGATTGGCGGCGGATACGCGGGAGGGTAGAATGACGGGCATGCGACGGATCGGATCGAAACTATCGGGCGTGCTTCTGGCGGCGGTGTTGCTGGCCGGGGCTCATGATGCGGCGTTCGCCGACGGTGCGGCAGGACCAGCGGTTGCGCCTGCGGAGGCCGCCCGTCCGGACCCCGCCGATGCCGTCTATGACGAGACCCAGCCCGGCGCGGACGATCCGCGCGTCAAGGAAGGCTTCGCCGCGTACCGGGCGGGGGAGTTCAAGAAAGCCTACGACATCTGGCTGCCGCTCGCCGAGGCCGGCAACGCTGAGGCCCAGTTCCGGGTTGGGACTTTGTTCGATTTTGGGAGAGGCGTTGCAGAAAACCTAAAGGCCGCACAGTCATGGTACAGAAAGAGTTCCGATTCAAAACATGACCGGGCAATGTTCAATTTGGCTTCTCTGTTGTATTGGGGGCCATCTCCTTTCCGTGATAGACAATTGGGTTTTGAATTGTTTCTGTCTGGTGCCGAAAAGGGAGATGCCCTGTCTCAAGAACAAACGGGTAGAGCATATGCGATTGGTGACGGGGTGCGACGCGATTTTACCAAGGCTTTCATGTGGCTGTATCTCGCTAAAGAAGCCGGGATTGATACATCTATTGATGCAATTACAAGCCTCCGTAGATTCTCTGATGATTCTGCTGAGCAAAAAGGGATAAGAATGAAGCGCGAGTGGCTGGAGAGCCACCCGCGCACAAATCGATGAGTTTATTGCTGTCTGGGACGTTGAGGCGGCGTTAGCGCTCTCTTGAGAGCCATTTCCGCTGCAGCGCCTTGCGGCCCGTCGATGCCGCCGGTGAGTTTTCCGGCGGCCTTGCCGATGGCGAGGTTCTGCGCCATGGCCGCGACGCCCGCCTGCATCAGCGCCTTGCGGTTGAGCGGGTCCTTGTCGAGCCACGCCCTGACGGCCTCCGGTTTCGCCGGATCGACACCCGCGTTCCTGAGCACGTCGCGGCTCGCGTCGTCGACGCCTTTCTGAAAGCCCTGCACCGCGTCCTTGGCCATGCCGGCCCGGGCAGCCCATTTGACGAGCCGCTTGCTGAGCGTCTTGGTCGCTTTTCCGGCGATGCCCAGCGACAGGTCGGAGGCGATGTCCAGCGCCTCGATCACCGGTTGGTCCATCTCCTCGATTCGCTTCTGCCATGCGGCTTCGTCGGTGTCGATGTTGGGATGCAAGGCTCCCGGGTCCAGTTTCAAGTCGAGAAACTTCTCGCCCATGGCATTCAGTTTTGCTTCAACCTGGCCCTCCAGCCTTGCGATATCGCGGTCGATTTCGGCGCGGGTCGCATCGCGTCGTTCAGACAGATGCGGGCTGTCCTCAATCCGTGGATCGTGCTTCCACGTATCCTCGGCATCGCGGTTCTGCCGCAGCATTCGATCCGCTTTGGTGGCTTCATCGGCAAGATCGGCAAGGTCATCCAACGCGTCGCCGCGTCGCTGATAGTGCTCACGCCGCGCGGCGCGTGTATCGTCACCATGCGCTGCTTCGAGTTTTTCGAGCATTCCCGGCAAAGCCGGGTCGGCAAGGTTTCGGCGCAGTTCGGATAGTTTTTTGCGGCCAGCGTCAGCGTTGCCCAAGGAGGCTTCGTACATGGCTTCTTCGAGCAGTTGACGTTCGCGCCCATCGCGAGGCAGCAAGTCACGAAGTTCCTGCGTTACTTCCTTGAATGCTTTTGGGCTTTTGAATGGGCCCGGCCCCATCCGGTCCTCAAGCTTGTCCATCATATCGCGCGCTGCTTCCATGCGTTGTGCGATCTCGCTGCGATCCGACGTCGAAGGTCTGGTTTTCGCTGCCGGCGCATCGTCGAGCTTATATCTCGCGACGGTTTGCTTGAGTTGTGCCGCCTTTGCGTCCGACATGCGGGCCGTTGTCCGGTCGAGCAGCGCCTTCGCCTTGGCTGGGTCAGTGGCGGCGGTGCGGTGGATCAGGTCCGCGACCTCATTGATTCCCGTGTCGCCGTAGTTCTCGGCGGCATCCGCCGTATAGACCGGCAGGTCGCCGACACCGCCGATCTTGCCGAGCGCTTTGGCCTGGCGGTCGTTGGACGCCGCCGCCTCGGCGGTCAGTGGCGCCCGGCGCGCCGCTTGCACGACCTTGGCGTCGTCCGAAAGCCCCGGGTGCCCGGCGGGCTCCATCAACTGTTCGACCTTCGTGGTGAGCGCTTTGGCGAGCTTTTGCTGCTGCGCGACTTGCGCTTTCCGGGCGTCGGCGGTTTCCTCGGCGTGCCAGCGTTGGGCCTTCTCGGCCGTTCTCTGCCGTTCCCGCGCAACCTTGGCGCGTTCCTCGGCATGGTGGGCCTCAACCCGTGCTTCGGTTTTGGCGATCTTGGCGGCATCGGCATTTTTCTTTTCGACATAGGCGGCGCTTTCTTTGGTGTTGCCGCCGCCTTCGATCTCGTTCGGGCGGTAGATGGGGGTCTGGCCGTCGTTGCCGGAAACGCGCCCCGAAAAGCCCGGCGTCGGCGTGGGCACCGGTGCGGGTTTCGGCGGCAATGGCGGTGGGGCGGGGAGTTTGCGTCCCACCGGCGCGCCCGGCGTTCCCGGCACCGCCGTGCCGCCTGTGCCGCCAAACGGATCGAGAACGTTGGCGTTCGTCGTGGGCGGGTTCAGCCAGGGGGAGTTCGACGGGTCGGGGAAGTCGACCGGGTCGATGCGAAAGCCGGGCTGGTCGCCGGGCATGATGCTCGCCCCCATGATCTGGTCGGCATGGGAATAGACCGGCATGGATGCCGGGCCGGGAGCGGGGGGCGCTGCAGACACGGACGCGCCCTGGATCTGGTCGGCGTGGGACGATGTGGCCGGGGCGGCCGGGGCGGTCTTTGCGCCGGCGGTGTCGGGTGTGGTGCTGGTGAAACTGCCCATGAGATATCTCCTTTTCATCCGGACATGAAAAAAGCGCGGCGGACAATCCGCGCGCGCTCGCGTCGTTAGGTGCTCATTGGGGGCCGTCGGACGTGGCCGTTTGGCGTGGCTGTCGGGCGGCTGGAAAACAAAAATCCCGGGGCGAAGACAGACTCCGCCCCGGGACTTAAAGGCAATCTAAACTTAAATGCGGACGAGAGTCAATATAAAATTCGCGGCATGAGTGTACGATTCGGTCACCCTGGATCGGGTGCAGCGGGTCTATTGCCGGCGGCGGATGCGCCAGGCGATGATCATCCCGATCCCGCCCAACGCCGCCATGGCGAGATAGGCGTGCCCCTGATAGGCATCGTAGAGATGCCCGGAGACGAAGCTCATCAAACCGACGCCCAGCCCGGAAACGACGAGGGCATAGACCGTCTGTGCGGTGGCGGACACGTCTTCGGGCATGCGATCCGCGATGAAGTAGATCGCCCCCAGATGCGCCGCGCCGAAGGTGAAGGCGTGAAGGAGTTGTAACAGAACGATTACGGCAAGCGCGTCGGTGTAGGCCGTCAGCGCCCAACGGATCAGACACGCAAGTCCGCCCAGCGCGATCAGCCGGGCCGGGCCGATTTTGCGTATCGCGTCGGCGGCGAACACGAACAGGATGACCTCGGCGACCACACCCTCCGCCCACAAAAGGCCGATGACGCCTTCCTCCAGGCCCATACGCAGCCAGTTGAGCGTGCCGAAACTGTAATAGAGCGCGTGCGATCCCTGCACACAGACAGTGGCGGTAATGAACAGCAGGAACGTCTTGTCCCGGATGACCTGTCTGAACGGTTTCGATTCCGGCGCGGCGGGCTTGGACCGGAAATCCGGGACGAACAAGGTGATGACGACGACGAGGCCGAGCGCTACGGACACCGACGCCCAAATCGCATCCGGGTTCGCGCCCTTGAGGAAGAACCCGATGCCCGACGCACCGGCGATGAACGTCAGCGACCCCCATAAACGGATGCGCCCGTAATTCAGCGGCTGCGATCTGGCGCCGGTCATGGTCAGGCTCTCGCTCATCGGCATCAGCGGGCCGAACGTCCCCGCGGCGCAGGCCTGCAACAGCAGGATCATCCAGAATTCATCGGCGACATAGAACGGGAGGTAGAACACGAACGCCGCCACGGCGAGGCAGATGATCGGGCGTCTGCGCTCGCCGGTGCGGTCGGCGAAGCGTGCGATCTGCGGCGCGAGGAAAACACGCACCACGCTCCCGCACGCGATGGTGAGGCCGATTTCGGTGGCGCTCAGTCCCCGCGACTGCAGCCACACGGGCCAGAACGGCATCATGATCCCGATGGCGAAGAATATCCCGCCGTAAAGCGCCGACAGCCGGACGGTCGCGCTCATGCCCCGGCGGACTTTGCGAAATCGCGAAGATACGCGAGCCCCCGGACGGCGCGCGAGCCGTACCAGGACGTCATCTCTCCGTCGATCAGGTGCGCCTTGTGGGCGTGGCGGGGGAACGCACGCCGGAATTCGGCGATGTCATCGTCCTTGAAGGTATAGGGCTCGGTCGAGAACAGCACCAAGTCGGTATCCGCGAGGGTCGCATCGTCGATGACGACCGCCGGATAGCGCGCCGCGTCGCCCTGTAGCGCCGGGTCGGCGCCGGGCGTCACGACGTTCCAGTTCACCAGCCCCAGCATGTTGGCGATGTAGGTCTCCGCCGAGATCGCCATCCAAGGGTCTTTCCAGATCAGATACAGCGCGTTCCTGGGCGGAAACGCTTCCGCGTCATCGAACGCGGCACGGGCATCGTTGTACACGTCGGCATAGGCGGCGGCTTTATCCTCGGCGCCGAACGCATGCCCGATCAGGCGATAGAGCGCCGGGTTGTCGTCCGGGTGCATGGGGTGGGTGACGATGACGTCGACCCCCATGTTGCTGAGTTCGTCCGCCATCTCTTTCGGGTTTTCGTCGACGTTGACGAGGGCGTGGGTGGGTGCAAGATCGCGGACACGGTCCATCTTGATCTTCTTGGTGCCGCCGACGCTGGGGACGTTCTCGATTTCATCCGCCGGGTGGATGCAGAACTGCGTGCGCCCGATAAGATTATCGGCGAGGCCGAGATCGAACATCAGCTCGGTCAGGCTGGGCACCAGCGACAGCACGCGGGCATCGGGCGCCGGTGCGTGCGTCTTACCCAGGTAATCGGCGGGAATATCGGGCATGGCTGCTCACGCCGCGCCTTCGAGCGCTTCCTGCGCTTCGAGCCATTCAGTCTCGACCGCCACGATCTTTTCCTTGATCTCGGCGTGCTTCAGCTGGAGATCCATTAAGTCGCGCGTCGAGCCGTTGTAGACGGCCGGGTCGGCAAGGCGCGATTCGAGAGCGGTCTTCTCGGCTTCGAGCTTCGCCATACGCGTTTCGGCGTTCTTGACGGTCTTGCGTAGTTCTGCCGTCGCCTGACGCTGCTCGGCGCGCTCCTTGCGGGCCTGTTTCTTGTTGTCGCGGCTGGTCTCGGGCTCGATACGATCCTTATCGGATTGCCGTTTGGCGCGGCGGGTGGCCTGCAACTCGGCGGCGTATTCGTCGAGCGATCCTTCATAGGGCTTACACGTGCCGTCGGCGACCAGCCATAGGCGGTCGGCCACCAGCTCGATCAGGTGCGCGTCGTGGCTGACGAGGATGACCGCACCCTCGAACGCATTGAGCGCATGAACAAGCGCTTCGCGGGCATCGACGTCGAGGTGGTTGGTCGGTTCATCCAGGAGCAGGATGTTGGGGCTGCCGCAGCTCATGAGCGCGAACAGCAGCCGGGCTTTCTCGCCGCCCGACAGGCTTTCGACCTGGGTGTCGGCCTTGTCGGAAGTGAATCCGAACCGGCCAAGATGCGCGCGGACCTGGCTTTCCTTCTTGTCCGGCAAGGCGCGTGCCGCATGGTCGTAGGGCGTCTCGTCGAGATTGAGCTCATCCGCCTGATGCTGGGCGAAGTAGCCGACCTCCATCTTCGGTGCCTTGACGATCTTGCCCGCTTCCGGCGCCAACCGATCGCTCAACAGTTTGACCAGCGTCGACTTGCCGTTGCCGTTCGCACCGACCAGTGCGATCCGGTCATCGGGATCGATGCGGAGGTCGAGCTTTCTAAGCACCGGCTTTTCGGGCTCATAACCGACGCTCACGTCCTGGATCGCCATCAGGGGCGGGGGAGGCGGATCGATATCGGGGAAATTGAAAGTGATGGATGCGTCCTCGATGGCGGCGGCGATCGGCTCCATCCGATCCAGCATCTTGAGGCGGCTTTGCGCCTGGCGGGCCTTGGTCGCCTTGGCGCGGAAGCGGTCGACGAAGCTCTGGATCCGGGCGCGTTCGGCTTCCTGCTTCTCGCGTTGCTTCGACTGATGCTCCAGCCGCTCGCGGCGGGTCCGTTCGAACCGGTCGTAGTTGCCGGCGTAGCGCGTCAGCTTGAACTCGGCCAGATGCACGATGCCGTCGACGACTTCGTTGAGAAAACGCCGGTCGTGCGAGATCACGAGAAGCGTGCCGTTCCACCCCTTGAGATACTGCTCCAGCCAGAGTGCCGCTTCGAGGTCCAGGTGGTTGGTCGGTTCGTCGAGTAGAAGGAAATCCGGTCGCGCGAACAGCACCGCCGCGAGGGCGACACGCATGCGCCAGCCGCCCGAATAATCCGAGCACGGCCGCTGCTGTGCCGCTTCGTCGAAACCGAGGCCCGCGAGGATCCGCGCCGCACGGGCGGGGGCACGCTCGGCGTCGATGTCGGCGAGCCGGGTGTGGACCTCGGCAATCCGCATCGGCTCGGTGACCGTTTCGGCCTCGGCGAGCAATGCGGCGCGTTCCTTGTCGGCGGCAAGGACCGTGTCGATCAGGCTCGTCGCGCCGGACGGGGCTTCCTGCGCGACCTGGCCCATACGCAGGCCCTTCTGCATCTGAATATCCCCGTCGTCGGCTTGGATTTCGCCGGAAATCAGTCGGAAAAGCGTGGTCTTGCCGGTGCCGTTCCGTCCGACGAGCCCGAGTTTCTGTCCGCGCTCGATGCTCAGCGAGGCCTTATCGAGCAGCGTCCGACCGGCGATCCGGTAGGTGATATCCTGAATACTCAACATGGCGCGGGTATTAGCACGCGCCAACAGCCTTCAAAAGCGTTCAGTAATACGTCAGGTGCACGCAATTGCGCTTCGCCCTGTCATCAAGGGGAATCAGGTGTACGTACTATGCACAACTATCCATACGGTTGCTTCGGCGTGCATCAATGAAAATGGCGGTATTTTGCGGCGGAAATTGATGTATATCATGTCACTCCGCCGGGTAGGAGATACTCTTTGGCATCTGTTGTTTTCGGATGAATCCCGGTGGCAGACTTTCAGAAAAACAAGAATAAGAAGGTATATTCGGCGCCGTTTCCGGTGATGGCTGCGGCGTTGTCTTTGCTTTTTCTTGTGCTGGCGATCGGTGCGGTAACCTATTTTCTAAGTGTTGCCGCCGATCGGGAAAATAGCGTCGCCTACCGCGAATCCCGTCACATCGTGGATACGGCGTTTTCGTTGAAGGAACGCGAGCTGAAGAACTGGACGAGGGATTATGCCTGGTGGGACGACACCGGCAAGTTCGCGACGGTGGATTCCAACATAGAGTGGGCCGAGAACAATATCGGTAAATATCTCCAGGACACCTTCGGCGTCACAGGTACGTTTGTCGTGGCACCTGACCTGTCGACGGTGTTCTACTCGCCCCGCACCGGTAACGTCGTTCACGACGCGCAGGAATTCCTCGGCGAGCAAGCTGACGTGTTCCTACGCGCGGTTCAAGCGACCTCCATGGAAAGCAGCATCGCGTTGACGCGGTATGTGCGCTCGGACGACAAACTTTATCTTGTCGGTGCCGCGCCGATTACCAAGGAGCAACCGTCGGGTGACGATCTGATCCGACGTCCCAGGCCCATACTGATCCTTTACAAGGAACTGGGTAGCGCCGTTGTTGCCGAGATGTCGAGGCAGTTTCTTTTGAACGACCTGCGCATCGTTTCCGAGCCGACCAAGAATGCCGCCGCGTTCTTCGCCTTGCGGAACGAGAACGAACCGCCCGTCGCTTTTGCGTCCTGGGCGCCCTCAAGGCCGGGCGACGAGTTGTTTTCTGAGTTGTTGCCGAAGATTTCCTTGGTCTCGGTGATGCTGTTCATGACTGCCCTGCTAATTTTCTTCCTGTGGTGGCGCACGGCATCGCAGGCGAATATCGAAAAGTCGCGTTTTCTCGCCAAAATGAGCCATGAACTGAGAACGCCGCTGAACCCGATCGTCGGCTTCTCCAGCATGATGATCAACGAGACGCTGGGGCCGATACCGAATCTTTAATAAGAGCTACGCCACGGATATTCACAGGTGCGGGATGCATCTTTCCGGCGTGATCCAGGATATCCTCGATGTGTCGCGGATCGAAGCCGGTGAAATGGCATTGTCGGAGACGGTATTCGACGTTGCGCCGTTGATTGACGAGGTGCCGGCTTTTGTCGTGACGCCGTTAAATGGAAATCCCGGGCAGACGTCCTCGCCGAGAATCTCTTCTGAGATTGCGGACGGCGTGCCGAAATTGCGCGCGGACCGGCTAAGGGTTCAGCAGGTGCTGCTCAATTTGGTCTCGAACGCCGTAAAGTTTTCGGCAGGTAAGGAAATCCTCATTCGCGTTGCGCACGACAACGGATGTGTGCTGGTCAAAGTGGAGGACAAGGGGATCGGTATTTCTGAACGCGATCTCAAACTCCTGTTCCAGCCCTTTGTTCAGGTTGGTCAGCAATCCATCGAGAACCGCTCTCATGGCAGTGGTCTGGGGCTTGTGGTTTCGCGCGAGCTTATGCGACTGCATGGTGGCGATTTGGTGCTGCGCAGCAAGCTTGGCCAGGGAACAACCGCGATTATGCAGTTTCCGGCCAGCCGGTCGGTCGCTTGATCTGGAATTGAAGGATCAGCGGGCGTCGCGTATCGGCCGCCATGCGCGGATTTCCGCTTTGGCCGTTTCCAGATCCCGGGGCGTGAGCGCGGCGGCGATCCGGGCTCTCTCACGGACCAGATCGGCGCGTGTGTGCGCTGGCCAGGTGCGTTCCGCCAATGAGATCCATTTATAAGCGGTGATGACGTCGCGCGAAACGTCCCGGCCGTTGAAGTAGACGGCCGCAAGCCGCCGCTGCGCCGGCGCAAAACCGGCCTCGGCCGCCTGTGCGAGATATTGGAGGCCGATCCCACGCTGCTGCAGGTTGCCGTCCAGCATCAGCCGCGCCAGATCGTAGCGCGCCGGTGCATGGCCCCGCTGTGCGGCGCGCGTATACCACCGCTCGGCCGTTTCAAGGTCACGCGGCACCGCGATACCTTCCTGATAAAGTCGGCCAATATCGTGCTCCGCCGGAGCGTATCGGCGTTCCGCCGCGAGCTCCAACCAACGGCGCGCTGCTGCGTAATCGCGGCGGACTCCGTCACCCAGTCTGAAAATCGTGCCCAGGGTGTAGGCGGCTTCGGCGGATCCTCCGTTGGCGGCACGCTCATACCAGTGAAGTGCGTGGTCGAGGTCCTTTTGCAAGCCCAGACCTAGACGGTAGGCATTGGCGAGATTGTAGGCAGCACCGGCGTCGCCCGCTTCGGCGGCGCGCCGGAACCACCCCGCAGCCATCGCCGGATTTCGGGCCACGCCATCACCGTTGAGATAAAGCATGCCGAGTGCCTGTGCCGCTTCCCGATCGCCGGCCCGTGCGTCGGTTTCGAGCAAGGGCAGGGCCGCGTGGATATCGCCGCCCCGGTATAAATTTAGCGCTGTGGAGAACTGTCTGGGCACGCCGATGTCCGCGAAATGGGCTAAGGTCGGCACCGCTACTGCCGCCAGAATGAGTGCCGCTTGTGCAATCTTGTTCTTCCGTTTTGGGTGGGACATTGGAGAGCGATTTTCTGTCGCGCTTGCATAAGTCCGTGCGGCATCGTGAAGCAGGCGCCGGACGTCGTCGGCGCGCATCGGCCACATCAAACCGATATTCACTGCGACCGCGGCTTGAGGTGTGTCGCCGAACAATCGGCGCAGCTTCGACGATTGCCACTCTACCGTCTGCGGATGTTTGAAATGAAACATCAGGCGGTCGTGCACGTCGCCGGTTCGACTGCGCTGCGTCGTCGCCTGTATTCTGGCGATGTCGGACCAGCGCATGGTCTGGGCCAGCACCCGGGGAATTTCGATGCCGTCGGGCGAAATGCGCATCAACGCCTCGGGTGTAAAAAGGCGCATCGAAGCCAATGCGACCGCGAGGGCTGCGGCCGTGGTCAGCACGAGCCAAGCTGGCTCTCCCAACCAGACCAGCATGTCCCGGCGGAGCACCAGTAACCCGATGAGCGGCAAAACAAGCATCACCGTCGCCGCAACAGCCGGTAGCTTGCGCGGGCGGATCATCGTGAAAGGGCGGGTCTCACGGTCATGACGCATGATCGGATCAACATATCACGCGCATCAAGCGCCGACATGTTTCCCGGAGGCCGGCGTTGGCAAGGCCGGGGGTATGCCCGGAAGTCCATGCTCAGCGGGGGATTGAGGCATCCGTGATTTAGAGGGTAAGCTGATGCTGAAGACGAAACCTGGAGCACCCCCGTCGATGATGATCCTTGTCGGGCAATTCGATTCGCCCTTTGTGCGCCGCGTTGCGGCGACGATGGGCCATTACGACATTCCATTCGAGCGGCATGTGCTCTCGGTTTTTGGGGACCGTGACGAGGTCTTGCGCCTCAATCCGCTCGGCAAGGTGCCGGCGTTGATCATCGACGAGGGGGAGACCCTCGTCGACAGCGCGATGATCATCGACTATCTCGACGAACTTGCCCCCCCGGGGCGACGGCTTTGTCCGGAAAAGGGGCCAGATCGCCGTCATATACTGCGGCTGGCGGTTGTCGCCATGGGGGTCTCCGAGCGCGCGGTGCAGCTTCGTATCGAGACTGTTCGCCGCCCGGTACATCTTCAAAGCGACGAATTTGTCGACACCTATCGGCGGTCGATCCGAGATAGCCTCGACTATCTGGAGCGCGAAGCGGGCGAGCCTTGGATGACCGGCAGCACCCTTACGCACGGTGATTTCGCCGTGACCGCGGCGCTGACTCACCTGTCCGCCCGGGTGGACGAATTCTCGGATCTTCAAGCCTGGCCAAAGTTGGCGGCAATCCGCACGGCGGGCGAGGCGCTCCCAGCTTTCAAAGGAGTCCCGTTCGTCGAAGGCTGATAAAGCGGTTTAAGCGCCGCCGCCGGTCGTGTAACGTCTCGCACCATGTCAGAAGTGATTACAAATACCGAGGATTTACGCGCCTTCTGCGAGTCGCTCGCGGACGAGTCCTACGTCACCGTGGATACGGAATTCATCCGCGAAAGCACGTTCTGGCCGGAACTGTGTTTGGTGCAGTTAGGCGGGACCGAGCAGGCAAAAGCCGTGGACACGTTGGCGGACGGTATTGACCTCAAACCGTTGTTCGAGTTGATGGCCAACACCAACGTGTTGAAGGTGTTTCATGCCGCCCGTCAGGATTTAGAGATATTTCTGCATCTCGCCGGTGAGTTGCCGCGCCCGATTTTCGATACGCAGGTCGCTGCCATGGTCTGCGGGTTTGGCGATTCCGTGGGCTACGAAAACCTCATCACAAAACTGACCAACGCCAAGATCGACAAGGGCTCGCGATTCACGGATTGGAAGCTGCGTCCGCTCAGCGACAAGCAGCTGAAATATGCACTGGCCGACGTGACGCACCTGCGTCCGGCTTACGAGATTCTCGCCGGTAAGCTGGAGCTTTCCGGCCGCCAGTCCTGGGTCAAGGCGGAGATGGAAATCCTCGAAGATCCGAAGACCTATCGCGTTGATCCGGACGATGCCTACAAGCGCATCAAGACTCGTGGTGCGCGGGGGCGCCAGCTGTCCGTTCTACAGGCCGTTGCAGCCTGGCGGGAGCGCGAGGCACATGCGCGCAATCTGCCTCGCAACCGGGTGTTGCGCGATGAGGCGTTACTCGAGATTTCGCACCGCATGCCGAAAACCGTGGATGATCTGGCCAAGACGCGCGGACTTGGCCGCCGTCTGGCGGAAGGCAGCTCGGGCGAATCGCTTTTGAAGGCGATCAAGAAAGGAGCGGACGCACCCAAATCCGAATGGCCGACCCCGCCGTCGAAACCGGATTTGCCGCCCTGGACGGCAGCGGCCGCGGACCTTCTGAAGGTGCTCTTGAAAATGAAGTGCGCGGATGCGGACGTTGCGACCAAATTGGTGGCGAGTGCCGCCGATGTCGAATTGATTGCGGCATTCGGGGAAGAGGCGGACGTGCCGGCGATCAAAGGCTGGCGGCGTAGCGTATTTGGGGACGATGCGCTCAGGCTGCGACGCGGCGAAATCTGTCTGAAACTGGACGGTGACCGGGTCGCGGTCGTCGAAAAGAACGCACTTTCCGAAGCGTCGGACTAATTCCTCGAAATCGAACCGTTGATGCTTAGGCTTTTGCATAGCCCGCGGAAGCGCCGGTCGACGGTTTCCGACTGAAACACGCTGGACTTGCCGGGCAAGTGCAGGATCAGCTTCTTGTCTTTGCGCTCAAGACTGGTCTGCGACAGCAGTCCCGGCGCAGAACCCGAGATCGTGTGCGCGAGCCGGATCGCCCGCCCAATACCATCGACCTTGTTCAGTTGCTCCGGGTCCAAAAGGCTACGGACCTCGTTCACCACCGGTGCCCCGGAATCACCGTTGTAGCGGACGAATACGGTTGCCGCGATGAACACCCGGTCGGGATGCGATAGCCCGGCGTAGGGCAGACGCAGTGCGCGGAAGAACGAATGTTCGGCCCGGTAATCGGGATGCTCGTTCCACCCGATGTCGGACAACAGGCAAGACGCGAGAATGCGACGCCGGTCTACGTCGCTGTTGTCGGGAAACAGCGGTGCGACCCAGTTCGCGACCTCACGGCCATCGAGCGAAAACCGCCCTGTGCGTTCGGCAAGCGTTTCCGCACCGGCGATCAGGGGGTCCTGGTGGCGCATGTCTTCGGGCAAGTGCTGCAGCATCTGACCCTCGCGCATCCCGAAGCCGGAAAAGACGATATTGGCCGGATTGGTCACTTCGATCAGGCTGCCCAGCACTTCGGTCGCAAAGGGTACGCTTTTGACCCGTGACGGCGAAATCGACGAAATCCTGCGCATGGTGCCGGGACTGAGGCCCGCCAGAAGCCGGGACAGACCGAGGGCATCGTCGGCGCGGATTGTGTAGTTGTCGACCACGTGAAGCGGATAGTTGGTCTGTTCAATAAAGACCCGTGCGATGGCACGCATGATGCCGCCGGTGAGGTAGAGACTTTTGCCCTTGGCGTTTTTCAGCCATTTGGTCTTGGAGAAATGCTCTTTGATGATGTCCTTCGCCTTATCCATGTCCTCACCGGACATTTCCTGCAGGCGAAGGTGGCCGAGCGGCATGGTGCCGTAGGTCTTGCAAGCGCCTTTCTGGATACTGACGAGGTCGAGCGAGCCGCCACCCAGATCACCAAGAATCCCATCCGCGTCCGGGACGCCGACGATAAGGCCGAGGGCGGAGAGTTCCGCTTCTTCCGAGCCGCTCAACACCGAGACAGAAATACCGAACTCGGATTCGATCTTGTTGACGAACACTGAACCGTCGGATGCGTCCCGCACGGCGGCCGTTGCGACCAGGTCGAGCTTTTCGACACCCATGGCTTCTGAAAGGCGGACGAACCGCCTGAGTGAAGCCAGTGCCTTTTTTACGCCGACGGCGGAAAGGGTCCCGCTCTTGGACATGCCCTCGACCAGGCGGCATTCCGCTTTTTCGTTGAACATCGGGACCGGCATCCGATCGGGCACGTCGTATACGACCAGGCGCACGGTGTTCGAGCCGATATCGACAATGCCGATACGTCCCGTAACGGTTCCAAGATCTGGGTGCAGGCGAATGGCTTCTTCAGTCACAAGGGTGATCCTAAGTGCTGTGACATGACCGTCAATATAAGGAAGGTATTATAGGCCAATTAGTCCGGCTTGCGGCCGTCCTTAGGTGTAATTTCCTGCCCCACATTCAGCGCCGATCCCCGGCCGGAGAGACTTGGGTTGGTCATGAAATATTCCTGCGCCGAAAGGCCTTCACCCTTGGCGACCCGTTCGAACGAGCCGTCGGGGCTCATGATCCAGCTTTGTGCCTGATCGCGCAGGTTGGCAACCATGATTTCTTCAAGGACCTGTTTGTGGACGGTCGGATTCTCGATCGGCACCAGGGTTTCGACCCGGCGGTTCAAGTTGCGTGGCATCAGGTCGGCTGAGGCAATGAAGACCTTGGCGGCAGGAGCCGGCAACTTTTTGCCGTTGGCGAAGCAATAGATTCGCGAGTGTTCGAGAAAACGGCCGACGATGCTTTTAACGCGAATGTTCTCGCTCAGCCCCTCAATCCCCGGACGCAGGCAGCAGATCCCGCGGATCACGAATTCAAGCTTCACACCGGCCTGCGACGCCTCATAAAACTTTTCGATCAGATCGGGGTCGACGAGCGAGTTCATCTTCATCCAGATTGCCGCGGGCTTGCCCGCCTTGGCGTTCGCAATCTCGACATCGGTGAGACGCACCAGCGTGTCGCGAAGCGTCACGGGCGAGAAAGAGAGCTTTTCCATCTGCGCCGGCTGGGCGTAACCAGTCATGTAATTCAACAAACGCGCCGCATCGCGGCAAAGCGCCTGATCGCAAGTGAAGAATGATAGATCCGTATAGATCTTCGCTGTGATCGGGTGGTAGTTGCCGGTGCCGAAATGGACATAGGATTTCAGGGTCTGCCCCTCGCGCCGGACGATCAGGTTGACCTTGGCATGGATTTTCTTGTCCACGAACCCGTAAACTACCTGCGCGCCGGCCCGTTCGAGATCACGTGCCCAGCGGATATTGGCTTCTTCATCGAACCGTGCTTTGAGTTCGACCATCGCGGTCACGGACTTGCCCGCTTCGGCGGCCTCGATCAGCGCCGCGACGATGGGGGAGTCGTTTGAGGTGCGGTAAAGCGTCTGTTTAATCGCGACGACGTCCGGGTCGCGGGCCGCCTGGCGGACGAACTGGACGACAACGTCGAAGCTTTCGTAGGGGTGGTGGACGATGATGTCTTTCTTCGAAATCGCCGCGAACACGTCCCCGCCGAAATCGCGGATGCGTTCCGGGAAGCGGGCGTTGAAGGGGGTGAACAACAGGTCCGGCCGTTCGCTCAGGATCAGCTGTTTGGTGTCGGCGAGGCCGAGCGGCCCCTGCATCGCCATGGCCACACCGGAATCGGTGCCCATTTCGCCGATGATCAGGTCCTGCAACTGTTCCGGCATGTCGGCGTTGAATGTCAGACGAATCACGGATCCCCGGCGGCGTCGTTTGAGCGCGCTCTCGAAGGTCCGGACCAGGTCTTCGGCTTCTTCGTCGATTTCCATTTCGCTGTCGCGGATGACGCGGAAGGCGCCGTTTTCGACCAGCTTGAAGTCGGGAAACAGCTTGTCGATGAACAACAGCACCCAGTCTTCGAGTGCCAGGAAGCGAATGTCCGGTCCCGGCAGGCGTACGTAGCGTTCCAGCTGCGACGGGATCGGCAGCAGCGCGCGTAGATATTCGTCAAAGTCCCGGTGTTCCAGCATCAACACCAGCGAGAACCCGAAATTGGGAATGAAGGGGAACGGGTGCGCCGGGTCGACGGCGAGCGGTGTCAGAACCGGGAAGACGTGCTCCATGAACTGTTGTTCGAGCCAGACGAGGTCTTCTTTGGAGACTTCGTCACGGTTCAGGATATAGATGCCCTTGGTGCGAAGTTCCACACGCAACCGGCCCCAGATCGCATGCTGCTCGTGCATCAGCTTCTGGGCATGATCCTGAATAGCCTCGATCTGTTGCGCGGGTGTCATGCCGTCGTCGCTGGCTTGCGTCACACCGGCGCGGATCTGGCCGCGCAGACCGGCGACACGCACCATGAAAAACTCATCCAGGTTGGCTGCCGAAATCGAAAGGAAACGAAGCCGCTCAAGCAGCGGATGCGCGGTGTTCTCTGCTTCCTCGAGCACACGCGTGTTGAACGACAACCACGACAGTTCACGGTTCAGCAGGTGTGGCTCACCCGGCGCAGCGCTCGCGGGGGAACCCGCGCGTGCCGGCGTTTGGGAGCGCGCCTTGCTGTCCTTGTCTGTGTCGAGCGGCGTGGTTTCGTCCATCGGAACATCAACTTTTCGCTTTAACTCCAGCAATGATACCAGTCCGGGCGCCGGGCTGTCACTCAAGGGAATTGTGACAGTTTAAAAACAGGCCAGCTGCAGATGACTGGTGTGAAGACGGGGAGGCCTGTACAAATGGGCCGAAACCGCACCGAGGAGGAAAAGTATTGGCGAGCGCCCGGAAAATGCTATGCGTGCTGTTGCTGGCCGCCGGACTGGCCGGCCTGCCGGGGGGCGCGTCGGCGAACATCACGCTTGCCGAATACATGACCCTCCGTGCCGAAGCGAAATCCGGCAATAAGGGCGCCGAGGCGCGCTGGCGTTATTATATCATCGGGCTGATGGATGGTATTCAGGCCGTGCAGGCACCGGCGACCGCGCAGGGGGCTAAGCTGCACTTTTGCATGCCCGAAGACCTGCCCGTTTCGCCGCGCTTTCTGGACGAGTTCATCCAGGAGGCCATCGGCCGCCTGAGCGCCAAAGGACAGCTCAAGAACCGCATCAAACAGCCGATGGCAGTGGTCGTCGCGCTTGAGCTGAAAAGCGCGTTCCCCTGCGAGTGATCAGAGTGTTCCCGGATAATTGCCGCCGTCGATCAGGCAGTTTTGCCCGGTGATGTAGCCTGCCTGCGCCGAACACAAAAACGCGCAGTATTCACCGAACTCGTAAGCCTGACCGAAACGGCCCGCCGGAATGCCGGCGGCGCGCTGGGCGGCGACTTCTTCTTCCGTCGCATTTGACTTGCCTGCATGCGCTTTCAAATTCGAACGCAACCGGTCGGTATCGAAGGCACCGGGCAGCAGTCCGTTAATGGTGACGTTATGACGGACCGTCTTGCGTGCGAGCCCGGCGATGAAACCTGTCAGGCCGGCGCGCGCGCCGTTCGACAGGCCTAGGATTTCGATCGGTGCCTTCACCGAGCTGGACGTGATGTTGACGATCCGGCCGAACTTGCGGTCGATCATACCGTCGACCGTCGATTTGATCAGGAAGATCGGCGTCAGCATGTTGGCGTCGACGGCCTTGATCCAGTCGTCCCGATCCCAGTCGCGGAAATCGCCCGGCGGGGGGCCGCCCGCATTGTTGACCAGGATGTCCGGCTCAGGGCACAGGTCAAGCACGGCGGCCCGGCCTTCCTCGGTCGTGATGTCGCAGGCGATGGCCTGCACCTTGCCGCCCCCAAGCGCGCGGATCTCATCCGCAGCGGCGTTGAGCGTTTCTTCCGTGCGTGCGCAGATCGTCACGTCTACACCTTCGCGCGCCAAAGATGTGGCGCATGCTTTGCCGAGACCTTTCGACGCAGCGCAGACGATGGCTTTCTTGCCGGCGATTCCCAAATCCATTCGATCCTCCCCTTGGAACAATTGACTGGTGACTACTCTATGACTCGGAAAAGCCCGGTCAAGCAGGCCTTTCCGGCGTCATATTCTTGTCACTTGAGTTTGCATGTGGGGACGCGAAATTCGTTTTACATCAACTGCGAAGGCAAAAATGTGCTGATAGCGATTGCCACCGATGCATGGTATCCGCAGCCGAATGGGGTGGTCAGGGTCATCGGCACCGTTCGCGACCGCCTGATCGAGCGCGGCCACGACGTGCAAGTGATGTCACCCGACAAGTTCGTGACGTTTCCATGCCCAACGTATTCGGAAATTCCGCTTGCGGTCCTGCCGGGGCGCAAGGTCGCGCGATGGCTGGATGAGTTGCAACCCGATTGCGTCCATATCGCGACCGAAGGCCCAATCGGTAATGCGGCGCGTGCCTATTGCCTTAAAAAAGGGTGGCCGTTTTCGACGGCCTTTCACACCAAGTTCCCCGAATATCTGCAGGCACGAACCAAGCTGCCGCTCGATTGGCTCTATAAGGGCGCGCGGCGGTTCCATGCGCCTTCGGGCGCCGTCATGGTGCCCGCACCCGCGGTTTATCGCGAACTGGAGGGCAGGGGGTTTGGTAATCTTAAGCTTTGGTCGCACGGCGTCGATACGGATGTTTTCCAGCCCGGTGCCAAGGATTTCCTCGACCTGCCCAGACCGATCTTCATGTTCATCGGCCGGGTGACGGTCGACAAGAATCTGCCCGCGTTTCTGGATCTCGATCTGCCAGGCTCGAAGGCCGTGGTCGGCAGCGGACCCGCGCGCGAGCATTTGATGAAGCGTTATCCCGAAACCCCGTTCTTCATTGCCGACGGCGATGTCGAACTCGCCCGGTATTACAACGCCGCCGACGTGTTCGTATTTCCCTCCCTGACCGATACCTTCGGACTGGTAATGCTGGAAGCGCTGGCATGCGGCGTGCCGGTAGCGGCGTTCCCGGTGACGGGGCCTCTCGATGTGATCGGCACCGATGGGCCGGGTGTTCTGGATGAAGACCTCGCCAGGGCGGCGGTTCGCGCCCTCGACATCGCGCCGGACCGGTGCCGGAGCTGGGCGCTCGGCTTTTCGTGGGATCGGGTTGCGGACGAATTCCTGGATTATCTGCAGCCGATCAATCGGGCTGCGGCTCTTCCTGTTGACGGCTCAGCACCTCGCGCGCAAGCGGCACCGTAATCCGGCGCTTGTCCTCCAGCGCAGTCCTGTCCGCCGCCGCGACGAACGCCTGCGCGGCCTGGAACGATCGTTCGATGCGCGGGACAACGTAATCCAAGACCGCCTGATCAATGCCGATCTGACGATCGGAAAACAGCTTAACCAGAAGCGCTGTCAGCAAAGCATCGTCGGGATCGGCGATCTCCACGGAAGGCGCAGCCCGCAACCTTGATGTCAGATCCGGCAGACTGATTGTCCAGCGCGCGGCGGGGGTACGGGCGGTGAGCAACAGAAAGCGGTTATCGGCTTTCGCCTGGTTATAGAGGTGAAACAGCGCTTCCTCGGCGACCGCATCGCCCATCACCCGGTCGCAGTCTTCGATGACCACGGCCTCGGCATCCGGCAGGACCGGGACGGATTGGTCGCGTAATGTTTTCGCGTCGATCTCGTGGGCACCCGACTTCGCCATGAACACGCGGGCGAGGTGGGTCTTTCCGGCCCCCGCGCAACCGCTCAACACCAATACCGGTGCCGGCCAGTCGGGATAACGATCGATCCAGGCGACGGCATCGGCATTACAGCCGGTGACGAGAAAGTCTTCCTCGCCCAATGCCGGTCTGTGCTCAAGATCAAAGGCAAGTTGCTTGGCGCTCACTTGCCCTCCCGGTTTTCCCGGGCCTCGCCGTGGTAGAGGTCGCTGTCCATGTACTGCTCAAGCGTGAAGCGCACCAGAACGCCGACGATGGCGGCGACCGGGAGTGCGATCAGCACGCCCGTCAGTCCGAACAGCGCGCCACCGGCCAACATGGCGAAAATGATCCAGATCGGCGACAGTCCAACACGTCCGCCGACAAGCTTCGGCGTCAGGAAATAGCTCTCAAGCGTCTGACCGATACCGAACACGCCCGCGACCATTAGGATCGAAACCCAGTCTTGTTGGAATTGTGCGACGGCAAGCCCAACCCCGATAATGAAGCTGACCGCGGCGCCGATATAGGGGATGACGGCGAGCGCGCCCGCGGCGATGCCGATCAACAAACCTGCCTTGAGGCCCGCGAGGCTGAGCCCAACCGCATATAAAACGGCAAGGACGAGGCAAACGCTTGCCTGGCCGCGCACGAAACCCGCGAGCGTTGCGTCGATTTTCTTGACCTGCTCGCGGATGGTGTCGGCGTAATCGCGCGGCAGCCAGCCGTCGACTTTCGCGACGATATCGTCCCAGTCCCTTAATTGGTAGAACGCAACTAGCGGTGTGATCAGGATCAGCGAGATCAGATTAAGGACCGCGAGCCCGCCGCTCCAGACCTGGGTGATGAATTCGGACAACCACTTGAACATGGTCCCCGCGTAATTCCCGGCCGCCTTCTTGAGATCTGCGATGGTTTCCGGTGTGAAGTCCTCGCGGAGTTCCTGCATGACCGGTGTGATCAAGACCTGCATCCGGTCGATGATCGCCGGCACCAGTTTGACCGCACCACTGACCTGATCTTGAAGAACGGGGATTATCAAAACGACGATTCCCGCCGCCCCCAAGAAAAAGCCCAGCAATATGATCGATGTCGCGATGGTGCGCGAGCATCCCATTCGTTCAAGCTTGTCGGCTACGGGATCGAAAAAATAGGCGATGGTGATGCCGATCACGAACGGCAAAAGGACGGTGCTCAACAGATGAAGAACGAACCCGGCGCCGATCAGGATGGCGATCCAGATAATGATGCGCAGTTCACGACTCACGCTGGTTCCTTTCCTGCTCGGACAGATGCACCCGCATCGTCCAGATGTACACATAGGTGCCGCCGGAAACCAGCGTCGTCACCAGGACGGCGAAACTCAGCAAGGTTACGACGTGGTCGGTCGGCGACGCAAACACACCGGGAACCATCACCGCCAGTGCCAGCAGAAGCTGCAGCAGGGTGTTCGCCCGGCTGATGGTGATCGGCTCCATGCGCAGATCGCCGGTCAGCTTCTCGACCAAAAGCGCGCCGACCACGATCAGTGCGTCCCTGGACACCACCGGAATAACGATCCAGAGCGGTAAAAGTTCCTGAGTGGCGAGAACGATGTATGCCGTCACCAGAAGGGTTTTGTCGGCGATGGGATCAAGATACTCACCCAAACTCGTCTGCATGTGGAAGTGGCGGGCAATGACCCCGTCCACCGCGTCGCTGAGGGCCGCGACGAGAAAAAGCCAGAACGCAGCCGTCATCTCGTCCTGAACGACCAGCCAGACGAACACCGGCACCGACAATAGCCGGGCGAAAGAAATGAGATTTGCGAGATTCATGCTTTGGCGCTGGGGCGCTCAGGTCTTGGGCGGCTGGAAAACGCCGATGGGCATGATGATCCATTCCCCGCTTTCCTGGAGCATCGACAGATTCGACTGTTCGAGCGCCGTCACCAGTTGGTCCGCACCGCCCACGTAGTGGATGTTCACGCGCACCTGATCGCGAGACATCAGGACGATGTCGGATTGCCGGATGATTCCGACCTTCGAGAGCTGGTCGCGGATCGTGAGCCAGTCTTTAAGTCCGGTAATCGGCACCGTCACGGCGAGCACGCCGGTCCCCGTCTGCGAAATCAGGTTGCGGCGCTTCCAGATATTTTCGATCCGCTTCGCGGTCGCTTCGGTGACCCGCGATGTCATGGCGTCAATAGCTTCGCTCTCTCGCTGAACATAGAATTGCGTGCGCGCCTCGACCGAAATCGGGTCGTTGGGGCGCGACAGGGTAACGGTCATCATCTGACGACCGGTCGCCTGATCCACGGTGAGGTTGTTGTGGGCAACGATGGTGCTGACGGCGCCATAGCGTTCCGCAATGACGCTGAGGCGGTTCGGGTCACCGGCCATCGCCTCGGTCACGCCGACGGTGGAAATATCCGAGAGATCGCCGATCGGCACGATCAAAGGCACCAGTCCTTCGGGCTGGTCGCGATTGCTCCATGCCTGACGCCAGGGGTTCGGCTCATCCCACAAAACAACACCGGCCCCGACTTCGTACACCGGCAACACGACCATGGGTTTCGAGGGCGTTTCCGCGAACGGCACGTTGTAGGATCTGAGCAGCCCACGAATTTCGTCCGGTTTGAAACGGTAATTAAGACGCGCGATGTATCGCACGCTGGACGCTTTTTCGCGCGCGACGGAGAAGTCGCGGACATAGGGGGCGATTTCTGCACTGCTGAGTTCCGGGATGCGTTCCTGGTCTTCGGTCAGGGTCAGACGCGACATTAGTGCGTAAAACGCGCGCCGCTCCGCCTGTGCCAGGGCTTGCTGGCGGGCGGCGGCGGCCGTATCGGCCTTTACGTCGACGCCGATATTTTTGACTTCGAACACGTCCAAAGCGAAGGATTGGGCTGGCCAGCAGGCGATTGCGGCGATAAACAGCGGCGCAAGGAATTGCCTGACGGGGGCGAACGACGTGCGGGGAAGAGGCGACATGAGAATTCTTCTTTCTGAACGAGGTGGTCGCGCTTCACCCCTGATATGCCTTGTTGGCGCAGGGGACGGCGCGTAATTTAGCACACAAACGCCAAGGAGAAAGACCATTACCGGACCGAACGACAAGCCAGAGGGCGTAAATTCAACGGCGCTCAGTTACAAGGACGCGGGCGTCGACATCGATGCCGGTAACGAACTGGTGCGCCGTATCGGCCCGCTTGCCAAGCAGACCATGCGGACCGGTGTAGTAGCGGATTTAGGCGGTTTTGGGGCACTCTTCGACGTCGCCAAGGCCGGGTACAAGGATCCGGTGCTGGTGTCCGGCACCGATGGGGTCGGCACCAAGCTGATGGCGGCCATCGAAAGCGGCAAACACGATACGGTCGGGATCGATCTCGTCGCCATGTGCGCCAACGATCTGGTGGTGCAGGGGGCCGAGCCGCTGTTCTTCCTGGATTACTTCGCGTCCGGCAAATTGGATGTCGGCGTCGCCGAAAGCGTGATTTCGGGCATTGCGGAGGGCTGCAAACAGGCGGGTGCGGCGCTGATCGGCGGTGAGACCGCCGAAATGCCGGGCATGTACGACGACGGTCACTATGATTTGGCCGGGTTCTGCGTCGGCGCGGTGGAACGTTCGGACGTCCTGCCGCGTGCGGACATCGCCGTTGGGGATGTGGTGCTCGGCGTCAGTTCCAGTGGCGTGCACTCGAACGGGTTCTCACTGGTTCGCAAGGTCGTCTCGCGGGCCGGTTTGGGCTGGAACGATCCTTCACCGTTCGAGAGCGGTCGGACGGTTGCCGAATCCTTCCTGACACCCACCCGAATGTATGTGAAGCCATGCCTGGCGGCGATCAAGGTGGGCGGGGTGAAGGCCCTTGCGCACATCACGGGTGGGGGCCTGGTCGAAAACCTGCCGCGTGTCCTGCCCAAAGGCATGGGGGCCGATATCGACGCGGCGGCCTGGGCCGGATTGCCGGTTTTTGCGTGGTTGAAGCAGGCTGGTAACATCGCGACCGCGGAAATGTTCCGCGCCTTCAATGCGGGCATCGGCATGGTCGTCGTTTGTTCGGCGAATGACGCCGAAACAGTCCAGAAGGCGCTTCACGATGCCGGCGAGACGGTGCAGCGGATCGGTCACCTCGTCGAACGGTCATCGGGTGAGCCGGTCAAGATAGACAACGGCGACAGCCTATGGCGCGGATGAAGGTCGCGGTACTGGTATCCGGCCGGGGGTCGAATATGCAGGCGATCCTGGACGCCTGCGCCGACACTTCATATCCCGCAGAAGTCGCCGTCGTGATCTCCAATATCGACGGCGCGCCGGCGCTTGCGCGCGCTGAGGGTGCCGGCGTGAAAACCGTCACAATCCCGCACAAGGACTATCCCGACCGTGAAACGTTCGATAAGCGAGTTACCGAAGAGATAGAGGCCGCAGGCTGCAAACTGGTCGTGCTGGCCGGTTTCATGCGCTTGCTCAGTGAACAGTTTTGCGAACACTGGCGAGATCGCCTGATCAACATTCATCCGTCGCTGCTGCCCTCGTTCAAAGGCCTGGACGTGCATCAGCGCATGATCGCGGCGGGCGTGCGATTCGGCGGTTGCACGGTGCATTACGTCCGTCACGAAATGGATACGGGGCCGATCATCGTGCAGGCCGCCGTGCCGATTCATCCGGGCGACGATGCAGACAAGCTGGCAGCGCGCATCCTCGAGCAAGAACACGTGATTTACCCGCTCGCCGTCAAATGGATCGCCGAGGGCCGTGTTCGTATTTCGGGTGAGGCCGTCAAGGTTTCCGGTGCCAAGGCGCCCGAGGGCGCGCTGGTCAACTACCAGGACGCATAAGAAAAACCCCCGTCATAAGACGGGGGTTCCCAAATCTGACAGTCTTCTGATCAGCCGACGATTTCGGTCTGCGCGAAGAAGAACGAGATTTCGATGGCCGCGTTTTCCGGCGAATCGGAACCGTGCACGGAGTTCGCTTCGACGTTTTCGGCGAAATCCTTGCGGATCGTGCCTTCGTCGGCGTTGGCCGGGTTCGTCGCGCCCATGATCTTGCGGTTCTGGGCGATGGCATCTTCGCCTTCGAGCACCTGAACAACCACCGGGCCGGACGTCATGAATTCGCAGAGATCGCCAAAGAACGAACGTTCCTTGTGAACGGCATAAAAGCCTTCGGCCTGCTCACGCGTCAGCTGGATACGTTTCTGCGCCACGATACGCAGTCCGTTTTCCTCGAAACGCGCATTGATCTTGCCCGTCAAATTGCGGCGCGTGGCGTCGGGTTTAATGATCGAGAGGGTCCGTTCTACGGCCATGTCTCGCTCCTAGTCTGTTGCGGTTAAAGGTAAAAACTCAATTCCGTCCGGATCGCATCCGGCCTAATAAAAAGAAAGCCCCTCAAGCAGGAGCGGGCGGGTTATAACGGTCCCATGAGGGGGTGGCAACCCCATAAAAATCAAACCATCAACCGCTCACCAAAGAGGATTTCCATGATTATCGACCACCGCACCTACACCATCGCGCACGGCCGCAATAAAGAGTATCTGGCGCTCTTCGAAGCAGAAGCCCTGCCCGTGCAAATGGAGCATCTGGGCAACCTAATCGGTTATTTTACGACCGCTGTCGGCCCGGTGAACGAAGTGGTGCACCTTTGGGGATACGAAAACTTCGCCGACATGGAAAAGCGCAGGACGGCGCGGGACGCCGATCCGCGCTGGGCCGAGTACAAAAAGAAATCCGCCGGCATGCTGATCGATCAGCGCAACAAGCTGCTGGCACCGGCGAGCTTTTCGCCGCTCAAATAACAGGACCCTTAGCCGCGTAATCGCGTCATGTCATCGCCGTACCCGGCGGGATCGATTCGCACGTCGATCAGCTTCGGGCCGGAGAGCGAAAGCGCGGCTTTCAGGTCTTCCGGTCCCTCGGCGTGCGCCGCCTGCCAACCGTAAGCTTCGGCGATGGCGGCGAAATCATGGGCCGGATAACGGACACCCAGGCTAGGCCGTTGTTGACGTTGCTGCTTGATATCGATCAGCGACAGCGCGCTGTCGTTCATGACCAATACCGTAATGTCGAGATCGAGTTCCTTCGCGGTCGCCAGTTCGCCGAGGCACATGGATATGCCACCGTCCCCGGTGACCGCCATGACCGGCGTGCCGGGGTCGCAAAGTGCGGAGGCGATGGCGGCGGGCAGGGCATATCCCATTGTCGAAAGACCGTTGGATTTCAGGATTCCCTGCGGCCTGACGGCCGGCCATTTACCGATGGTCGCGAACATGTGCGCCCCCGCGTCCACGGTGACGCGGGTTTCATGGTCGATGTTGGCGCTTAATACGTCGATTGCGGCCGCCGTCGTGAAGCCACCGACCTCGGGCGTATAGATCTTCCGTGTAATCGACCTGAGCTCGTCGAGGCCCGTCTTCGCCCAGCCGCTGTCTTGCAGACCGGTCTGTAGCGCCATCAGCGTCTTGTCGAGGGGGCCGTTCAGTTCAAGCGCATAGGTGACGCGCGGATTCGCGGGTGAGCCTTCTCCAAGCAAAAGGAACGGTGGGAAATCCGTCGGCCATTTGCCCGGAATGAATTCGATCGGATCGAAGCCGATCCCGATGATCAGATCGGATTTGCCGAGGATCGGCATCTCGCCGGTGGCGCCGGTGATCGTGCCGGCGAAACCCGGGCCGTCGGCCGGATAGACGCCACCCGCTTTGTAGGTGGTCATCACGGCTGCACCAAGCGTATCGGCAAAGGCGCGAACCGCTGCCGCATGGTGACGCGCTTCGAGCCCGACGACGATGATCGGCCGCAGGCTCTTCGAGATCATTTCCTGCGCGTGATTGACGTTGTCGACCGAGGGCAGTTTCGGGGTGACGGGGCCGCTTGGAACGAAGGGTGTCGCTTCGGTCATGGCATCACCCGCGGTCAGTTCGACCATCACCGGCCCTTCCGGCGCGGTGACGGCGGTCTTCAATAGACCGTCCAGGACGGCAGCGCCGTCATCGGGCTCCAGGCGCGCAGTATCGCGCGTGATCGGCTTGAACAGCGCTTGTTGATCGAAGTGCTGATGCATGGTCGAGGCCGGGCCGTCGACGAACAGGATCATCGGCGAGCGTTCGAGGGATGCGTAGGCGAGACCGTTTGTCGCGCTCGACGCGCCGGGGCCAACGCCAACGAGCACCGCACCTGGCGCGCCGGTCAACTCGCCGGTGACGGCCGCCATGATGGTCGCTGCCGCTTCCGTGCGGGTGAGGGTGAAAGGGATATCCGCCTTCGCGGCGGCGTCAATGATATCCAGGCTGGAACCGCCGCCGGGAATCCCGAATATACGCGTCACGCCGTGCGCGCGCAGCGTGCGCGCGATTTCGTCTGCCAACGTTGCCATCAGATATTCCCGAACTTTTTCATCGCATCGGAGAACTTCATGCCGCCGCGAATCGCTTCGGCTGCTTTTTCGTCCTCACGGGTGAAGGTTTCGGCAAGAGCGATCACATCGTCGACTTTGCCCGCCGGGATGGCGAGGATGCCGGTGTCGTCGGCGACAATCCAGTCGCCGTTACTGACCGTGACGTCATCAACGACAACCGTCGAGCCGATCTCACCGATACGGAGCCGGCAGCGCCCCGTTGTCGGGATCAGGTGCCGCGCAAAGACAGAAAACCCGGCCTCGACCGTTTCGTTCGCATCCCGTGCGCCGCCGTCGACGGCTATGCCCGCGATACCCTTCACGGCAGCGGCAAGCGAGGCCATGCCGCCCCACGTCGAATAAGGAACGCCATCCGCCGCGACGACGATGACTTCGCCCGGGTCAGCGGCGTCGATCATCGCGCCGACCCGAAAGTCGGCGGATTCGAACGTGCCAAAGGGGCCGCTTTCCTCGCGGACGGTAACGGCCGGCCCGGCGAATTTCATTCCGGGGGCGACGGGTTTCAAATTGACCATGGTGCAGTTCATGCAGCCGACACGGTCGAGCGCGTTGGCAATGGTCGATGTGGCAAGGGCGCTGAGTTTTTTGGCACGCGCCGATTGTTGCTGGTCCATGTGCTTCCCTAGGTTTTGTTTGCAAGAATACTAGCGGTCAGCGGGACGGCGGCAAGGGTGTCATCGGTGTTCCGTGTGACAGGCGGGACCCTTCCATGCACATAAAGCATGGCGGTCATGTGAAAGATGAGGGTAGGCTCGTGCCGTCTAGGGGAGAACCATGCGCCGTACCGTCGTGCCTTTGTGGCTTTCAGCCGCAGCCCAACCTCGCGCAGGTGCGTTCATCGTGCTGTTTTCGATCGAGGCCTGGTCGCGGGCAACCCTGATCACGCTCGTGCCGCTGCAGGCGCACAAGTTGCTCGGCGATGCGCAGACGGTGAGCTTCGTCTATTTTTTCGTTTCGGTTTTCGGGATGCTCTCGACGTTGCTCATCCCAAGCGTGGTTCACCTGATCAGGCGGCGGTGGGCATTTACGGTCGGCGTCACACTCATGTTCGCGTCGCTTGTCGGCTATGCAGCGGCCGATCCGATGATTTTCCCCATCGCACTGGGCTGCCAGGTGGTGGCGACGGCGTTCCTCGAGATCGTGATGAACCTGTTCGTTCTCGATCATGTGCCGCGAACGGAAATCTCAAGGTTTGAACCGAAGCGGCTTTTATCGGTCGCTGCGCCGTTCACGTTCGGGCCGTTTCTGGGCGTCTGGCTGTCGGAGACAGTATCACTTGAAGTGACGATGCTGGCCGTTGGCGTCACCGTCGCCATGTTGCTCGGCTACTTCTGGTTTCTCAGGTTGACCGATAACCCGGCGGTGACGATGCCTTTAAGGAAACCGCCCAATCCGATGAAGAACCTGCCCCGGTTCTTCACGCAACCGCGCTTGAGACTTGCCTGGGTGCTGGCGACGGGGCGGTCCAGCTGGTGGGTGCTGTTCTTCGTTTATGCGCCAATCTATCTCACGAGTGCGGGGTATTCGCCGGAGACCGCCGGGCTGGTCGTATCCGCCGGTTCCGCTTCGTTGTTCTTGTCGGTGGCGTGGGGTGCGCTCGGGCGCAAGGTCGGCATGCGCTTCATCCTGATCCTCGGGTACGCGTCCGCCGGGGTGGTCACCATCATGATTGCGATGGTGCAGGACTGGCCCATGCTCGTGCTTGTCTTGATCATATTATCCGCATGCGCGGCGGCTATCGTCGACGGTGCGGGGAACGTGCCGTTCCTGCGCGCCGTACACCCGTATGAGCGGGCTGAAATGACGTCGGTGTTCGTGACTTACCGACACACCGCGCAACTCGTCACGCCGGGGGTGTTCTCGCTGGTCTTGGGGGTGTTCGCATTGCCGGCCGTGTTCGTGGTCGGCGGCGCCGGGTTCGTATCGATGGCGTGGCTGGCGAGGTATCTACCAAAGCGCCTTTAGTCACTCTTTCGGATAACGTCGTCGCGACCATCTGAAATAGACGATCATGTAGACGAGCGCGAAGCCGAACCACACAACGCCCCACCACAGGACGATCATCGCCGTCATCGCGACGACGAGCCACGTCGCCAGGATCGGTATCACCAGCCAGCCGATGAACGCCAGCCATCTGACCGGGTGCGGCGGACCCGGATTCGGTTTCAGCCTGATTTCAGCCATATGCCGTCATCCGCGGTGTGCGTTGAAATTGAACCTGCGACGGGACGCGTGTAATCTTCTCGGCATCGAAAACGAAATCGTGCCGGGAGCCTGCACACATGCCGCAAAACGTCCTCGGAACCGTCTTTAAAATCCTGCTGGCTTCGCTGGTACTCGGCTTCATCCTGAAGTTCCTCGAGATCGATCCGAAGGATCTGCTCCTCAATTTCGGCGAAACGGTCCAGAAGGCCTTTGCCTGGGCCGGCGATTTCGTCGCCGGCAGCGTCGAATACGTGCTGGTCGGCGCCGTGATCGTGGTGCCGATCTGGCTTATCGTGTTCCTGATCGGCCTGCTCAAAGGCAAGTAGGCTTATTCACCCGCCATCCGCTTGTTGTTGGTGCTGTCGTCACCCGTGAATGACGGCGCCACCGACTGCGCGACGCTTTCGTCCAGTGCTTCGAAGTCGTGATAGCCGATGACCTCGTAGCTTTCGGCGCGGGTCATCATGCGGTCTTCGAAGCCGGCGGTGCCGTCGTTCTCATTGATGTGTTTGTAGAGATCGCGAAGGGCGAAACCTTCGACGCGCATCGACGTTGCCGGCCAGATCACGATGTCGTAGCCGAATTCCTCGAACTGTTGGCCGGTGAAGTGCGGCGTGCGGCCGAACTCGGTCATGTTGGCCATCCGATAGCCTGTCGTCTGCTGGGCGAACTGGCGGAACTCGGCTTCCGAGGCGAGGCCGTCCGGGAACACCACATCCGCGCCTGCTTCGGTATAGAGGTTGGCGCGCTTGATCGCGGCGTTGAGCCCTTCGACACCCGCTGCGTCCGTGCGTGCGATGATCACCATGTCGCGCGCGGCCTTCTTGGCAGCGGCGATCTTGGCGGCGGCTTCCTCGGCGGGGACGAGCCGCTTGTCGTTCAGATGGCCGCATTTCTTCGGCAGGAGTTGGTCCTCGATATGGACCGCGCCGGCACCGGCCTGCTCAAGCTCGCGCACCGTGCGCATCGCGTTCAGGGTGCCGCCGTAGCCGACGTCCCCGTCGACGATCAACGGCAGGTCAGTGGCACGGGCGACCATACGCGTAATGAAGCAAAGCTCGTCCAGCATCATCACGCCAAGATCGGGAAGGCCAAGGCTCGTCGTCACGGCGCCGCCTGAAATATAGAGGGTTTCAAAACCCTCACGCTGGGCGATCAACGCTGCGAACGGGTTGTGCGAACCGGGGACGCGGAGGATTTCATCGCGCTCAAGCAATTCGCGGAGACGCGCACCGGCGGGTTTATCGTTTCTGGTCGGACCTTCGAGCCAAGTCATTCGTTTGCTCCCTAAGCATTATTGTGTTGCCCGATATATAGCGATTGCCGCCGTTGCTGGCAAAGTGGTCGTTACCGGTCGGGGACGGACCAGTCGCTCGGCGGTGGCTTGTCCTTATAGAGGCGGAGCGCCAAACCGACCGAGACGCCGACGCCGATGGCAACCGTCAGATCGACAAGCACCGTCAGCACCAGCGTCGTCAATAACAGCAGCCTGTCGCTGATCGGGGCGGACATGTACTCCCGCCATCTGTGCGGTTCGCTCATCCGCCAGGCCGTGATCAGCAGTAGCGCGGCCAGGGCCGGCATCGCCATGTATCCGGCTGCGGTGGCGAACAGCATCATCGCGGCGAGGATCGCAAGCGCATGAACGATCCCGGCGACGGGTGTCCGGCCCCCCGCATTGACGTTGGTCGCGGTCCGGGCGATGGCGCCGGTTGCGGGCATCCCGCCGAACAGCGACGACGCGACGTTGGCTGCACCCTGCGCCAGCAGTTCGGCGTTCGGGCGGTGCTGTCCCTGGATCATGCGGTCGGCGACCATGGCGGACAACAGCGATTCGACGCCGGCCAGAAAGGCGATGACGAAGGCGGACGGCAGCAACTCGGTAATACGCGCCAAACTGACATCGGGGAGCGCCGGAACGGGCAAGTGATCGGGAAGAGCGCCAAAGCGCGACGCAATGGTGTCGACTGGCAGTGTCACCAAGGCGACGACGCCCGATGCGATCCCGACCGCGACGATCAGGCCCGGCAGCTTCGGTGCGGCCCGTCGGAAAACAACGATCATGACGAGCGTCGCGAGACCGATCAGGAGCGACGGTATGCTGAGCGTATCGCGCACACTCCAAAGTGCCGGCAACTTGTGAATAAAGTCGGCCGGCACCTTGTCGAGCGTGAGCCCGAAGAAATCGCGAAGCTGGCTTGTGGCGATGATGATCCCGATACCGATGGTGAAGCCGTTGACGACGGCTTCGGGAACGAAGGCGATCAAACGCCCCATCCGCAGATACCCCGCTATCAGCAAAATGATCCCGGCCATCATCGTCGCGATCACCAGTCCGTCGTAACCGTGGTCCGCGATAACGCCGAACACGACGACGATGAAAGCGCCTGTCGGTCCGCCGATCTGCACGCGGCTGCCGCCCAGAAGCGAAATGAAGAATCCGCCGACGATAGCGGTGACGAGGCCCTTCGCCGGATCGGCGCCCGACGCGATGGCGATGGCCACGCTGAGCGGTATGGCGACCATGGCGACGGTCAGCCCGGCGAGCACGTCCGATTTGAACAGTGACCAACTGTATTCGCGGATGGTCGTAAGGATCTTGGGTCTTCTCATGGATTATATATCACAGAGTAAACCTGTTGAATCCATCGGATTCTGCAAAATTGCTTTGGTGTTAATCGGAAAAGGTGTTTTTCCCGGCGGCGAGCCGTTCGCGGATCAGCGGCGCGGGCTCGAACCAGGGGCCGCCCCGATCGCGCAGGCTTTCGAGTTTCTCGAGAACATGGTCGAGGCCCATTTCATCCGCCATGTGCATCGGCCCGATCTTGTCCTTGGGGAAGCCGTAACCGAAGCGCCAGATTTTATCGATGTCTTCGGTGCTGTCAGCCATGCCGCGGCCGAGAAGCTTTGCCCCTTCGTTGATCAGGGCGAACAGGCAACGGTCCTGGATTTCATCAGCCGAAATCTGGCGGCGTTCGATGCCCAGGTCCGCTGATGTCTGCTCGATCAAAGCGTTCGCCTCCGGGTTCGGCTTACGCTCGCCATCTTCGTACAGATACCAGCCCCGCCCGGTCTTGCGACCGTACCATCCCTTGTCGCACATCCGGTCCGCGATGACCGGGTAGGGGGCGTCGGGGTCGATTTCGCCCGCTGCCTTTTGCGCTTTACGGACGGCAAGCGCGACATCCTGTCCGGAGATATCGCCAACCGCGAGGCAGCCGAGTGCAAAGCCGAAATCCTGCATGGCCTGATCGACATCGGCGGGATAGGCGCCTTCCTGTAACAGGAAATAAGCCTGCCAGGTGTAACGGTGATACATGCGGTTGCCGACGAAACCGAAGGCGTTGCCGACGGCGACACCGACTTTGCCGATCCGATCCGAGAGAGCCAGCAGTATGGCGATGGTTTCGGGCGACGATTTCGCGCCGCGAACGATCTCCAGCAGCTTCATCACCTGTGCCGGCGCAAAGAAATGCGCGCCCGCGACCTTGTCCGGGCGACTGGTCGCCGCCGCGATGTCGTCGATGTCGAGGCTGGATGTGTTGGTGGTCAGGATTGTGTGCGCCGGACAGACCTTGTCCAGTTCCGAAAAAATCGCCTTCTTGATCTCCATGTCCTCAAGCGCCGCTTCGATCACCAGATCGGCATCCGAGAGCGCGGAGATCGACGTCGCGCCCTTGATTCGGCCAAGCTCGGCGTTCATGTCGTCTTCGCTCATGCGGCCGCGTTTGACCCGGTCCTCAAGGCCTTTGCGCAGATTGTCGAGACCCGCGTCGAGGCGCGTCTGCTCGACTTCGACAGCCGTCACATCGATCCCGGCGCGTGCCAAAACCAGGGCAATTCCCTGACCCATGGTACCGAAGCCGACGACCCCGGCCTTGGTAATATTCATGGCGGACTCGTGCGCTTCCGGATTTTCGACCTTGATTGAAGTGCCTTCGGACATAATCTCTCCTGTAACTGTTCGCGATGAAAATATGGGGGAGGGGAATGGCACTCAAGCTCGCAATACTCGACGACTATCAAAACGCGGCGCTCGGCTCGGCGGATTGGACCGCGCTCGGCGATACGGAAATCACCGTGTTCGACAAGCATCTCGGCTGGGACGAGGACGAGATCGCCGGCGCGCTGAAACCGTTCGACGTTCTTGTCTGCATGCGGGAGCGGACGCGGTTTCCCGCGTCTCAGCTCGACAAGCTCCCCAACCTCAAATGCCTCGTAACGACCGGGATGCGGAATCTCGCCATCGACATGGCGCATGCGAAGGACAAAGGTATCGTCGTTTCCGGTACGGATATGTTGCCGTATCCCGCCGCCGAACATGCGGTCGCGCTGATTACAGACCTGTATAAGAAAATCTCGAAAGAAAGCCGGGTCATGCGTGACGGCGGCTGGCAGGGTTATGTGTCGGAAAGCCTGAACGGCATGACGCTGGGTGTGCTCGGTCTCGGCAAACTGGGCGCGCGGGTCGCGAAGTTCGGGCAGGCGATGGAGATGAACGTCATCGCCTGGAGCCAAAACCTGACCGAAGAACGCTGTAACGAAGTGGGCGTGAAGCTTGTCGACCGCGATACGTTCTTCGCAACGTCGGACGTGATTTCCATCCACCTTATCCTCAGCGAACGCACCACCGGCCTTGTCGGGGAGAAGGAACTCAAGCAGATGAAGCCGACCAGTTACCTGGTCAATACGTCGCGCGGGCCGATTGTCGATGAGGCGGCGCTGGTGAACGCGTTGACGTCGGGCGAGATCGCCGGTGCGGGGATCGATGTTTACGATGTCGAGCCGTTGCCGGAAGATCATCCGCTTCGCGGTCTCGACAACGCCGTGCTGACGGGGCACACAGGATACGTGGTGAAGGAGTTGTATGAATTGGTTTACGCACAAGCGGTCGAGAACGTGAAAACCTGGATGGACGGTGCGCCGACGCGCGTGCTGAACGACAAATGAGCGACGATCCGATCCTGGTCGAGCGCGACGGCGATATCGCGCTGGTGACGCTCAACAATCCCGCCAAACGAAACGCGTTGACGCTGGCGGCATGGCATTGGCTCTCGGAAGCGCTCACGGCACTGGATGCCGACGACGACATCCGGTGCATCATCATTCGCGGTGCAGGCGACAAGGCATTCGCCGCCGGGGCGGATATTTCGGAGTTTCCCGACAAACGGTTCGACGCCGAGCAAGCCTTTCTGTACGGCGAGGCGACGGACAAAACTCTCGAGATTCTACAGGCGTGCCGTCATCCGGTGATCGCCATGATCCGGGGCGCATGTACCGGCGGCGGGCTTGAGATCGCGGCTTGCTGCGATATGCGGATCGCCGCTGACAATGCGCGCTTCGGCGTGCCGATCAAACGCATCGGCCATGCGTTCGCGGCGGTCGAGATGAAGCCGCTTCTCGATCTCGTCGGCAAGGCGCTGGTGCTCGAATTCCTGCTCGAAGGGCAGGTTATCGACGCGAAGGAAGCGCTTCGGCATCGGCTGGTGAACCGCGTCGTCGCCGACGATGCGCTGGAGCAGGAAGTCATGGAGACAGCCGCACGCATTGCGTCCGGCGCGCCGTTAGCGGCCCGCATGACGAAGAAGATCCTGAACCGTCTTTTGGACGACCCGTCGCCGATCTCGGAAGCCGAAACGCGTGAGAGCTATGCCCCATGCGACAGCGAGGACTACCGCGAAGGTGTGACGGCATTTCTCGAAAAGCGGACGCCTGAATTCAAGGGGCGCTGATCGGGTTTACTGCTCGGTCGGGAAGGCGGCCTGCCAGATGGTATGGCCGTCCATTTCCGCTTCTTCGAAATACGACAGATACGACGGCCAGTGTGGCGAGACCTTGCCTTCGATGTCCGCGCCGATGTAGCTGAACTCGGCTTCGAACTTGCCGGCGATGTGACGCATCTTGCCGTTCTCGCGGAGGCAGAACAGATACGCCGTGCCGACGTAGCGGTTTCGGGCGATGGAGATCGACTTTTTGACCAGCAGCGTGCCGATGCCCCGGTTCTGATAGGCGGCCTCGACGCTGAACGCGATTTCCGCGGCGAAGTTGAACCCTTCGGTCAAGACGACGACGCAGGCAACGCCGCGCAGCTCGCCGCCGACGAAGCAGCCCAACAGGGTCGTCGTCGTCCAGTTGATCTCGGCGCAGTACTCGCGGATTCGGCTATCTGATACGCCGCCGCAGAACCGCATTTGCCGGTCCTCGGGTGTCAGGCGCAACAGGTGCTCTTCCACCCGTTTGACCTCGGAAGGCCACAGCTTCCGGTAGACCGGTTGCTCGTCGAAGCCGCTGAAGTAGATGTTCTCGGTGGTCTCTGGCCGGTTCTCGGTGACAGGGACCGCATTTTCGACCGCTTCAGAAGCGGTAACGTTTTGCCTTTTCTGGGGCATGGAAGATCTCCGTTATTGTCATGTTTTATCTTCCCCCGTTCTCTCTCCGCAGTTGCATAATTTGCTGCACTGCATATCAAGTAACTTATTGAAATAAATATAATGTTCAAAATAAATATTGCATTGCACAAAAATACAAAAGAACTGTGCGCTGAGGGCATTAATTTCAGCGCCGAGGGCATGCTTTCGGTACGTGGGCGCAAGAAAATTTCCGCGTCCGTGCTTGACCGGTCCGCGAATGCGGTCAATTTAGGGAAAAACCAACTTAGGGAGAAGAATCATGACCGCTGCCGCGAAACTACAGGCCCTTCTGGACAAACCCGGTATCATCACCGCCCCCGGCGTGTTCGACGCCATTTCCACCCGCCTGTGCGAGCAAGCCGGTTTCAGTGCCGCGTTCATGAGTGGGTTCATGGTGTCCGCCGTTCGGATCGGCATGCCGGATACCGGCCTGATCAGCTACGCCGAAATGGTCGATCAGGGCCGTAACCTTTGCAGCGCCGTCGACATTCCGGTGATCGGCGATGGCGATACCGGCTTCGGAAATCCGATCAACGTGAAGCGCACCGTGCAGGGTTATGCGCAGGCCGGCTTCGCCTGCGTGATGATCGAGGATCAGGTGTCGCCCAAGCGCTGTGGGCACACCATCGGCAAGCGCGTGGTGCCGTTCAACGAAGCTAAGCAGCATCTTCAGGCGGCTGTCGACGCGCGCGAGGAACTGCGCGACAAGGGCGGCGACATTCTGATCATGGCGCGCACCGATGCGAACGGTACGGACGGGATGGACGAAGCGCTTCGCCGTTGTGAAATGTTCAGGAAGGTCGGCGTCGATATCACTTTCCTCGAAGCGCCCAAGAACGAGGAAGAGATGCGCCGCTATGGCCAGGAAGTCGACGGACCCAAGATGGCCAACATGGTTGAGCAGGGAACGACGCCTTACTTGTCGCCGCAGGAACTGGAAGAGATCGGCTACAAGGTGGCGATCTATCCGGCGGCACTTCTGATGTCGGCGATCAAGGGCATGCAGGATACCCTTGAGATGATCAAGGGCGGCAAGCAGGACCTGTCCAACCGGATCACGTTCCAGGAACTGCAGGCGATCGTCGGCTTCCCCGAGTACTACGACGCGGAAAAGCAATACGCTGCCGAGTAACCGCTAAGCTGCGGCCCGCGTCCAAGCGGAGACGAATTCCGGCAACATACCCGCGACCGCCTTTGCGGCGGGCGACGGGTTGTGCCCGCGTGCCATCAGGATTCCCATCCGGCGTTTCATGCCGGCTTCCTTGATGGGGACGACGGCATAGGATCCTTCGCGCGCCGGGGGGACCGCGGTTTCCGGCAGCACCGCAATGCCGAGCCCTGCATCCGCCATGCTGATTAGGGTCTGATGGTGCAGCATCTCATACTTGGGCTCCAGCACGCGGCCATTCCGCTCAAAGCTCTTTTCCAGCATGTCCCGGGTGGCGGAGCGCCTCGGCATGGCAAGGATGGGCTGGTCCATAATATCGGCAAGCGTCAACGATGCCCGCTTCGCCAGCCTGCTATGACCGTTAATGACGGCGACGAAACCGTCGGAAAGCAAGTGGGTGAAAGCGATATCCTTGTCGTCACGATCGAGCGGTCCGATCCCGAAATCGACGGCGTCAGTCCGGAGTGCTTCGAGAATCTCTGATCCGTAGGCTTCCCGGACCTGGATGAAGATTTCAGGGTGGCGTGCCTGAAACGCGGCCAGTGCGGGCGGGAGGATCGAGGATGCGAAACTCGGCGCGCAGGCGACCAGCACCCTTCCACGTGTCATTGCTGCTTCATCACGAAATGCGCGAATGGTGTCTTCGAGACCGGTGATCGTCCGGTTCGCGCGCTCAAGCAACTCGTTGCCCGCATCGGTCAGTCTGACGGACCGCGTGGTGCGGTGGAACAACGGCACGCCGAGCGTATTTTCAAGTTGCTGGACGTGCGCCGTTACGGCGGACTGAGAAAGATTGAGGCGTTCCGACGCGCGGCGGAAACCGCGTGCTTCGGCAACGGCGAGAAAGGTCTCCAACTGCTTCAGGGTCACCGGCAGCATATCCGCCTCCTATTGATCTGATTAGAAGATATATAGTCCAGATATTTCTATTTGTTCAATCGAATGTTGTATGATGGAATGACACCCAAGAGCCGGTGCATCCGGCGAAAACCAACGATTAGGGAGACGTCCGATGACCGGTATCAGCCGCCGTCTTGCGGAATTTGCAGTCAATTTGGGTTATGAAGACCTGCCCGCCGAGGTGATCGAGCGGACCAAGCTTTTGATTCTCGATACGGTCGGGATCATGGTGCGCGCCCGCAACGATGCGGAATCGACGCCCGCCATGGTGCGCGCCCTTGAGTACCTGGGCCTTGCGTCGGGCGATTGCGCCGTCCCCGGCGATGCGAAAACGTACGCGCCCTCGGCGGCCGCGCTTTTGAACGGCACGCTCGCCCATTCCCTCGATTTCGACGATACCCATGCCGAAGCGTCGCTGCATTCGTCGGCGCCCATTGTGCCGGCCGCACTTGCGGCGGCGGAAATGACCGGAGCGTCAGGCAAGGATTTGATCGCGGCGTGTATCGCTGGTTACGAAATTCAGATCAGGTTGTCGCTGGCTTTGGGGCCGTCCGATCATTACGACCGCGGCTATCACCCGACGGCGACCTGCGGCATATTCGGTGCCGTTGCGGCGGCGGGCAAGTTGTTGGGCATGGACGCCGATCAGATCGAAAGCGCGTTCGGGATCGCGCTCAGCCAGTCGGCGGGTTCGATGCAGTTCCTCGCCGACGGCGCATGGACCAAGCGCTCCCACGTCGGTCAGGCGGCGCAGAACGGTCTGATGTGCGCCGTCCTCGCGAAAGAAGGCTTCAAGGGCCCCAAGGAAGCGTTCGAAGGCAAGTGGGGCTTCCTCCATGCCTATGCGCCGAACGCCGACCCGTCGAAAGCAGACGCAAAGCTGGGCGAGCATTGGGAAACGATGCGTCTCGCGGTCAAACCGTACCCGAGCTGCCGCTACACCCACGCCGCCATGGATGCGATCCGTCAGATCATGCGCGACGAGGGCGTTACGGCGGACGAGGTCGAGTCCGTCGAGATCGGCCTGCCGCTGACGGGCATGAAGATCGTCAGCTTCCCGGAAGAAGCCAAGCACAACCCGGAAAGCGTGGTCGACGGCCAGTTCTCGATGCCGTTCTGCGCCGCCGTGGTGCTGCGCGAAGGTACCATGTTGTGGGATCACTATGCGACGCACCTGAAAGACCCTGAGACGCTGGCGCTGACCAAAAAAATTACCTGCGTCAACGACCCGGAGGTCGAAGCGCTGTTTCCGGCCAACATGGCAGGCAAGGCAACGGTGAAAACGCCACGGGGCACGTTCTCGGCCTTCGTCGACATGCCGAAGGGCGAGCCCGCCAACTTCATGACGATCGAGGAATTCCGGGGCAAGTTCTCCGGCCTCGCTGCGCCCTATCTGGGCGATGAAGGCGTCGACCGCTTCGCGGACATGATCTTGGGCCTTGAGGCGCAGAACTCGGTGTCATCCGTGCTGGCAGCGGGCAAGCCGCAGATGGTGGCGGCTGAATAATGGTCGCAGAAGCAAAGGAAGTCGGTCCGAACCGATATCGCGAGTCCTACGGACGTTATCTGGAGGATTTCAATGTCGGCGATGTCTACGAACATCGCCCGGGCCGCACGATCACCGAAAACGACAACATCTGGTTCACGCTGCTGACGATGAACCAGCATCCGCTGCACTTCGATCAGGAATACGCCAAGCATTCCGAGTTCGGTCAGCCGTTGGTGAATTCCTGTCTGACGCTTGCCGTCGTCGCGGGAATGAGCGTATCGGACGTCAGCCAAAAGACCATCGCCAATTTGGGGTGGGACAAGGTCAAGATGCCGGCCCCGGTCTTCAACGGCGATACGCTGTATGCCGAAAGCGAGGTGCTCGCCGTCCGTGAAAGCAAGTCGCGACCGACACAGGGAATCGTCTCCATCAAGACGACCGGCTTCAAGCAAGGCGGCGTCGAGGTGATTTCCTTCGAGCGCAACATGTTGATCCCGAAGCGTGGCCACGCCGTCGACGACAAGACGGACTACTGAGGAAACAATAAATGCCCGACGCACTGAACGACAGCGATAGCTCGCTGATCCTCGACGCCATCGACAAGTTCCTGGAAAAGGACGTGGCGCCCTATGTGAAAGAGTTCGAATCCCAGGACAAATACCCGCAGGAGATCGCTGACAAGCTCGCCGATCTCGGCATGTACGGCGCGACGATTTCGGCGGAATACGGTGGGCTCGGCCTCGATATCCGAACCTATTCGCAGATCGTCGAGCGCGTTGCCGCAGTGTGGATGTCGGTGTCGGGATTGTTCAACTCGCACTTGATCATGGCCCAGGCCGTCGAGCGTCATGGCTCGGAAGAGATGAAGCGCGAATACCTGCCGAAGTTCGCGAGCGGCGAAATCCGGGGCGGCATCGCGCTGACCGAGCCGGACGCGGGCACCGATCTGCAGGGCATTCGCACCAAGGCCAAGAAAGACGGTGACGATTACGTCATCGACGGCACCAAGACCTGGATCACCAACTCGGTCGAGGGCGAGATGCTTGCGGTCTTGGTCAAGACGGATCCGGAGGCCGAGCCCGCACATAAAGGGATGAGCCTTCTTCTGGTACCGAAGTCGGCGGGCTTCAAGGCGAGCAAGCTCAAAAAGCTCGGTTACAAGGGAATCGACACCGGCGAGGTGCAGTTCTCGGGCGTCCGCGTGCCGCGGTCGGCGCTAATCGGTGAGGTCGAGGGACGCGGGCTGCAGCAGATTTTGTCGGGTCTTGAACTCGGCCGCATCAACGTTGCCGCGCGCGGCGTCGGCGTGGCGCGCGCCTCGCTCGAGGATGCGCTGGCGTATGCCAAGGAGCGCAAGACCTTTGGCAAGCCGATCGCCCAACACCAGGCGATCCAGATCAAGCTCGCCGACATGGCAACCCGGGTGCAGGCCGCACGCAAGCTGGTCGAGGATGCGGCGGTTGCTTACGACTCGGGTGAGCGCTGCGACATGGAAGCCGGGATGGCCAAGCTGTTCGCGACCGAAGCCGCGATGGAGAACGCTGCCGAGGCGATGCGCATTCATGGTGCATACGGGTATTCGCCAGAATACAATATCGAACGTTATTACCGCGATGCGCCGCTGTTGTGCATCGGGGAGGGCACGAACGAATTGCAGCGGATCATCATCGCGCGGCAGCTTGTCGAGCGCAGCAGCTAAATCACTCCCCGGCTAAGTGTGGGTCTCACGACGCCGGAAAATCACGAAGCTAAAATTATGGACCCCCGCCACGGCGGGGGTGACGGGTTAAAAAGACGATGACGACGAATCAACTCCCCCTGGCCGGTGTCAGGGTTCTTGCCGTTGAGCAATATGGCGCCGGTCCCTTCGGAACCATGTTCCTGGCTGATCAGGGGGCGGAAGTGGTGAAGATCGAAAATCCCGAAGGGGGCGATTTCGCCCGCGATATCGGGCCATATTGGTTCGGCGATGGTACGTCTGAATTCTTTCACGCATACAACCGGAACAAGCGGAGCGTGACGCTGGATCTGACGACCGACGAGGGGCGCGCCGTGTTCCTCAATCTCGTCAAAAAGGCAGATGCGGTATCGTCGAACCTTCGGGGCGATGTGCCGGATAAGCTGGGCCTCAACTACGCTGACCTCAAAGACGTCAATCCGAAGATCGTTTGCGCGCATCTGTCGGCTTACGGCCGCACCGGCACCCGAAAGACGTGGCCGGGCTTCGATTATCTGATGCAGGCCGAAGCGGGGTGGTTCTCGCTGACGGGCGAGCCCGAACATCCTCCGACGCGTTTCGGTCTCTCGGTTGTCGACCAGATGACCGGTCTGGCGCTTGCTTATGCCGTGTTGGCGGGAATCACGGGGGCGCGGGCGACCGGGGTTGGACGCGACATGGATGTCAGTTTGTTCGATATCGCGCTTTGCAATCTCGGCTATCCGGCGATCTGGTATCTGAACGAGGGGCATGTGCAAGGACGTCTGCCGCGCTCCGCCCACCCGGCATTGACGCCGTGCGCGCTCTATCAGACCAAGGACGGCTGGATCTATCTCATGTGTAACAAGGAGAAGTTCTGGCCGGCACTATGTAACAAGCTGGGCCGTCCGGAATGGGGTAACGATCCGCGCTTCAAAACCTTCAAGGACCGGTTCGAGAACCGGCCGTTGGTCGAGGAGCTTCTCGACGAGGTGCTGTCGGCGAGGACGACGGCGGAATGGCTCGAAGAATTCGCTGGTGTGGTCCCCGCTGCCGCAATCAACGATGTGAAGCAGGCACTCGACAATCCGTTTGTCGTGGACGAAGGACGGTTGCAGAATATCGAACTCGAAGGACACGGCACGTACCGCTACGTCGCGCCGCCTGTCCGGGCCGGCGGGGCGCCCGCGCCCGCCAATCCGGCGCCCAAGCTCGGCGCGGATACGGAAGACTTGCTCAAGGATGCCGGTTACGACGACGCAGCAATCGCCGCGTTGAGAGATAAAAAAGTAATATGAACAAAACAGGGAAGAAATGGAATGGCGCAGACACTCGCCGAAAAAATCATCGCCAAGGCTGCCGGGGTCGGTAGCGTCTCGCCGGGCGAGATCGTGACCTGTAAGGTCGATCTCGCGATGATGCACGACAGCGCCGGACCGCGCATGGCCGGGCGTAAGCTGGACGAACTTGGAGTCCCGATCTGGGATCTCGATAAGCTCGTCGTCATCACCGATCATTATATCAACGACGACAATCCCGAACATCAGGGCGTGCAAAAGCACGCACACGAGTGGATCAAGTCGCATGGGATCAAAAACTTCATCAACGAGCAGGGCATTTGCCACATCGTGCTGCCCGAAGGTGGCCACGTGAAACCGGGGATGTTCATTGTCGGCGGCGACAGCCACTCGGTCACCGGCGGCGCATTCGGCACTTTCATGGTCGGGATCGGCGCGACGGAAATGACCGGCGTACTGGCGACCGGCGAGATCTGGGTGCGGGTCCCGGAAACGGTGAAGATCGACGTGACCGGCACGCTCAGACCCGGCATCGCCGCGAAGGACGTCATTCTCAAACTCTGCGGCGATCATGGCATCATGGGTTTCAATTATCAGGCGCTTGAATATGCCGACACGGCGGTCGGCGCCATGTCGGTTGAAGAGCGCATGACGCTCGCCAACATGGCGGCCGAACTGGGCGCGAAGGCAGGGTATTGCGTACCCGACCAAAAGACCGAAGCGATCCTGAAAAAATGGGGCGCCACCGGCATCGACATTGCGGCATGGCAGAGTGACGACGATGCGAACTATGCCAAGACCGTCACGGTCGACGGCGATGCGCTCGTGCCGCAGGTCGCGGCACCGTCGAGCCCGGAAAACGCTGCGCCCGTCGATGTGCATGCGGGCACTAAACTGGATCAGGCATACCTCGGGGCATGCACCGGCGCGAAACTGGACGATCTCCGGATGGCGGCGCAGGTCCTCAAGGGGCGCAAGATTCAAAGCGGCTTTAAGTTCATGATATCGCCGTCGTCGCTGACCATGCAGGAAGAAGCCCGCGCGGACGGCACGCTGCAGATTATCGAGGACGCGGGCGGCGTCATCCTGCCGATGGGCTGCAGCGGCTGCATCGGTATCGGGCCTTCCCGGCTTGAAGAGAACGCCGTCGGCATTTCGTCGACCAACCGGAACTTCGTCGGTCGCGCCGGTCCGAAATCTTCAAAACTGTTCCTGGCGTCGCCATATACGGTCGCGGCGTCCGCCATCAAAGGTGCCATCGCAGATCCGAGGGAATTCCTATGAGTATCATCAAAGGCAACGCATGGCGTTACGGGGCCAACATCGACACCGATGCGTTGGCGCCGATCGGTTCGTACTCCGGGGCGAGCAATATCGAATCTGGGGCGGTTCACTGCCTGCGCGATATGGACCCGAACTTCGCCAAAAGTGTGAAGACCGGCGACATATTCGTGGCGACGGATAACCTGGGGATCGGATCGTCACGTGAATCGGCGCCGCTGTTTCTGAGGACGCTCGGCATCCGCTGCGTCGTGGCGAAGTCGTTTGCGCGCATATTCTACCGCAACTGCTTCAACATCGGTCTGCCGGCGCTGGTGTGCCCGGATGCAGCCGATATCGCGATGGGCGACGGACTGTCGGTGGATACATCGACCGGCGAGATCGTCGATGAAACTCAGGGCAAATCGTTCAAATGTCAGCCGATCCCGGATCACCTGATGCAGATCGTCGACGAGGGGGGACTGATGCCCTACCTCGAGAAGAAACTCGCCAAATCCGCCTGAAGCGGCGCCTCGGCGAGATTTTTTTGATGTTGTCCGAACAGGGCGCCGCCGCATGTATCGTTAACATGTAGCGGCGCGGTTCGGGGCTGTATATGCACATATTCTAATATTAAAGGTGCAATGGCACTACTTGTTGTGTGCGGCCCGTTTTGCATGCCAATGAGTCCAAATTTCCTATTGTTATTAACCATTTATCGGGAATCTCGTTAACCATAACGTTCCGCAATATTATGTGGACAGGCTTTCCGAAACCGACTCAAATGCCCGTTAAGAACAATAATAAGACCGTTAACAGAAACGTTAGCGTTGAGGGAAAGAGAACGGGATGGGGAGCTCATTTAAGAGTACCCATGACTTGGTGGAGGCTTTGCGTGCCCACGCACGGTTTCTACGGTCACAAGGCGGCGGCAAGCGCCTGCAGATGCAACTCGCGTCGTTGCGCGGGGCCGGTCTGCCGGGCGTGGACCTTAGCGAGGCCATTCTGCCGGGTGCCGATTTCACCGAAAGCGTGCTGAGAAAGGCATCGTTCTCGCGTGCCGATTTGTATGCCGCCGATTTCACCGAAGCCGACCTGCGCCAGGCACAATTCAGCCGCGCCGATATCCGGGGAGCCGTGTTCCGTGGCGCGGCGATGGGCGAGGCGGATCTGTCCGGCGCCGACCTGCGTCCGGGTGCGTATGCCGATACATCCTTGAAGCTTGTAGGGGCACGCAAGTCGATGCGTCATCGGGCCCGTGCCAGCCGCCTGCGGTTGAATGCCGGCGCAACGGTCTTCGATGCGGCCGATCTGGAAGGCGCAACCTTCAAGGATACGGACCTTTGTTCGACCGACCTGACGAACGCCAACCTGGTGAATGCGGATCTGTCGGGCAGCCGGATCAGCAATGCGGTCTTTGCGAACGCCAACCTCGCCGGGGCGGATTTCTCGGGCGCTTATCTCGAGAACATCGATTTGCGCGGTGCGATCCTGGCGGGCGCCAATTTCTCCAACGCACGGTTGATCGACGTGCAGATCCCCGCCGATACGGGGGCGCTCGACGACGAGATTCGCGACAAGTTGGACAATCACTTGTTGTGGCTGGGTTCACTCGGGCGGCAGGGTGAACGGGCTGATTTTGCAAGGCTGGACCTGTCGGGACTCGATCTCAGGGGCTGTAATCTGACCGGTGCTGACTTCACGGAAGCGCGGCTTTCGGGGACGCTGTTGGACGATGCCGTGCTCGATTTCACTGTGCTCAGGAACACGGATCTGTGCTTCGCCAGTCTCGACCGGGCGCGGCTCGATGGGGTCTTTATGCCGGGTGCGGTGCTGCGCATGGCGTCTCTCAAGGACGCGTCATTCGGCGAGGCGCGCCTGTATCGCCATGACCTCAGGAAGAAGCCGGGCAGACCCTGGCCGGCGCAGATGGCAGGAGCAGACCTGAAAAATGCCGATCTTCGGTTCACGACGTTCGTCGGCACGGACCTTAGCGACGTCAACTTCATCGGCGCGAAAGTCGATGCGGCGACATTCGACGGTTGCCGGATGGGCCCGGGAATGAAGGGCGCGCTTCGGGAGCGGGGCGCCCGCGTGCACACCAAACATTAAAAGTCTCACGGCATTGTGCATTTCGAGAGTACGCGCCGGCGGATACTCTATTTGCGCTGGCAAATACCAATATGGAGGCACCTCATGCTGAAGCCGATCGTTGTTGCACTGACGATATTGATCGCGATTGTGCCGCATGCCGCATTCGCCGCCGGCACCGGCGGTGGCTCCGACGAAGCCAGCGAGGTTCAGCAGTCACGTGCGCTTCTGAAAGAAGGTAATCACGCCAAGGCGGAAGGATTGCTCCGAAAAGCGGTCGCTGACGACCCCGCCAGTGCCGATGCGTGGAACTTGTTGGGGTACGCGACGCGGATGCAGGGCAATCTTGAAGATGCTGAGAAATTCTATGCGAAGGCGCTTGATCTCGAACCCAAGCATCTGGGCGCGATGCAGTACATGGGTATGCTGTACGTCAAAACCGGGCGTGTCGAAGAAGCGAAGAAACTGCTCGCCCGGATCGACGACGCGTGTTTTTTCTCGTGCTCGGAATATGACGACCTCAAGCGCGCGATCGAGACTGGCAAGACCGATCAAGACACGGGTTGGTGATCAGCGGCGCGGCACGCTGGCCTGTTCGGCGGCTTGCCTAAGCTGTTCGCGGCGTTCGATTTCCTTAGCCCTGCGCCAATCACTCTCTTCGATCTTCAACGCCCAGGTATTCTTGTATCCGTACGATGCGGCGGATTTACGCGCGGCGTAAAATCCTTGTTCCGTCATCGGGCCGACGATCACGTGATACATTACCCGGCGACCGCCGGCCGGCATGGCGAAGACCTGCGGTGCGACGTCGGCGTTCCAGATTCCGTAGGTGCGTGCGGTCTTGAGATCGCGGGACGTTGCGACAACCATGTAAACGCCCGGGATCGGTTCACCGGTATTGCCAAGATGCGAAACGGCGATATTGCCGCTGTCGGTGGCGACGGCGCGTGGGACCGGGTCCAGTGCATGCCGTTCGACGGGGCGCATCGCGGTGACGACGGTTTCACTTTCAAAATCATGACACATGACGCCGTCGGTCAGGATTCTGTGAACGGCGCAGTCCCGGTTGGACAGCGCCGAAATACCGTGGTCGGTCAGTGATTTTTCGGTGGTGGCATAGGATACGCCGTCTGCCATCAAGGATACGATTGTCACCGGCAGTGGTGCGCATCCCGTGCAGAGGACCGCACCCAGGACAGCGGTCGCGATTGATTTCATCTCACACACTCAGGGGTCTGATTTTTATGGGTCTTGTGGCTCGTTGGCCGCGAATTTGCCGGCATCCGACCCCGAGGATGCAATCGACTTCGCAATCGCACATTGCGCTTGTTGCAGATTCATTGCAACAGCGTTTTCCCACCTTTAGATATTTTATTTATCTGAAAATTAAAGATAAATTAGGTATAATTTTAAGACTTACCGGTTGTGCGGTGCAGTAAGGGCGTCCGCCTCAGTCTTCAGCCGACGTCTTTTTCGCCTTAGGAAGGTCGAGTTTGATCGACAATTCCTTCAGACGCTTGGCTTCAACCTCGGTCGGTGCGCCCATCAACAGATCTTCGGCCTGCTGGTTCATCGGGAACGCAATGACCTCACGGATGTTCTGCTCGTCCGCCAGCAGCATGACGATGCGGTCGATCCCTGGGGCGGAGCCGCCGTGCGGGGGCGCGCCGTACTGGAAGGCGCGCAGCATGCCGCCGAATTTCTCTTCCACGACGTCCTGGCCGTAGCCTGCGATTTCAAACGCCTTGATCATGATGTCGGCGCGGTGATTCCGGATCGCACCCGAGCTGAGTTCGACGCCGTTACACACGATGTCGTACTGATAGGCGAGGATATCCAGCGGGTCTTTGTTTTCGAGCGCGTCGAGACCGCCCTGCGGCATCGAGAACGGGTTGTGCGAGAACTCCACCTTGCCGTCATCGTCCAACTCGTACATCGGGTAGTCGACGATCCAGCAGAACTTGAACTCGTCCTTGGAGCAAAGATCGAGGTCCGTGCCCGCCTTCATGCGCGCAGCCCCGGCGAAGCCTGCCATGTCCTTAGGGTCGCCACAGGCGAAGAAGACGGCATCGCCGTCACCAAGATCAAGCTGCGTGCGAATGGATTCGGTTCGCTCTTCGCCGATGTTCTTGGCGATTGGACCGGCGCCTTCGCCGTCACGGAAGAAGATATAACCCAGACCGGGCTGGCCCTGATCCTGCGCCCAGGCGTTCATGCGGTCGCAGAACGCGCGGCTGCCGCCGGTTTTAGCCGGGATGGCATAGACGCGGACGGCGTCGTTCTTTTCGATCATGCCGGCGAAGACCTTGAAGCCCGAGCCCCGGAAATGCTCGGTCACGTCCTGCATCTCGATGGGGTTCCTGAGGTCCGGTTTGTCGGAGCCGTACTTCGCCATCGCTTCGGCATAGGGGATTTCCGGGAACGGCGTCGGGGTGACCTTGCGGCCGTCGGCGAATTCCTCGAATACGCCCGCGATGACGGGCTCGATGGTGCGGAACACGTCTTCCTGCGTCACGAACGACATTTCGAAGTCGAGCTGATAGAACTCGCCCGGCGAACGGTCGGCGCGGGCGTCCTCGTCACGGAAGCAGGGCGCGATCTGGAAGTACTTGTCGAAACCCGACACCATCAGCAACTGCTTGAACTGCTGCGGCGCCTGGGGGAGAGCATAGAACTTGCCCGGATGGTTGCGCGCCGGGACCAGATAGTCGCGGGCCCCTTCGGGCGACGAGGCAGTCAGGATCGGTGTCTGGAACTCAAGGAAGCCGGCGTCCGTCATGCGGCGGCGGATTGAGGCGATGACCCCGTTCCGGAGCTTGATGTTCTTTTGCATCTTCTCGCGGCGAAGATCCAGGAAGCGGTAGCGAAGGCGAATGTCCTCGCCGTATTCCTGATCGCCCGCGACCTGCATCGGCAGCACTTCGGCAGGGCCCTCGACGTTGATCTCGCGAATGCGGACCTCGACCTCGCCGGTCGGGATGTTCTTGTTGATCGTCTCGTCGGAGCGTTTGACGACTTCGCCCGTGATGGTCAGCACGCTTTCCGGACGCGCACCCTCGACGACCGGGAACAACTCGCCGGAAATATCGATCACGCACTGGGTCAGCCCGAAATGGTCGCGCAGGTCGACGAACAGCAGGTTGCCGTGGTCGCGTTTCCTGTGCACCCAGCCGGAAAGCCGCACGGTTTCGCCCACGTGCTCGGTGCGCAGCGCATTGCAGGTGTGCGTACGGAAGGGGTGCATGGTGTCGGTCACGGCGGCGTCTCCGGGAGGTATAGGGTATACTACGGTCTGGGGCGGAGGTTTAAGCGCCAAACCCAAGATATGCAAGGGAGAAGGGGGTTACCACAGCGTCTTCTGGGCGCGCGGCATCCATTCGTCGTCATAGGCCTTGCCGTCGATACCGCCCTCCGCGCGGGCTTTGGTCTGCGCGGCGAGGATGTCACCCGCGGAGGGGAGGGATTTCGGGTCCTCGTGCTCTGTCGGATCCCACAATTTCGACCGCAAGATCGCCCGGGCGCACTGGAAGTAGATCGTTTCGATATCGATGACGATAACGGAGCGCGGCGCCTTGCCCTGTTCGGCGAAGCTTTCCAACAAGGCGGGTTCGGTACTGAGCCAGGCTGTGCCGTTGATCCGAAGCGTCGTGCCCGCCCCCGGGATCAGGAACAAAAGCGCCACGCGCGGGTCGCGGACGATGTTTCTAAGGGTGTCGACGCGGTTGTTGCCGCGCCGGTCGGGGATCATGACGGTACGCTCGTCATGAATGCGGACAAATCCCTTCAGATCGCCGCGCGGTGAGCAGTCCAATCCTTCCGGCCCGGCCGATGCGAGCGCCACGAACGGCGAGGCCTCGATCAGTCGGCGGTATTCGTCGGTAATGAACGGGCTTTCCTTGACCTGCGATGCCTCGGCCGGGTTGTTGTAGATTTCTTCCAGCTTTTCGATGGTATCGATGATGTGGTCGGTCATTCACGCGTATCCTTGATGCGGTCGTCGAAAAGCGCCTTCGCATCGGGGAACGCGTCCGGGCTGGCGGCGAACTTGTCACGGCAACCGGGATTGCAGAAACCGACCGTATGGCCGCGATAGAACGTCAGGCTGTCGGGCTCCACCGGCTTGCCGGAAAACGGACAGACCGGATTGATGCACTCGTTCAGGATCGGATCGGCCATTGGTCGTCTCCCCTTGCGATCATGGGCTATCGCATTACCTCAAATAGATGACACGGTGATGAACACCGCAACACACGCACCCTTCACCTTAGCGGACGACCGGAGGTTGGACAAAACCTATGGAACACGCGCACGACCACGACGAACATCACGAACACCACGGCCATTCGCCCCTGAAAGCATCCGCGCACGCGACGCTGCATTGCCTGATCGGTTGCTTCATCGGTGACGCCATCGGCGTCGGGTTGGGGGTGACCTTCGGCCTGGGTGTCGTCGCGACAATCGCGCTTGGCGTCTTTTTCGCCTATATCGCCGGCTTCGCGCTGGCGCTGATCCCGATCATGAAATCGATGGGGCTGGGGCTTGCCGCGGCGATGCGTGTCGTCTGGCTGGGCGAGGCGATTTCCATCGCCGTGATGGAAATCGTCATCAACGCGGTCGACTATTCCATCGGCGGCGTGCAGGCAGGATCGATCGGCGAACCCGTGTTCTGGATCGGCCTCGGCGCGGCCGCGCCGGCGGCCTTTTTCGCTGCTTGGCCGGTCAATCATTGGCTCTTGAAGAAGGAAATCAAGGCGCACCATTAAGGCGCGTCAGGTGCCCCCGACATAGGGGTTGGTCTTCCGCTCTTGGCCGAACGTCGACATGGGGCCGTGTCCCGGTACGAATGCTGTGTCGTCGCCCAACGGCCAGAGTTGCGAGGTGATCGAGGTGATCAACTGTTCATGGTTGCCTTTGGGAAAATCGGTACGTCCGATCGATCCCTGAAACAGCACGTCGCCGACGAACGCGACACCCGATTCCGGCTGGTGAAAGACGACATGCCCCGGCGTATGCCCGGGACAGTGATAAACGTCGAAGTTTGCGTTGCCGACGGTGACCTGATCGCCGCCCACGAGCCAGCGGTCGGATTCGAACGCGCGGCCGCCCGGAAATCCGTATTTGGCCGATGAAGTGGGAATGTCCTTAATCCAGAATTTGTCGTCGATGTGCGGTCCCTCGATGGGGACGCCCAGGCGCTCGCGCAGTTCATCGGCGGCGCCGGCATGATCGGCGTGACCGTGGGTCAACAGGATCTTCTCGATCTCGCAGCCGGTTTCCTCGACGGCGGCCAACAGCCGGTCGATATCGCCGCCGGGATCGATGAACGCACCCTTGTTGGTTTCAACGCACCAGACGATGGAGCAGTTCTGCTGCAGGGGTGTCACCGGCACGATGGCGGCGCGGATTGGCGGTTCGGTCGTCGAGGGCTCTGTCATCTTCAGGCGTTCTCTGTCAGGGCGCCAGCAAGCTGTCGCGTGTTTCTTCAAGGGCGGTTTCGAAGACCTCAATCCGGCCTGTGGCGCGGGCGATAAGCAGCGCGCCTTCGATGCGTATCAGCGCACCGGTCGCTCTTGCGTCAGCCTCGGACTTGCCGATTCCTGCTTGCTGGAGCGCCGACGAGATGGCGGCGATCCAGTCCGAGAGGATCGTGCCCACGTTGTTGTCGGCGGGTTTACCGTCGGCGGTGACCATCATGCTGGCGACAAGGCAGGGCGAGGTGCCGCCGCCGTATAGTTGCCGGGCTGCATCGAGCATATCGTCGACACGGGTGTCGAGCGGCCGGCTTTCATCCTTTAGCGGCACCAATATGTGCGTGCCGATCCAGTCGCGGGCGAACGCGACGACGGCCGTGGCCATGTCCGACTTGCCGCCGGGAAAATGGTGGTAAAGGCTGGATTTGCCGAGGCCCGTGGCTTTGGAAATGTCACCGACCGACACCCCCTCGTAACCGCCACACCGGAACAGCCGGAAAAGTTCCGCGACAATCTCTTCTTTGCTGGATGTGGCTTGGCCGGATTTCATGACGAACTGCGTATCACGACGGCATGAATTTGGCCACTGCCCTTGCGTACGGGCGAGCGGAGCCAGGGGATGCTTCCGCTCGCCCGCGCAGGGTGCCCGTCGAGCCCGGGGGGATAGGCCGACGGGGCCAGGGTCAGGCGGCCTTTTTCACTTCGGCCAAGGGGAAGTCGACATCGGTTTTGAAGACTTCGTTGATGTAGTTGGTCAGCACGTTGAGCGCGACGTTTCCGACGATCTCGACGAGTTCCGTATCGGAAGTGCCGGCCGCACGGGCGGCGTCGAGATCGGCCTGGTCAACCTGCCCATGGTTGCTCGCGATCTTGTGCGCGAGTTTCAGGATCGCGTCGGTCTTCGGATCGGCGGACGCGGCAGCACGGTTCGCCTCGATTTCCTGGTCGTCGACTTTGACGAGGTTCTTGGCGATATAGCCGTGTGCGGAGTTGCAGTACGTGCAGCCGTTGATATTGGCGAGCACGAGGGCAATCCCCTCACGTGCGGCTGGGGAGAGTTGGCCGGTGCTGAGTGCGCCACTCAGCCCAAGGTATCCCTCAAGCGTGGCCGGACTTGCCGAAACAAGCCGGAACATGTTGGGGACCGAACCGAGCTTCTGTTGGACGGCGTCGAGCAGCGGCCGGGCGGCGGCAGGTGCGGAATCGATCGAAGAGGGGGTCTGAATACGTGACATGGTCGTCTCCTGGATAAGTGGTTCAACAGTTACGGATTGGGGCCCCATGTCCGTATAAACATGATGTACCGAACGTTCGGTACAATGTCAAATACAAAATATCTCTCGCCGAAACCGCACCGCGTTTTTATGTGCCGAAAAGAAAGGTTATGTGAGGATCGGGCCGGTTATGACAGATGCGCGCGCAGCCATTCGAGGGTGCGCTGCATGGCCTTTTCTCGGGCTGCGTGGTTGGTGCCGACGTGGACCTCGCGCTCGCCCGTTCTGTAGCCCGAGTGCTTGGTGACGATCGTCCGGACTTTCGAATTCGGATTGTCGAAACCATGATAGCTGTCCGGATAGATGTCGATGAACATCGGCGGTGCGTCCGGATTCTCGCGCACCTTTGTCACGAGGTCGCGACAGGGCTCGGCAAGCGTCCAGTCGTCGAGAGCGCCGTGCTGGATCAGCGTCGGCACGCGCGGCGTATAATCGGGGTGGCTCTTGTTCAAGGCGATGCACCCTGGATAAAACACCACTGCGACACGAAAATCCCGAACCTCCGGGGGCGGGCTTGCATCCGCGCCTTTGCGGATGGTGTGCAGGCCCGTCATCGCGCCGTTGGACCATCCCATAATCGCTATTTTGGACGGATCAATACCCGGTTGTTGGGCGAGCCACGTTAGCGCCGCGAGGGCATCGAACGGCCTTTGGACCTCGGGCTTGACGGGGCGATCTTTGGTTTTACAAAGACTGCCGAACCCGCGCGAGCCGAAGCTGTCCGGCAACAAGAGCGCCCAGCCCTCGGCGGCGAAAAGCTCCATCCACGCACGTTCGCGCGATTTAACGTTCCCGGATTTGGTGAACAGGCCGCCGCAGCCGTGCAGCATGATAACGGCAGGGACCGGAGTCTTTGCGCCGGCAGGCGGCGCGTAGACGGCGTCAATCTTCTCACCCTGCTTGTTGAGGAACGACACCCGTTCCTCGGCAAGGGCGTCGAAGTTCAGCGTGGAAAGGAGAACGACCGCGGCCAGCGCGCATCTGCTCGCCAGTGCCGGAACCGCGCTCAACTCTGGATTTTCCAGGTGCCGTCCGGCTGGCGGCAGGCGGTGCCGACACCTCTTTCCTGCTTACCGTCGACATAGATGTTGGTTTCGAACTCGCGGCAATCGCTCCCTTCCGAGGTACGGTAGGTGCTGGTCGGGGTGACGGTGCCCGAATGCCCGGAATCAGGGTTGCGCCAGGTAGAGGTCTGGCCGGTCTTGTTGTACTCAAGCGCGTCCTGCGCCGTCCGCTGCGCATAGACCTTGTCGGCCTTGTCGAGGGACTTGCCGATCTCGGAACCGGCCCAAGCGCCGGCGAGCGTGCCGATCGCGACTGCGGCCAGCGCGCCCTTGCCCCCGCCGATCTGCGAGCCGATCAGCGCGCCGACACCGGCGCCCGCGAGTGTCCCGGCTGTTTCCTTCTCCCGGCCCTGTTCACAAGCGGCAAGGGCCAGACACAAAGTGGCGACAATTATTGGTTTCGACGGCTTCATCGCGGACATCTGCGTATTCATTACCATTCGGACCCGCAGGTTGCCACGGGCCCCTCTTTCCTGTTTCAGTCATTCAAATCGATCCAAAAAGTAACGGATCGAACATTCGACATTCGTACCGTATCCCTATATCTACAGGATATGGCGAAAATGCGGCGAAATTGTAACGCCGAGCGCGAAAATAGTATGTGACGTTAATCACGGAAACCCTATGGCAGACTTTAATGAACCCTTCGATTTGTTCGGCTCATGGTTCGAGTTGGCGAAGGAGAGCGAACCCAACGATCCGAGCGCGATGAACCTGGCGACGGCGACGCCCGACGGACGGCCGTCGTCCCGCATGGTTTTGTTGAAGGATTTCGATACGTCCGGGTTCGTTTTCTACACCAATTTGGAAAGCAACAAAGGCCAGCAACTCAAGGCCAACAGCCAGGTCGCGCTGAATTTTCACTGGAAGAGCCTGCGCAAACAGGTCCGGGTCGAGGGCATCGCATCGCCGGTGACGGATGCCGAAGCCGATGCCTATTTTCAATCGCGCCCGCGCGGCAGCCGGATTGGCGCCTGGGCGTCCGAGCAGTCGCGACCGATGGAGGGGATGTTTGTGCTCGAACGCCGGGTCGCCGAATTCACCGCGAAATTCAATATCGGTGAGGTGCCGCGCCCCGCGCACTGGTCCGGATTCCGTGTTGCGCCGGATCTGATCGAGTTCTGGTCGGACGGAAAGTTCCGGCTACATGAGCGAATCGTTTATCATCTGGATGGCGATTCCTGGAGAACGGAGCGCTTGTTCCCGTGAGTGTCACCCACGAGCCGCCGACAGAAGCAGCTGGTCAAAACGGCCAGGTAGGCGTTGCGGGCGGCACGTTGATGCGGGCTGCCGCAATAGCCTCGGTGAGCGTCGCGGGCGTCCTGATCGCGACCAAGTTTGCGGCGTGGCTGATGACCGATTCGGTCAGTCTGCTGTCGACGCTGATCGATTCGTTTTTGGACGCCGCGGCGTCGCTGATCAACTTGTTGGCCGTGCATCATGCGTTGCAACCCGCCGACCGCGAGCATCGGTTCGGGCACGGCAAGGCGGAGCCGCTCGCCAGTCTTGCGCAGGCGGCGTTCATATCGGGCTCAGCCGCATTCCTCCTGATCGAGGCAGGGCAACGCCTGGCGCAACCGCGCGCCGTCATGAACGGCGAGATCGGCTACGCGGTGATGGTGTTTTCAATCGTGCTTACCATCGGCCTTGTCGCGTTCCAGCGTTATGTGGTGAAAAAGTCGGGCTCGATTGCCATCGATGCCGATAGTCTGCACTACAAGACCGACGTTCTGATCAACCTGGGCGTCATGGCGTCGTTGTTCATGTCGACGTACATGGGCTGGCAGTATGCAGACCCGATCGTCGCCGGACTGATTGCGATCTACATCGTCAAAGGCGCGTGGGAGATCGGCAAGACGTCATTGGCTATCCTGATGGATCGGGAACTGGACGACGCCGACCGACAGAAGATCCGAGACATCGTCATGGCGCATGAAGAGGTCAAAGGACTTCACGATCTGCGGACCCGGTCTTCGGGCATCAATGTCTTCATCCAGTTCCATCTGGAACTCGACGGCGACATGAAGCTCAAGGATGCACATGAAATTTCCGAGCAGGTGGAACTCGAGGTGATGGAAGCATTCCCAAGTGCCGAAGTAATCATTCACGAAGATCCCGAGGGCGTTGAAGAAGCGCGCATGACCTTTCGTTGAACATGCTTGAACCGCGACAAGACGAAATCGTCGCGTTTCTGAAAGCGGCGCTGACGGAAGGCGGGCAACCGCCGAAAATCGTTACGACCCATATATCCGTCGTGTTCTTGAGCGGGGACAAGGCCTTCAAGCTGAAGCGCGCGGTCGAGTTCCCGTTTCTGGATTTCCGAACGCTGGAGGCACGCCACGAGGCATGTCTGCGCGAAGTGGAGATCAACCGCCGGACTGCGCCGAAGATCTATCTCGGCGTCGTGCCGGTCACCCGCGCTCAGGACAAGTTCGAAATCGGTGGCGATGGCCAGGTTGTGGATTGGCTGGTCGAAATGACCCGGTTCGACGAAACGCAGCTTTTCGACCGCCTTGCGGGCGTCGACAAGGGCCTCAGGCGGCCCGTCATAGAGGAGCTCGCCGACGTGATCGCGGATTTCCATGCCGGTGCGGCGCTTCGTCCCGACCGAGGCGGTTTTACCGGCATTCGCAATATCGCTGAGAATAACGTTCTTTCATTCGAACGGCTTTCCGACAGCGGCATCTTCGATGCAAAAGACGTCGAGAGCGTAACCGGCCAGACACTGAAACTGATCGACGCCTTTTCAAGTGTGCTCGACACCAGGCGCGCAGAGGGACGGGTGCGGGCGTGCCATGGCGATCTGCATCTCCGCAATATCTGTCTCTACGAGGGTAAACCGACGCTCTTCGACGCGATCGAATTCTCTACCGACTTTTCGGATATCGATGTGCTTTATGATCTGGCGTTTCTGTTGATGGACCTGGATTTCCACGGCAAGGAACGTTTGGCGTCGTTTCTGTTCAACCGATATCTCGACGTCGGCGAGGAACGTCCGGACGCTTTCGACGTCTTACCGATCTTCCTGACCATGCGGGCACAGATTCGCGCGCACGTCGGCGCGGCCATCGCCGCATCCCAGTCCGACGCTGCGGACCGGCAGCGCGAGACCGAAACGGCCCAGCGTTACCTTGAACTCGCCAAAGTCTATCTTGAGAACAGTTCGCCGCGCCTGGTCGCGGTCGGCGGTTTGTCCGGGTCTGGAAAATCGCGTCTCGCCCGCGAGATCGCCCGCTATCTGGGCCGGCGGCCGGGTGCCCGCGTGGTGCGCACCGATGTTGTTCGCAAACGCCTCGCCGGCCAGCATCCAAATGAAAAATTGGGCGCGCATGGCTACACCGAAGAGATGACAGAGCAGACCTACGCGGCTTTTTATGAGCAGGCACGGCTTGCACTGGCGAGAGGTCAGAGCGTCGTGCTGGACGCGGTATTCGCGAACGAGGGCCAGCGCCGCCAGGCAAAGGCGGTTGCCGATGCCTGTCGGGTGCCGTTTACCGGCATCTGGGTCGACGCGCCTGATGAAATCCGTCTTGAGCGGGTGGCGACGCGGACGCGCAATGTGTCGGACGTAACCGTCGACATTGCTGCGAAGCAGTCGACGTATGAACTTGGTGAGATCGACTGGTCGCGCGTGGACAGCGGCGGAAAGAAGCGGGAAACCGTGCGTCAGGCCCGCGCACTGTTAGGGGTGTAATCCATCCTTTGCGAAAATCCGCGAAAAGGCGCATCATGTTGAATAACAACAATTGTTAACAGGCAGAGGTGCTCAATGGTCAATACGATCCTGTGTCCGCTGAGCGGCGCTCCGGAAAACGAGGAAGTGCTGAACAAGGCGTATTCCGTCGCCAAGGAACTCAAGAGTCATTTGGAAGTTCTTCACGTCGAGCCGGAGGCCAAGGAATCCATCCCTCTGCTGGGCGAGGGCATGTCCGTCGCGATGGTCGAGGACATGATCGGCATGGCGGAAAAAGAAGCCTCTGAACGTGTCGCCCGTGCGCGAAAGCTGTTCGACGAAGCTGTGAAACGCCATGACGCCACCTTGGCCGACAAGCCGAGCGGCGAAAAGAAAATGACCGTCAGCTGGCGCCATGAGCATGGCCGTGAGGATGAAGTCGTGGCCCGGATCGGGCGCCTGAACGATTTGATCGTCGTTGCGCGGCCGGGCGACAGCGACGATGTCCTGACACCGATGACCTTGAATGCCGCGATCTTCGAAAGCGGCCGGCC
>MDSW01124386.1_pt1 | contig 74736 bp, 64 predicted proteins | sample 811171 | NCBI WGS metagenome assembly MDSW01 (sample SAMN05326641, study PRJNA326480) | marine metagenome | isolation source: seawater | place: Atlantic Ocean: North West | collected 2012
GCGCGCAATTTGGTTTGAGCGGCGGTTGCAGCCGCGCATTCTAATATCCCCAAAATGCGCGGCTGCAACGAGGCCAGGCCGCACAGAAATTGGGGAGACCAGGGATTCCAGCTTCAGCGGGCGTCGGCCGAGAGCGCGAAAACCCGAGGAGCGAGCGCAGCGAGCCCGCAGCGCTTAAAGTGCAGTTAGGCGAAGTGAACGACGATTCTATTTGGAATCTTGTTTGTCGGAGTTATGCAATATGGGAAGGCAGGATAGAAAACGCAGGAAGCAGATTCATTCTGAATCCAAAAAATATCCGCTTTCCGTAGCCAATAGACCTCCCGATATCTAAACAAAGGACCAGCCGTGGTGCATGAGCAATCTTCATAGAAATCTGAGTCGTTTTCTTCGAAGATTCCAGAGGAGGCGCTGCAATCCTGTCGTATTTTTTCAATAGTGTAGCTACTGGAGAGGCACACGGCCCTCTTGTAAGAGTACCGGCCGTTTGGTGTCACTGAGACGACGGCATAGTGGTCAACAACACTGAATCTGAAGGCGGTGGGATCAGAGGATTGAAGCGCTTGAAAATTCTCAGGTAGGGCCAGATCGGTTTTCAGGACCCAGCCTCGGGTCTTTGATCCCTCTTGGTCAAGTTCTACAAATATCCAAATTTTAGGGGCTCTGGCCGCCCAATTTTGTGGGGGATCCACGATAGTGACGATGTCTCCGTATGCGATGGTGGAAACTTTGGGAGAGTGAAGATTTGGTTCTTTTTTGAGGGCCACATCAGTTCCAGCTACTGGAAGATAGCCCAGAGGACTGGGCTCTGCATTTCCGTACGATGTCAGGAGAAATGCAGAGACCAAGACTGAGACTATGGTGGCCCTACAGTCCGTTCGAAGGTTTGGAAATATCTGTAGTATCATTCCTAGTAATCTTCTGGTTGTATTTGCAGCCTGTCGTTCATTTCGCCTAACGTCTATTACTCGACGGTCAAGACCTCAAGACGACCCTGCACCCTCGGCGGTCAATTCACGAACTTTTCGTTCGCTTCTGACCAACAGTCTGTTATAAGGCGAATGTGATGCACAGGGACCTGTGGTCGGCGGTGCGCTTTTGGCCAGCTTAGCGTTTTAAGTCGAACCATTGTATGACAAGAGTGCGACTTATGGAATTCGCCTTTGCTCGGATGAAAGTGTTTATGCGAAGCCTTATCCGGCCTGTCTCATCATTTCAAGTGGGCTTTTGATGCTGCTGAGTCGCCCGGTGGACACATGGGTGTAGACCTGAGTCGTTCTGGTGGAGGCATGGCCCAGTAGTTGCTGGATGTATCTTAAGTCAATTCCCTGTTCCAGAAGGTGGGTGGCGAATGCATGTCTGAGTCCGTGAATGGAGACCTTCTTTTGAATACTGGCTCTTTGTCTTGCTATTTGGAATATCTTCTCCATGGAACGAATATGCATCGGACCGTTTTCCGTTCCCTCAAAAAGCCAGCGGCGGGGGCGGTAATGTTTTAGATACTCTATGGTCAGCTTTTGTGCGGAGTCCGAGAAGAGCGTGATTCGATCTTTCTTGCCTTTGCCAGAGAGGACGTTCATGGTCCCCCTTTGAAAGTCCAGGTCTGTTACTCGAAGATTGGCAGCTTCGCTGACCCTCAGACCAGCAGAGTATACGATTGTTAGAAGAGTCCGGTGCTTCAGGTTCACCGTACATTCCAGAATCAGGTGGACTTCGTTCAGGCTGAGAACTCTGGGTAATTTGCGTCCGCGTTTTCCATGTCCAATTCGGAACATGGACCGCTTGCCAAGAACCTTCCCATGGTAGAATCGAATGGCCGAAATGCCCAACCCAAATGTAGAATCAGCTATCTGTCTGGATTCGCTCCAGGTCACCAGGAAGGCCCGGGCATCCTCTTCAGTGATTCTCTTTGCGGGCTTCCCGGAATGAACAATTAGCAATCGATTAATCCATTCATAAGCGTCCAGGGTCTGACTGCTATAGCGGCGAAGCTTGAGTTCCTCTCTGAGGTCTGCCAGAGCGAGTAACCCTTCAAATTTGAGGCTGCATTTTCCCGTGCTTGTTAGAGTCTTGAGTGGTTCCACTTCTTCGGGAATGACCCAGCAATTAAATGTGGAATCCCAACGAGAGTCCGGAATCAGAAAAATCAAATCTCTAAGCTCTGATTCATACCGCGAACGAACGGAAAACTCACCTGGACCAAAGCAATCTACTCGAACAATCAGCCCCGCCATACTTGAAGAGGTAAATCCTGGCTGGTTTGTTTCGCATATTTTCCTCTGTACGCAGCTCCGCCCGGTAAGTCCCAACTATTTGAATATAAGGTTGGATTTTTGCAATTCTGTTTTTTTTAAGGAATGGGTCTTGCTCGATATTTGATGTCATTCTGGAGGTAAGCAGCTGTATTATCGGCAGTGATCGGCGGGGGAGGAGAGGTATGTCTTCCCTGCGGAGGCCAAAGAATTTGGACGGACTCCATGCTGGCTGTGTTCACAAAAACTATCCTCTCAATTAGCTTCCCGGTTTGACGAAAGACTTCGATGATTCTTCAGCATCTTCCCATTGATACGAGTGCGGAAACTCATCCAAACCTTTCGCGCTCAGGATACTGGGAGTGATTCATTGCCCTTTGCTTCTTGAGGAGTTCGTCGGAATGGATGCCAGAAGAGAATACCTCTCGGAGGGTGTTCAGGAACCGAGAGTCGCTCGGGTTGTCGCTGAACGGAGATGTGGGTCTGGCTGTTGCTGTCGGAAGTTGTGGTTTGATCAGATTTCCAGGAATCCCTGGGACCCGCGGATCCGGAAACCTCGGCCGCCACGGAACGGGGAAATACTAAATTCGTCCCCTACCAGCGGGCGCTGCCCTTAATAAAGGCGAGCAAAGCGAGAGCAGCGCCAGAGGGCACAGGGCCCCCCGGGCGCTTTTCGATAGTGATCTCTCCTTCCCGAAAAGCTGAGCCTGACTATTCTCCAGGAGCCGGAGGAAGCGAAATATTGAATTTCTCCAGCAATGCACTCCCAAAATTCTTCAGGTCCTCGGCGATCAAGTAGAGGCAGGGGACCAGAACCAGGGTAATAAAAGTGGCGAAGATCAATCCATATCCAAAGGAAAGGGCCAGCGGGGCCACGAATGCATCTTCTCCACCAATACCGTATACCGTGGGAATCAGACCCAGTACAGTAGTGAGCGAGGTCAAAAGTACTGGACGAAATCTCATGGAACCGGCTCGCACTACGGCGCTATGTAGATCCGAGTCTTCCTTTCTGCGGTTAATGATAAACTGAACCAGCACCAGAGTGTTGGAAACCACAACCCCTGCAAGAGAGACCACCCCCAGAAGCGACATGAAAGATAGGGGCTCTCCGTGGGCCAGGAGAGCCAGAATGACCCCCACCAGGCCAAAGGGGATGGCACTCATTACCACCACCGGCAGAATGAGTGATCGGAAGAAACTGGCCAGAATCATATAGATCGCAAACATTGCGAATCCAAACAGAACAGCCAGGTTGCCCAGAGATTCATTTCTGTCCTCTTCTTCCCCGCCGTAGTTGATAGTATATCCGGGGTAGCGCTTCTCAATGTCCTGAAATTTGTCGATGAGCTTCTGGTTTACCTCGGCTGAAGTAATGGTTCCCTTTTCTACGTTGGCCTGGACTTTTCCTACCCTGCGAAAGTTCAGGCGGTTGATCATACTGTAACCTGGCGTGGGAGCTCCCCAGTCGGTGACTGCAGATAATGGAACAAGTCCACCTTTATTGTTGGACACATAAACATCCCGAAGATTCTCTTCCCCTCTTCGTGCTCGATCCGGGAATCTGACTCGAACTTCAATTTCATCTTCGCCCTCGTTGACTGTGGTAGCTATGGCTCCGTCGAAAGCAGCACGAATGGTTGTGGCGATAGCAGCCACATTTAGCTCGGATCGGGCTGCCTTGACTTCATTTACGTCAAATCTGTACTCTAGCTTTCCCGGTTCCAGGTCCGTAGATACGTCGAACACGCCATCGATAGTGCGCAGGTAGGTCATGTATTCATCGGCGATCTTTCTTAATGTTTCGATATCGTCTCCGCGAATCTCAACATTAACAGGCATCCCCACAGGTGGGCCACCTTCCTGGACTCGAAAGTCCAGACTCAGGTCCGGATGCACAATCCCTTCCTTTCTCGCTTTTTCTGTAGCCTTTCGCAGCGAGGCGAGCATATCTCCTGCATCCTTTTCCCGTTCTCCAACAGGAGTCAGGTTAAGAATTAGTGTTCCTCTATGGGTTGCTTCCGATGGAGCTGGATCGGTCGGGTTGGCAAGCTCTACACCCACTCGGGTCTGCATGGATTCCAGGTCTTCCGGAGGCAGGGTTTCTTGCGCCAGTTGTTCCAGAGGCTTTAAAGCTCCCAGATTGGTTTCCAGATTCGTGCCCTGGGGCATTCGCGTCCGAACCAGGATGCCTTCGCCACCGCCTCCAGGAAAGAAGACAAAATTCAGAGCTGCGGCTGCCAGCACCAGAGACAAAATAAAAACTCCAATTAACGATCCCACCGCAAGATATCGCCTGTGCAGACAGAAAGAAAGAAAGCTGGAATATCCATCCGTCAGGGCGCCAAACAATCCTCCAGAACTGGAACCGCCGTTATTACCCTGGTCGCTACTTCCTTCCATGCGATCCACATCTTTGACTCGCGCAAACGTTTCCAGGTGGCTGGGCAGAATAAACATGGCCGCCAGCCAGCTGGCACACAAACAGAGGATGATTACCATCGGAATCGACCAGACAAACTTCCCTACAATTCCGGTCATGTATAGAAGTGGAAAGAAGGCAGCTGTAATGCAGAGTAGGGTAGTAGTAACGGGCCAGAATACTTCTGCCGTTCCGGTTTCCACCGCTTCTACACGAGACATCCCTTCTTCCATGTAGCGAAACCCATTCTCGGCCACAACAATGGAAAAGTCGACTATCATCCCCAGTACCATCACCAGGGCAAACATGGAAATTACGTTCAATGTAATTCCCACGACAGACATGCCCATAAAGGCCACCATGAAGGCTACCGGTATGGACATTCCCACGATAAAGCTCATGCGAAAGCCCAGAATCAATATGAGAGTAATGGCCAGTAATGCAAAGCCAATGCCTCCATTTACCAGCAGGCTGGAAAGTCGGGTGCGGACGAATCGGCTCTGGTCATTGAAATATTGTAACTGCACTCCTTCCGGGAGCTGAGTATCGCTGTATATCTTGAGTTGATCTTTTAATGTGTCTGCCAGGACAAGCATATCGGCTTCCTGTTTCTTCCAGACCTTCATAATGATGGCCGGCTTGGCATCGAAGCGTTCCAGTAGATCTGGTTCTTCGTATGCATCGATTACGGTGGCCAGATCTCCTACCCGAAGGGCGCCACCACCAATGTTTGCCTGAACCACGGTTTGAGCAATTTCCTGGGCATTTCTGTATTGCTCTTTAGTGCGAAGTAAGTACTCATTGGGCCCCTTTCGGATTACTCCTCCGGGGAGGTTCAGGTTACGATTTCCGATGGATTGGATGACATTGTTGAACCCAATTCGATCTCTTCGCAGGGCCTCTGGCTGTACCTCTACCAGATATTCCCGGTCCCGGTATCCGAATAGCTCTACCTCGGCAACGCCATCAATATCGTAAAGATAGTCCTCAAGCTTCTGCGCGCTCTGACGTAGCTTTCGATAGTCTTCCAGATCCCCATCGCCACCAAACAGGGCCACATCCACAACAGGCTGGGTATCAAAAGTAATCTCTTCTACTATAGGTAGTTCTGCATTGGCCGGCAGATCGTCTACCGTGGCATCCACTCCATCTTTAATATCATCGATGATCTTTTTCTTGTCCGAGGCGTCCGGATCGATTTCGAGAACGAAAACGGAAATGTTTTCCAGGTTATACGAGTTTACTTTATCCAGTCCGCTGATAGAACGAAGTTCCTTTTCAATGGGAATGCTTACAAGCTGCTCAATCTCATCCGGTGATGCTCCGGGATAGATGGTGGTGATGGATACCCGGTCAAAGTTAACATTGGGAAATGCTTCCCGGTTCATATTAAGTATTGTTCTGGTACCTGCCAGAAGGATCATTACTACCAGCAGGTTGATGAACAGTCGTTGGCGAACAAAGAAATGAATAATTTGAATCATAGAGGTAATCCGAAAACCCGATGAGCCAATCCGGCTCTCTTTCGCTCAGCAGCTTTTGCCAGAACTAATAGAGAGTGCGCACTTTCCGGAAACCAGCTTCGCAGATGCGATTGGAGCATGGGTCTGTGGCATCAAGCAACCAGGTTCCGGTAAATTGGTCAACTGAGTAACTTCTGTTACAGCAGCTTTTTTTCCGGGGCTCAAAGATGAAAGAAAAAAGATGGGGCGATGGACTCATTGTCGGATAGCGGGCAATCCAATATATCAAGCGATTACACAGCAATGATTAGCGGCACCGAGTAAGAGAGATCCAGAATCTGGAGCATAGAAGCACTGCCAGAGAACATACGATGTGGGTAAGACAGGGTATTTATCTCGGCGGGCTGCTTTCTTGATGCCCTTCGTCGTCTCTGAGATTCGATGATGCGCGGGCCACGCATGGCCCGGGGAGACGGCCACAGTTCCGTGCAGGGATTGCCTGCTATGCAGTGAGGACCAAAACATATCGTGCTCTGCGTTATCTGCATCTTCGGCAGAATCGGATGCAGCATCTGCGGCAGAATCGTCTTCAGCCCGGATGAGCTTCGCATTCCAGATCCGATTCATTTGCGCATCCTGGTTTTCTGGATAGAACGAAGAAAGCCAGTCCCAGACCGAGAAGTGGCAGCATGGCCCAGAAAAGATGTTTGTTCGAGTTTAAGAATCCTCCCGGGGTAGTAACCGAACTCTCTCCGTCCGGTTTCACAGCAAAGTCCACCGAGTAGTGATTGGTGGCATCTAAAACGACCTTTCTTCCATCTTCAATTTCCAGGACATTGGTATGGCCTTTGTTCTCTGAACCTGCAAGAATTACTATATGAAGTGGGGCTGACTGCGGCCTCCAGTTGCGAAAGCGAAATATCAGATTGGTAGAGCCCGATTGTGATTCATACCGAAGCACTTCCGGTTCTGCGGGAAACCCCTCTCGGGATACCACCTTCAGGCCAGACAGCACGTAATCGATAGTAGTCTGCCTTAACTCAAGATGAGACATTCCAGCCACCGGTAGCCCGGCCTGGTTCATCGCCTGGTCAAGCTCTTCGCTATCGAATCGCATTTCCAGGATCCATCCTGCAGGCGCAAGGCGAAGTAAGTGGTATGCCTTCTGAGGAGTCTGTGCCTGTGCGGCCAGTGGTGAACCAGTGAGCAACAGGCCGATGATCCAGAATGCATAGGCTCTAAGATATGGTCCTGGAATGGATACCAGAATCTGCACTGGACAGAATCTGGATATACTCTTGCGAACTGACATTTCGTCCTCCTCGATGCTTGCCATTCAGACGAAGCATTGGATTCGCTAATGCCCCCCGACACTGCCTTTCCGGGCCGGTTGGGCTCAGCGAAACTCTGTCTGGAAAACAGAAAGATCAACCGAATTCCCGGAAATTGGCCCGGATCCGCGGAATCGGCCCCTTTTCCTGGTCTCGCTCGATCCGATGAGACAAATGGGCTCTGTAACCCGGGGCACCTCTGGCGAGAATCCAGAGGCAGCTAAATGGAATCCGCGATAGACCTTTAAGGATGATCGCAAAATGACCTGTTGGGGCGGCGAAATGGACAGCTGTGGCCGGGAAATGACGTATGGGGACAGCGAAAGGAAAAGATAATGAATAATTCTACAGGGAATATGTCCGGAATGGTGCAAATTGATAGACCTGGTGTTTTAGCCCGGTGGCTGCGAAGTCAGACCAGATCGATCTTTCTGCTGACTCTAATGCTACCGAGTTCTTTGTTCATAGCTTGTAATCCAATTTCAGAGAGTATGAGCATTTCAGCCGAGACACTGGAATCTCCAGTCGTTCTGGAATTATTCACCTCTCAGGGATGTTCCAGTTGCCCTCCGGCGGATCGTCTGCTTTCGCGACTTCAAAGTGAGGGTCATGTGCATGGACGCGAAGTGATTGTCCTGTCGCATCATGTAGACTACTGGAACCGACTGGGCTGGAAGGATCCCTATTCCAGTGCGCAGGCCAGCGAAAGGCAGGAGTATTACGCAAAGAATTTGAATTCCCGGAGGCTTTATACTCCTCAGATGGTGATTGATGGACGCTATGAAACTGTAGGTCATAATGAACCCGGGATTCGTGATCTCATTCACACTTCAGGAGCGGACTCCAGGGGCTCTGCGATCAGTCCGGAGATTCAAATCCAGTGGCTCGAATCGAGCCGAGTAAAGGTATCTGTTTATCTAGATCGAAGTCTGAATCAAGAATCCCTTCTTGTCTTTCTGGTGCAGGACGGAGTACAGAATTCCGTCCCTTCTGGAGAAAATGCAAATCGTACTCTTGCTCATGATGGAGTGGTTCGCTTGATGTTACATCCCAGCAGGGGAGAAATTAACCAGGAGAAAGATAAACCGGTGTTTACTGATACAATAACCCTGCCTGAACCGGCCCCGGGTTATCGCCTGGTGGCTCTGGTTCAGTCGCACAAAGGTAGTATTCCGGGAGCCGATCAGCTGGAACTTCAAAAGCCGAATTAGCCGAATTAGCCGATAGCCCTTTCCTCGCTAACCAGCGAGTCTTTACCAGGTTACAGTCTGATAGTAGCAGGGCCGTATATAGTTAGGGTTGTCCCGTATATTTCCGATGGTCACTGCCAGGCTATTCAGGCGGGCGCGAATGCGAAGATAGAATGCGCGAAACGCAGGATGATTGTGGGATGTTGGATTGCTCATAAAGATCCAGCCCAGATTGTACTTTGGATACCATTGCATGGTTCCACCCATTCCATACCAGAGAGCTGCATGGTTTACCAGCAGCGGTTCCCCTCTGGCGGACCAGATACGCCAGGCCACTCCCCGGTATTCTACAAATTCGCAGCTTGGCCTGGCCGCCGGGGTTCCAAACATTGCCTGGTAGCTGCTTTCCTGGATGATGGTTTTTTCATGATATTTTCCATGGGCCAGCATCATCATCAGGAATTTGCGAAGATCTGAAGTTGAGGTCCACATACCGGCAGCACCATCGGTTTTGTATCCGCTATCGGTATGTTTCATGTCCATGGGCTTGATGATAAACTCCTGGAAATAGCGATGCACCGGCATTCCGGACACAGCCAGAACTACTCTACCCAGCAGGCGATAGCCATTATTGGAATAGGCGAATGTTGTGCCAGGTCTTGCAATCCTGGAGCCACCTTCGGTAACGCCGGATGTATGAGTAAGAAGATGCCGCACGGTAACCTGCTCCCATTGGGGATGGTAGTAGATGGCGCCCGGGACGTAGGTATTGACCGGCGCATCCAGATTCAGTCTTCCTTTCTCCGCAAGTTGCAGAATGGCTACCGCGGTAAATGGCTTGGTAAAGGAAACCACTGGATACTTATGATGCGCATTGGTATGGACGCCGCGTTGATAGATCACGTTACGATCATTGACAATGGCAACAGTGACGGTGGATATTCCGTAATTGCGAGCTGTTCGTTCCATCCAGATATCAAAGGCCATTAATTCATTGTGAATCTGCTGGATTTGATAGGGCTCATGGGAATGAGCTAACGCTGCATTTAATTTCTCTCGGCTATAGTACACCCCGGTTCTATCGCCCACGGGATCTTCATCAGGGTACAGGCTCAGGCTTTCCGGTCGCAGTTTTTCTAACTCCGCCCGGGATGGACTGGAACAATGGAATGCCAGAGTGAGCGTTACAGCCCAGAGGCAGATGATGCGAATGAAAGCTGGGATCTGCATGGCAGGTGCCCAGGCTACAGTACACCCGTAAGGAAAGTCTATTCAAAAACGTTGCCCCCAGGGCTCAGGCATCATCTCCTTCTGTATGGGTTGGGCTGAACTTCGAAGTAACGGGAAGCACCGACGGCGATAGGCTTGCCCTGTGGCGAGCCCCCTTCTGAGGCCATGGCCCCGCGATCTGAAGTTGGATTCAGAAAAGAACCCGAGATTCTTCGGGACATTGCGGCGGTGATTCGCGAATCAGCCTCCCATGGATGAGTGATCCAGCCCATGCAATGTGCACTGGACTGAATACTGATTCAACCAAGAATGGCCCTCGATGGACACAGATGGGTTTTACATCGTCAATTATTCACTGGCAGCCCTATTTCCAGTGCTGGTTTCTCTGTGGGCCTGGTTACGGAGGGATTTCCCGAGCCAGGAAGTGCGTGTAGTTTTCTGGTTGGGCACAGGTTTAGGGGCCCTCTGGGAGTTTCCATTCAACGCCTGGGCGGCTTTTGATACAGATGCAATCGTAATCTATCTGACCGAGCCTCCTCTATCCTGGCCATTGTGTGCTCTTTTGCATTCCTTCTGGGACGGAGCATTGTTTGTGGCCGGATGGGCTCTGGTAACGCTAATTCATGGAAGGTATGCTTTTCGCGCATTTTTTTCGGCACCGATGGTTACATTGCTAGTTTGGTCCCAACTGCAAGAGATTCTAGTAGAGGCATTGAGTCTCGCTTCTGGCGCCTGGATGTGGAACGTCACTTCCTGGAATCCCGCCCTGTTCGAAATAGGGAGTCTACAATTTACTATCCTACCTCAGATTATCTGGCTAGTGGCGCCCATCATCTTCTTCGCCTACATGCGTCACTGGCAATCCGGTGGAACCTCCAATGTGGATCGTTGAAAAAAATCGTTTAAGAATTTCCTTTCAAGATTCTCGAGAGCAGGAGTACTGGAGAGCCGAGCTGCTTGTGAGCGCGAACGACATGCGTTCGTCCGTGAACACTAACTCCAAGTTCTCACCCGTGAATGCTTGGATCCGAAATGCTTGGCCGGGCTTTTGAAATGTTTGGTGCAAGGTTCAGATCACCAGATTTCTTCAATACGTGAAGGGACGAAATTAACAGCCACAGCAGTCCGACTCCAGGAGCTAGGAAGAGCTGTTGCCCGGGCCGACATGGACAGGCTTCCCGGAAGTCATGATCGCTGGATCTATTTGTGATGTTGATCGAAAAAATCCAGTAGTACTCGGGAAGCAGAAAGCTTCGTAGTGGGTTTCGGGCCATTCCTCCGACCCGATGTGCCCCCGGGCCAGGCGTGGCCTTCATTGCCCAGTGCCAGCACTGTTACCGGGCTTCGGGTCGGGCAGGGAAAGGTCCATTTCTGCAAGGTAGAGCTTTCGGGCAAAGAAACAGAGCGGTAGGTAAGTTCGCATCCATTGTTTCGGGCCCAGAAGGTGGCTGCATACTGAACCGAGGCGAATTCGCCTTTCATATTGTTCTGGACAACATCCATTTTGCTTTCGCCACCTTCGAAGGGAACTGTGTCATCGGCGGTGCCATGAATAATCAGTACAGGTAATGGAGTATCGGGAATGGTCTCTTTCCCAAACATTGCTCCGGATACCACTGCAATGGCTGCCAGTCGAGGTGCCAGAGTTCTGGCCGCGCGGTAGGTCATCATCCCCCCATTGGAAAAACCACATAGATAGATACGATTCGGGTCCACCGGGTAGTTTGCGATGAGATGATCAATAAAACCGGTCAGGAAGGCCACATCATCTACGTTGTCTCGCATGGATTTGCCGCAGCACTGGCCGGCATTCCATGTTTTTAGAGCCCGGGAGATTCGCGGACCACTACCATCGGGGTAGGCTACAATGTAACCTCTCTCATTGGCAATGCCAGTCATCTGGCTAATGGATTCTGCGTATTCCGCGTTGCCGCCTCCGCCATGAAGCTGGATGATGAGAGGATATTTCTTTTCAGGAGCAGGTTGCTTCTCAAAGGGCAGTCGCACAAAATAATGGCGGTCCTGTCCCTGAACCGACACTTCCATACGTGGAATTCCGCTGCAGGTCAGAAAAAGGAGACTGAACAAAGCCGGTACTGAAAGGATTGTTAAAAATGGATTTCGTTTGAGCGATGCTATCATGTATTTCTTACTGCTCCAGTTCGTACTTGAGTGATCTTGCGTTCCGGGAATCCAGAGGATTCTGACCCAGGGTGTAATGGAGACTGTCTCCAGGCAGGATCCGGTTCAAGCAATGCGTTTCATATTGTTCATTCTTCTAATGAAGAAAAGTACTTTTCTTCATTAGAATATACGAATTGAGCTTCGAAGCATTATTTGGAAGCCTGAGACCTTGAAATCAGAAATCTTTCTTGTAAGCGAAAGCTCATCGAATGGAAAGGGATGGGTTTGATATGAAGAAGCGTGAAGCTACCGGTCTCGGTGCGAACCTATGGTTCAGCCTTAGTTTATTTGGCTTAATCGGTCAGATGGCCTGGGCCGTGGAGAATATGTATCTCAACATATATCTCTATAAGACAGTGACCTTCGACCCGGATGCCATAGCCATAATGGTGGCTGCCAGTGCCATCGTAGCGACTCTAACAACTCTTACCATGGGAGCCCTATCCGACCGAATTCGGAAACGGAAAATCTTTATCGTGGGTGGCTATCTTGTCTGGGGCGTCTCCATCGCTTGCTTCGGCTTTATCACTCCGGATTTGGTCCAGGCCCTTCTACCGGGATTTGAGGTGATCGCCACAACCGTAGTATTGATCATCATCCTGGATTGCATCATGACTTTCATTGGTTCTTCCGCTAACGATGCCGCCTTTCAGGCTTACGTTAATGATGTTACAGTTCCATCCAATCGAGGCAAGGCAGAGGGACTTCTCGCTACCATGCCGCTTCTGGCCATGCTGGTGGTCTTTGGTGCTCTGGATGGGTTCACTCAGCGCGGAGAGTGGCGATTATTCTTTTTCATTATTGGAGGGATCGTAATTGTAGCCGGATTTCTGGGACTGTTTTTGATTCAAGATCAGGTACCGGAGAGGAAAAATGCCCATTACCTTCAGGACCTGATTTTTGGCTTCAGACCGTCCACTGTTAAGGGCAATTGGCTTTTATATCTCATTTTCCTCTCGGTCTGCATCCTTGGAATTGCCCAGCAGGTATTCATCCCTTACTTCATATTGTACTTTGAGTTCTTTCTTGGACTCAAAGATTACGTCTTGATGCTGGCCTCCATTCTTCTGATCTCCTCTATAATAAGCGTCGTAGGTGGACGGTTCGTCGATCGCATAGATAAGAAGGGATTTCTGATGATTTCGGTAATACTCTATCTGGTGGGCATGTTATTGTTGTATGTTCTGGGGCGAGCCTGGCCGGAGTTCGATCTGACGGCAGCTGTGCTCACGGCGGGGGCCGGAATTCTTATGATGGGAACCTATTTGCTGGCCATGGTAGTTCTGAACTCCATGGGTCGGGACTTGATGCCAGTTTCGCACGTAGGAGTCTTTGTCGGGATTCGCATGGTGTTTTTCATTATGATTCCCATGGTAGTTGGTCCTTTCATTGGATCTAAGATCATCAAAAACAGTTCATCAACCTATACCGATGAGTTCGGCGTCATTCAAAGTACTCCGATTCCCGAGATATACCTTGGCGGCTTTCTTGCCGGATTGCTGACTTTTGTTCCGATCTACTTTATTGTCCGCGCTTTAAGGACAGAAGAGTTCAAGCATATTTCCTTTCCTGCCGGTGAGGGCTCCTCCAATGAATCATGAGATTCTTAATTCAGGGCCTCTACACAATGAAAGTGGATTCATATCGGAGCCGGGGTATGCGCGAGACCTCATTCTGGAATATGATCGCCGTCGAATTCAATCCTCCCGGCTTCGCATAAAGGAATGGGATTTCTATCTCGTAGGAAACGATAGCTATGCTCTGGCATTCGTTGTCGCTGACAATGGCTATATGGGTCTGGGAAGCGTTACTTTTTTTGATTTCAAAAAACCAGCGAAGCATAGCTGCGACAAATTCACTCTATTTCCCCTGGGGAAACTGGGGTTGCCGACCAGGAGCATGGAAGGATGCACACGTTTTCGAAGCAAGAAACTGGATATTGAAATACAGGCCAGAAGAGATCAAAAAACAGTGAAGATCAACGCTTCAGACTTTCTTAACGGCGAAGCTCTGGAAGCGCAATTCGAGCTCAGTGGGATTCCCCGAGATAGTATGGTTATCGCAACGCCCTATGCGAAAGGGAAAGCCTTCTACTATAACCAGAAGATAAACTGTATGCAGGCTTCGGGATACTTTCGTATTGGCGAGCGAAAATTTGATCTAAATAAGAACCTGGCAGTGCTGGATTGGGGGAGAGGAGTCTGGCCCTACAACAACACCTGGTACTGGAGTTCCCTGTCTACCTGGCTTCCGGATGGATCCACGTTCGGCTTCAACCTCGGCTACGGCTTTGGAGATACCTCGGCCGCCTCCGAAAACATGCTCTTTTTCAATGGAATCGCCCATAAACTGGATCGAGTGGACTTCGGGCTTCCGCAGACAGACGGACAGGATGATTTTATATCGCCCTGGAAATTCACTTCCAGCGACAATCGACTGAATCTTGAATTTCATCCGGTGTTCGACAGTCATACGAAAATCAACCTGTGGCTGATTGGTCAGAATGCTCACCAGGTGTTCGGGTATTTTTCCGGAGAGGCTATCCTGGACGATGGAAAGAAAATTCAGCTAGAAAACGCGTTTGGATTCGCAGAGAAGGTGCATAATCGGTGGTGAACTCTAAGCAAATGTTTACGGAATACGGCCAGTCCCTGGATCCCGGGGCCGTTCTACAGGAGTATCCCAGGCCTCAACTCCAGCGAGATAGCTATCTGAACCTCAATGGCTACTGGAATTATGCGATAACCGGGCTGGACCTTGATCCAGACAACAACGGATTGCAGGAAATAGAATACGAAGGACAGATCCTGGTGCCTTTTTCGCCAGAAAGCGTATTGTCCGGCGTGAATCGAAGTCTCTCCCCGGATGAGCTGCTGCATTATCAAAGGCAGGTTTACCTTCCCGAGAACTTTCATATTTCAAACCAGAGATGCCTGATATTGCACTTTGGGGCTGTGGACCAATGGGCCCGGGTGTATATCAATGGCAAGTTAGCCGGAGAGCATCAAGGCGGTTTTACACCCTTCGCATTCGATATTACGGATCTGGTGGATGATCAGAGTTTCGATTTAAAGGTGCTGGTTCGGGATGAAAGCGATACAAAGATTCATCAAACCGGCAAACAAAGGATCAAGCGAGGGGAGATCTGGTATACTCCTCAGTCCGGAATCTGGCAGACAGTCTGGCTGGAAAGTGTGCCTCTGCATCATATCGCAGAACTAACACTGACACCCCTGTTCGACGAAAAAGCCATAAGAATGGACTTCGAATGCAGAGGCGAAGGACCCATCCAGGCAGAAGCTTTTTTCCAGGGGCGATCCATGGGCAAGGCAATTCTGGAATTGAGTGCAAAGTCGGCCTCGGCAGTTCCCTTCACTTCAGGTCAATTAATCCTGCCTCTAGCTGAAATGCACCCCTGGAGCCCGAAGAGTCCTGCGCTCTATGATTTGCAGATTCGCTTCGGCCAGGACTCTATAAAAAGCTACGCTGGCATGCGGCACTACTCTATGAAAGCAGATGTCCGGGGTCGAATGCAGTTCTATTTGAACCATGAACCATGTTTTCAAAACGGAGTTCTTGACCAGGGATACTATCCCGATGGCCTGCTCACTCCGCCCTCCGATGATGCCATGATACACGATATTCGCACGATGAAGGAGATGGGCTTCAACCTGCTGCGAAAGCATATAAAGATCGAGCCATTGCGATGGTATTACCATTGCGATGGTATTACCATTGCGATCGCCTGGGGATGCTGGTCTGGCAGGATATGATTAATGGAAGTGAACGAAAGGACATTATTCTGCATGGAGCCCTTGCTATAGCTGGAATCCACTTGAAAGACCACCGTTACTGGCTCTTTGGCCGAAGGGATTCAAACGGCAGAAGGGAATACGAACGGGAATTGGCGGAGATGTTGAAGCACTTGAACAATGTTGTGAGCATCAATACCTGGGTTCCATTCAACGAGGCCTGGGGGCAGTTTGATGCGAAACGCATCTGCAATGAAGTGGCCGAGCAGGATCCCACACGATTGATCGATCATGCCAGTGGATGGTCGGATCAGAAGGTCGGCCATTATCATAGTAGACACATCTATTTTACAAAAGTTCGTTTTCGTAGCAAAGCTGCAAAAAAGAGAATCCTGGCTCTCACCGAGTTCGGCGGTTACAGTCTTCCCGTTGAGGATCATATGTTTGACCCGAATAAGGTTTTTGGCTACAAAAAGTTCCAGGACACCGACAGATACCAGGAAGCCGTGGAGCGCCTCTATCGCGAAGAGATTCTGCCAGCCATAGATCGTGGGCTGGCTGTTCTGGTTTACACTCAGCTATCCGATGTGGAAGACGAAATAAATGGATTTCTAACCTACGATCGAAAGGTAATGAAGATGGATGTGAATCGGATGCAAACTATAAATGCATTGCTGAATCAGGCTTTTGATTCGCAGCAGCGTCAGAGTTCGGAGGTTGGTGATTAGCGTGGATTGCCTCCGGAATCGGATGCACTGGTCAATCACCGGGGATGTCCTGGGTCGGGGCCAGGTGAAAATCCGCCTGGCGTTGAAATGATTCTTTTAATTAAATGAGAGGTGCTCGCGGAAGCGCTGTCGGAAAAGGACAGAAAGGAATCGAAACGGCCCGAGGGCCTTATTGTTCGCTAAGCTTTTGGTGATTTGAATGTGCCCAGGAGAGGACTTGAACCTCCACAGGATTACTCCCACTAGTACCTGAAACTAGCGCGTCTACCAGTTCCGCCACCTGGGCAAGGTCGGTGCGGACAGATTCCGATTGCGCTATCTGCTGGCAATCAAATAATAGAAGAGGGCCGCCTGTGTCAGGAAAAACAGGCGTATCCAGGGAGTAGTGTTGGAACCGATCAGGACTCTTGCCGCTAGCTGGCTTTTCGCAGGGGCTGTAGTAGCTTTCATCTGGGCCGCCACGGGGCTGCTAAAAAACGGACGAAAGGCAGTACTCTCTGCGTATTTCGTGGCCGCCTGCGGAGTCTGGTTAATCTCCGGATACTGCCGCCTGGGAACGAATCTGTCGCCTTACGACTTCTTTTCTTTGCTTCCAGTTCCGGTCATCTATTCCATCGGACCTGCCATCTATCTTTGGGTCCGTGACAACCTCACCACTGCGGAGGGCTCTGGATATTATCATCTAGCCTGGTCTGTAGTGGGAGCTGGCCTGGCTCTTTCGCTTTTTCTTCGCGGCCCGAATGCCGCTGAGAGTCCTGAGCTACTCTGGATCATCTATTTCGGGGCCAAGAGTATCACCATGGGATATCTTCTGGCAATACTGTCCCGGATGTTCTGGCTCACCGATGTAGAGGTGCGAGATCGATACACCGGGTTGATCCTATTATGCTCTGTAGCTCTTCTGGCCCTGTTTGCAGGTTTAATTGGAAGCATCCCCGGATGGCAGATTCTGCGGCTGGTTAGTGCTCTGACCCTGCCGGGCATTGTCATTGGAGGCTTCCTTTTTGGATTGATTCATCCCGATCTGATTCATTCACTCAAAGAGGATTATCAGATTCGCTATGCTCGAAGCCGAATATCGCATCTGGATCTGGATTCCATTGAGACTCGCCTGGACAGGTTGATGGACGAGGAGCGTCCCTATCTGGATGAAGATTTCAATCTGGCAGCGCTTTCCGCGGAACTGGATATGACCCCTCATCAGGTTTCAGAGATGTTGAATTCCCGGCTTGGGTGCAGCTTTCCAGATTTTGTGAATGGCTACCGCATTCGGGCAGCATTGCAGATGCTCAGAGAGGAGAGGGATCGCAGTATTTTAAGTATTGGGCTGGCTGTTGGATTCAATTCCAGAAGCTCCTTTCATCGCTCCTTTAAAAAGCATACAGGTAAGACTCCCAGAAGCTATCGAGAAGAAATCATGACCGGGTCCAGCTGACACCTGGCCGGAAAAGTTCCCTGCATTATGATACGCATTCTTGAGGGATTCGGGTCAGGAATCTCTGCGAAGGGCTCCTGAGTTGTAGCAAGTTATAATTCGACAGTATCTGCGTATAAAACGAGGCGATTCAAGCGGGCCTGTATGCTAGTATCAGCACCGGATTACATAGAATCGAACAGGGGGAAAAATGAGAAAAGAAGAGAATGGGGTTATGAACAATGTGGCAGACATGCTTGTTCTAACCAGACGAAAACATGGAAATCGAGGGGCTTTCGCAGTGCGACACTCCGGAGCCTACAGAGTATTTACCTATGATCAGGTCTTTCAGGAAGCATCGGAAATCGCAGCGGGGCTCATTTCTATGGGGATTGAGAAAGGGGATCGCATAGGACTATTTGCGGACAATCGATACGAGTGGATGCAGGTTAGCCTGGGAATTACCTTCGCCGGTGCTGCCGACGTGCCCAGGGGAACCGATGTAACCGTAGATGAATTGAGCTACATCGTGGATCATTCCCGGATGCGCATGGCTGTGGTGGAGAATCGAGCCACTCTGGAAAAGTTGAACCGATCCTCCATCAATGCTGACCAGTTACTGGCAACAATAAGTATTGAAGAAACGGACGAGCGGTGCATTTCTATGGAGCAGCTCAAGATTCGGGGAAGGGATTATCTGGACAAGAACCCCTCCTGTATCAAGGATCGCATCGCAACCATTGGTCTCAAGGATCTGTACACTCTCATCTATACCAGTGGTACCACCGGACTTCCCAAAGGGGTGATGCTTTCTCACGGAAACCTTATTTCCCAGGTGCAAAGGATTCCCTTTACGATTAAACCCTCGGAAAGGGCCCTTTCCATTCTGCCTGTGTGGCATATTTTCGAGCGCAACTTCGAGCTTCTGACGATATTCTGCGGAGCCTGTACATACTATTCCAGTATTCGCACTCTGAAAGAGGATTTGAAGCTGGTTCGGCCATCCTTTATGGCTTCCGCTCCCAGGCTCTGGGAAAGCATCTATGCTGGAATCTTGATGAATGTGGCCAAAGCCCCGGCCGTGCGAAGAGGACTATTCAAAGTGGCTGTAAGTCTGGCTGGAGCTTTTCGCGGATCCGGTCGGGCCATTCGGCGAAATAACCTGCGATTGAAACCAGATACCGGGAAGTATCTATTAACTCTTCCCTACCAGATCTTGAAATGGACCGTTACGGCCGTGCCGGCTGTTCTGATGGACTTCATCGTTCTGCGAAAGATTCGCGCAGCCACCGGTGGATCATTGCGTGGTTCTGTATCCGGTGGCGGAGCACTTCCCATCCATGTAGATAAGTTTTTCAATGATATTGGAATTCCGGTGCTGGAAGGCTATGGACTCACCGAAACCTCACCGGTTCTGGCTGTACGGACTTTCGATCACCTGGTTCCAGGAACGGTGGGGCCCATCTACAAAGATACAGAGATTCGTATTGTGGATTTGAATACCGGTGAAATCCAATGGAGCAACGAACCGGGCAGGAATCGTTCCACCAATCATCTGGCGGTGAAAGGGGAGATTCATGTTCGGGGCCCTCAGGTAACTTCAGGTTATTATCGCAACGAAGAGGCTACCGTCAAGGTCCTGAGTCCGGATGGATGGTTCAATACCGGTGATCTGGGAATGATGACGGCCAATGGATGTTTGAAAATCGTAGGCCGGTCCAAGGAAACCATTGTCCTTCTGGGTGGTGAAAACGTGGAGCCAGGTCCCATTGAGAATCGGCTGCTTCAGTCCAGGCTTATTCAGCATTGTATGGTGGTGGGCCAGGACAAAAAATACCTGGGTGCCCTGGTAATTCCCGAACCGGCTGCTTTTGATGCAGCTCCCGAAGATCTAGAAAAACTGAGCAAGGATCCGGAGGTTCGGGCGGCCATTCAGAAAGAGATCAAAGAATTGGTAAACGAGGCATCTGGATTCAAAAGCTTTGAGCGAGTTGTTGATATTCGTCTGCTGCCCAAAGCTTTTGAGCAAGGTGATGAGCTTACAGCCAAGCTTTCAGTCAAACGTCATGTGGTTACGGATCGATACGAAGGTCTTATCGAAGATATGTATTCCGACCGTAAACCCGCCGGTGCTCGGCCTGCGAAGGTGGCCAGCACTCGTTAGAATAACTTACTTGACTGCGATGGGGGATGCAGCACAGTTCAGTGCGGTCTTGCATCGCAGGTTCAATATGATTGTTTGATTCACGTATCTGCCCCAAAAATTACTGCGAAAGCAGCGGGGATAGATGCGTCCAGAGGCAGCTCAATCTGCCAGGCCTGATCAGGCCATTTGGAGTCAGACAATGATCAAAAAACAATCCAATCAAAGTCAATCCGGTGAGGATTCGTCGCAATCGGCCCATCGGGAGGCCACCGAAAAAAGACAGCTCAATTCCGCCAACGATACCGGACCTACCGGCATCGTTGTGGCCCATTACGGCGAGGAATTCGGAGTCCTGCCTCTGGGCTCCCGGGGCGAAAATATGAATGAAGTTCAGCCTGTACGGGGAATATTGCCCGGTCGATTTCTGATGCTTCCGCCCATGGGATGGGAAGAGTTAATGGAGGCCGGAGAGGTGATGCCGGCAGTCGGGGACCTGGTGAATTACAGGCAGATCGACACCATGGTTCTAATTGAATCGGTAGGCAGGAGGCGAAGTCTGCTGAGCAGAAAACAGGCGGGGCAGAGCTACGGAATGCAGCTGATGGCAGCCAATGTGGATCTGATGTTTGTGGTGATGCCTGTGGATCGTCCATTGTCCCATGGAGGACTGCTCCGTTATATAACCCTGGCCGGGGATATCCCGGTGCATCTGGTAATCACAAAATGCGATCTGGATTATGAGCGGGCCCTGGAATTAAAAGATGATGCTTCCCGCTTTATTTCCTCCATCCATCTGGTAACTGCCAAAAGCGATTTGGAAACAGGGGATGGCAGCGTTGAGCACCCGGACTCTCCGGAATCTAAAGAGAGCACGGGAGAGGGAGCACCGGCCATCCTGAATCCAGGAGATCTGGTGGATGCGATCCGAAATTTGCGGCCTACAGACGAAGCAGGACCTCCCATCCCTCTGGTCTGCTTTCTGGGGCCATCCGGCGCGGGAAAATCCACTCTGGTGAATTCCATGCTGGGTCGAGCGATGCAGGAAACATCAGCCATTAGCGAAGCTACCGGAAAAGGTCGTCATACCACGGTGCGTCGCGACTGGATATGGCATGAGGAAGGATTCGGAATTCTGGATACCCCTGGAATGCGTGAGCTGGGTCTGGATCGAATGGAGACAGGTGGAGCTTTCTCCAGGATTGAGGAGCTGGCCCATGAATGCCGCTTCAGGGATTGTTCCCATGAACAGGAACAGGGATGTGCCGTCCGGGAGGCGGTGAAGCGAGGAGAAATCCCGGCAGATCTTCTGGAGCAATTCCAGAGGCTCAGAAAGGAAGTGCAGATTGTTGAGGATTTCCGAAAAACCCGCAAGAAATCGGTGGCGGATGAATCTAAAGAAGCTCTTCGTCAGAGTAAAGAAAAGTGGATGAAGGACATCCATCAGCAATACCGAAAGCGTAAAAAAGAAAGAGGCTGAAAGTCCGGGCCTCTACTTCTTTAGAAAGTATGGGCCCGGAACCGATGTATGATCCGTAGGGCTCCGGTTGAAAATGCCGGGCCCTATCCATCCAGGCGAAATCGGAGAAAGCATTGCGAGTAGCAGAGAAGAAAAGAGAAACATCAGAAACGAATATCAGTATGAAGATCGATCTGGACGGGTCCGGAAAAGCTTCATTGAATACCGAGATTCCGTTCTTTGATCATATGCTTTCGCACATCGCCAAGCAGAGCTTGATCGATATGGATTTGCTGTTACGCGGAGATATAGGTATTGATTGTCATCATTCCGTGGAAGACACGGCCATAGTGTTTGGCGGCCTTCTGCATGAGGCGCTGGGTGATAAGAAAGGCATCCATCGATATGGCCATTTCACCCTGACCATGGATGAGGTGCTTACCACCGTGGCCCTGGACTTAAGTGGCCGATTCAATTTCACCTACCGGGGCCCGGAAAGCATAAAAGAAGGTAAGTTCGGCATCTACGATGCAGAGCTGAGTCTGGAATTCTTCCAGAAATTTGCCATGAACGCTCGCATGAATCTGCATGTTCTGGTGCATTACGGGGACAACCGGCATCATATCCATGAGGCGGTTTTCAAAGCTCTGGGCCATGCCCTTCGCATGGGCGTCGCTGTAGACGAGCGCCGACAGGGGCAGATCGCATCCACGAAAGGCGTTCTGGAATAAGCTGATTTTTTCGCGGTCTTTTCTGTGACCGGTGACCAGGTAATCAGCCGGGCCTTTCCCGGGCTTTGCAAAGAATCAAATCCTCACGATCCCAATTACGGATCTCAATCAGCTATAGTCGTATCTACTCGGCTGGCGGCGTTTTTATGCGCCCCTGGCGGTTCGTATTTGCGCGGCTCCCGTGGTATTATGCGCACCTGGCGGTTCATATTTGCGCGGCTGCGGCGGTATTATGCGCCCCTGGCGGTTCGTATTTGCGCGGCTGCGGCGGTATTATGCGCACCGGGTGGTTCGTATTTGCGCGGCTCCCGTGGTATTATGCGCCCCTGGCGGTTCGCATTTGCGCCGCCGTGGTGGTATTATGCGCACCTGGCGGTTCATATTTACGCCGGCGTGATGGAATTATGCGCCCGGGCAGGGCAGAGATTGGTCTTTTCTCCGGTGCACTGGAACAGCTACAGTGTGTCAGCGTCATGAGCGGTTTTGACAGGATGTTACCGGGCTCCTGATGTACATCGCCAGGCATTCCTTCTAAATTCTTCGCTACTCCATCTGACTCTGATAGTAATTTTGTCCAGGCTTAATGTCCATAGATGTAACCTAAGCCTGGAAAAATATGTAGTCCGATGCGCTTCACTATCTTTTTTTGCAACCGGTTATTCGGAGGAAGTTCGTATCTAACGTGGAATCGCTAAAGCAGTATAAGTTTGGTTTTGTAATACCTTTCATCGTTTTGCATCTGATGTGTCTTGGAATCCTGTTTTTCCCGTTTAAGTGGGAGTATGTGGCACTCTTTGCAATCAACTATCTGGTTGGTATGTTCTTTGTTACGGCAGCGTATCACAGATACTTCTCTCATCGCAGCTATCAGTTGAATCGATTCTGGCAGTTCGTATTTGGATTCATGGCGCAGGCCTCTATGCAGAAAGGAGTTCTGTGGTGGGCTGCGAATCATCGGGATCATCATCGCTACTCCGATTCAGAAAACGACATCCACTCGCCGGTACAGAAGGGATTTTTCTATTCGCATATTGGATGGATTCTAACCAACGAACACGATGAATATGATCCAGACAGAATTAAGGATTTCTATCGCTTCCCTGAGCTCCGGTTCCTGGATCGCTATCACTGGATTCCAACCACAGTTCTGGCTGTGTCCATGTACCTGATTGGTGGATGGGCCTGGTTTTTCTGGGGATGGGTACTTTCTGTAATTGTGCTGGCGCACTGCACCTTTACCATCAATTCTCTGGCTCATGTCTGGGGATCACGGCGCTTCAAAACAGAGGATGACAGTAGGAACAATTTTCTGCTGGCACTTCTTACCCTGGGCGAAGGATGGCACAATAACCACCATCATTGTATGTATAGCTGCAGACAGGGCATTCGCTGGTATGAAGTGGACGTTACCTATTATGTTCTCAAGCTTCTGAGCTATGTGGGCATAGTAAAAGGGATCCGACCATTCCGATATGGAAAAGAGTGGACCTCCAGTTCCGAGCCAGACAAACGGATAGTAGCGGCCGCCTGAGGGGCTCCGCCATCCGTTATGGCAGATAAACATATCGTAGTTCTGGACTATGGAATGGGAAATATCCATTCCATAGTAAAAGCACTGAGACTCTACAGCTCGCAGGTAGAATTTACTTCCAATCCCTCCAGTATCGATGACTGCGATGCTCTGGTGCTGCCTGGCGATGGCGCATTCCAGGCAGGAATGGAGAATCTGGCTGGGCCCAAAGAAGAGCATCTCAGACGATTCCTTGATTCTGGCCGGCCCATGCTGGGTATCTGCATAGGGTTCCAGCTCTTGTTTCATGATTCATCCGAAGTCCACAACCCCGACGGATCCATGGGTGAGGGCCTTGTTCCGGGGCTAAAGCTCATTCCCGGGTTAATTCGACGATTCTCTGGAGATGATGTCCGTGTCCCTCATATGGGTTGGAACACTCTGAAAGGATGTTCTCCGGATTCCGGACTCACGGACGGGGACTGGATGTATTTTATTCACTCCTATCATGCTGCCGAGGTGCCCGCCGAGAATGTTCTGGCTTACTCGGAGTACGGAGGAGTTCGATTTCCGGCAGCGGTGTCAAAAGACAATATCATTGCCACACAGTTCCACCCTGAAAAATCTGATCGCACCGGACTGGCTTTTCTCGAGCGATGGGTTCAGTCCTGATTCTGAATTAGATTCTGGAGCTGTATGAATCGCACTAAAATTATTCCCGCTATTGATCTGCTGGGCGGCAGAGTTGTAAGATTGCACCAGGGCAACTACGCTGAATCCACTGTATACGAAGATCGGCCGTCGGCTCCGGTAGAGCGATTCCTGGAAAGCGGAGTGCGAAGAATCCATGTTGTGGATCTGGATGCGGCCCGGTCCGGAGATCGTAGCATCAACCAGAAAGCCAGGGATGAAATCGTTTCCGCTGCCCGGGAGTCTGCGGAGCTTCAGCTCGGAGGAGGGATTCGCGATCTGGATACCGTTCGACAGGTGCTGGGCTCAGGATTTGATCGAGCTATTCTGGGCACGGCTGCAGTGAAGGATCCGGACTTTCTAAAGGAAGCTCTGGAGAATTTTTCCGAGCGAATTATTGTGGGCGTGGACGCCAGGGATGGTATCGTGCGAGTCTCCGGATGGGAGGAGGCCAGTTCCCTTCAGACAATGGATTACTTTGAAACGCTGGAACAGATGCGAGTTAACGAAGTTATCTATACCAATATTGCTACCGATGGCACTCTGGCCGGTCCGCCGGTGGAAGAAATCTCGGAAATATTGAATCGGTTTCGATTCAGACTCATCGCATCTGGTGGCATCTCTTCTCTAGAAGATGTGAAGAAGCTTCTGGATCTGGAGCAAAGTCGTTTATCCGGTATCATTACGGGAAAAGCTGTCTATGAAGGACGGCTGGATCTAAAGTCCGCAGTTAAGCTTTCCGGCAACTGAGATTCCCGGCACTCCAGGCCGGGCGCTGATTCCTGGCCCAGTTTCGCCTCAGAACCTGCCATGTCTGCGAGGCTCATTTTGCATTAGAATCTACACTGCCTGCGAGGCCACCCTGGCATTTGATTCTACGCTTCCTGCGAAGCCAGTTTTTTACGAAATTCTATGATGCACCCGGACTTTACTTTCGCGCAGGCGGATTTACGTTTCGGATATCTCTGGAATACAGAAAGGGTGTAGTCTTTTCAGCCAGCCAGTCTGGCAGGATCTCTTTGATCTGCTGGATAATGACTTCCTGTTTGTATCTGGGTGAAAAATGAATGAGAAATAGTCTTTCCACATCCCGGAAGGCTTCTGCATGCTGCGCTATTTCAAAGAGATGGATATGGCCCCATTGTCTGGCCCGTTCCACAGGGCGTTTTTCATCCACATAGGTGCATTCAAGGAACAGAATCTTAGATCTTCGCACCAGCTCATTCTGTAAAACGAATTCGATTTGAGTGTCCCCGGAAAAGGTTACGATTGGATTTTCATGATCGTAGAACAGATCATTTCGCTTATTCTTTAAGACTGCGATTTCATGGCCTGGTAGATCCTGGAACTCCTCCTTTAGCTTTCTGGTTTTTTCCAGGATGGTATAGCCGTTGGAAGGAACCCTGTGAATGCTGGGTATTGCCTTGAAATGAACGTTTCCCTGGATTTTGTAGTATCGATCGTACTCCACCGGATGCAGATTGTAGCCCGCTTCGAAGCCTTCGATTTCAGCCCAGATGTCGAAAATTCTTTTTAGTGGATCCGCCAGTTCCGGAGGGCAGTAGATGTCCGGTGGGTCCAGCCTGCGAAGTGCTCTCTGGGAGATGTAGTAGGCCAGTCCGCTACTGTGATCCAGATGACCGTGGGTGAGTAGCAGTCTCTGGTAATCCGTAAGTTTGGTATGTCCCACCCCAATGTCAAACAGTAGCTTGTACTGAGGCAGTCCCATGGCCGTGTGAACGCCTCCTTCGGAACAACCCAGGAATCGATAATTCTTATATTTGTATTCGGATAGTCGCATAAATTCCAGGCGGAATGGTTCATGGCTGCGGAGGGCAGCCATGCGCACGGAGGCGAATAGTAGTTATATCCAGGGAAAGCTTTCCTTTTTCAATTGTGGCTTCAGGGTGAGGCTTCCATCTGAATTACGGGTGCGATATTTCTAAGTTCGGAGGCCAGGGACTTGGGCCCAACTACAACAATGTATAGATCATCTCGATCCAGATACTTCTGAAACGATTTCTTGATATCGTCCGGAGTCACGGCCTTGATCTTTTCTGGAAATTGATTGAGATAATTGGTCGGCATTTGATCAATCTGAAATCGAATATGGTCTGCCAGGATTTCGGATGGATTGTCATAAAGAAATACCAGGGAATTGAGAATGGCGGTGCGAGCCTGAGCAACATCGTCGGAATCCACATTCTTTTTCATGCCCTCAATCATTTGAAGCATTAGAGAAAGGGTTTCACCAGCCCGGTCGGAGCGTGTGGCACTCACCGCAGCCAGATATCCATCTGAAGCTCTGGATCGATTAAAGCTGTATGCGTAATAGGCCAGACCTCTCTTTACGCGGATTTCCTGCATGAGTCTGGAAGTGAAGGAACCGCCCCCCAGGATATGGTTACCCAGTTGCATCGTGTAGAAATCATTTGCATTGTGGGCAACAGTGGGGCTGGCCACTATCAGAAGAGATTGTGCATAGTCCCCGGTTACGTGTACGATTTTCCCCCGGTACGGATTCTTGCCGGCCTCCGGTTGAAATCCGTTATCCGGAAGTACCGTTAATGGTTTGGCTGGAACGGGAAGCTTGCGAAGCAGATCTACCAATTTCTTTTCCACTGCCAATCCCTGAAAATCCCCATCCAGAGCTATATGGTAGCGTGCATTCTTCAGCCTGTCCTGAAGGGTTTTTCGAATCGACTCCAGACTGATTCTGGCTACATCGCTTTCCTGGATGGCATATCCTCGTCGGGTATCCGGAAAGAGTATGGAGTTCAATTTCAAAAAGCCCACGGTATCCGGTTCATCCGTGCGGCTGCGAATGGAACTGATCATCTGATTTTTGACGGTGGCCAGGCTGGACTCGTCAAAGTTGGGATCGGTTAGAATCATTACCAGCAGATCCAGTGCAGCAGGAAAATCCTCCTTCATGGCACTCAGACTGATTTCCCAGGACTGATTGGATACCGATGTGCTTATACTGGCCCCCAGCATGGCAAGGCGATTGGCCATTTCCTCGGCACTGAGTTTGCCTGCGCCTGTTGTGGCCAGAAGGGCACTCATGGCATCCAGGTTTCCTGCCTGCTCCAGGGACTCCAGATCTTCGCCTCCTTCAATTACAATGCGAAGCCGAACCACAGGCAAAGTGTCGTTGTGCAGCCGATACAGAGTAGCGTAAGGAGTGAGCTGTCTACTGTCCACTGGCGGTGGTGTAAAATTCAAGGCCGGGATTTGAATGCCCGTAAGCACCGAATCATCCGCCGTGCGACCCGAGATAGTGGCTGGCAGGGCAGTGACCAGAAGCAGCGCTGCAAGAATGCGAAAGCCATATTTGCAGAATCGATGTCCCGGGTTGCGGATGCTTGCAGTGGTGCCGGATCCGTAAAAACCTTCGGAACGATTGGCGTGATTCTTCATTCGATGGATATTGGATAACATGCTATTTTACTCTTAATTCTACTCTGTTTGATTATGGTTGGGATAGATCCTGAGAAAGCCCGGTTAATGCGCGATGCTCCCTGGCTGGTGATGCATCTTCTGGCCAGAGATCAAGCCTCTGGCTGGACTGAAATACCGGACTGGAATATCTGTATTTGTTTTTCCTTGAATCATTTTTTGGAGATCAGCCGGGCTTTCATGGTCCATTCAGGCTTGAGATAATCCCTGGCTGCTTTCTGGATCTCAGATACCTGAATGGATTCCAGCTGCTCGTAGCTACGAAAGAGCGTACGGTAATCTCCTGTCATGATTTGATAATAAGAAAGTAAATCCGCCAGACGAGCCGGACTTCGCAGTCCAAAGGCAAAATCGGACAGCGCTTTTTTCTGCACCTTCTTTAGATGCTCCTTGCTAATTCCTTCGGTTTTAATCTTCTCTATTTCCTCAAGGATGGCATTTTCCAGGGTCGTATAGTCTACATCCGGCGCGGGCACAGCGCTTATAAAAAACAGGTTGGTAAATCGTTCCCCTGGAAAGCCAGTATAGATGCGAATGGAAGTGGCCAGCTTCTTTTCGCGAATTAGCTTCTGTACAAGAATGGATTCCTGTCCATCGGACAGAATGCTTCCCAGTACTTCCAGCTTCAGGCTATCTGGATTCAAAAGAGCAGGCTTGAACCAGGCCATGTAAAGTACCGGGGAACCTTTCTCTTCCAGTTCAACGGTGACCTGTCTCTTTTGTGGCTCCTGAGGACTGGGTCTTTCGATAACTGGTCCAGTCTTCCATGATCCAAAATGTTTCTGGATAACCTGCATGGCAAAATCTGGATCAAAGTCGCCGGTTACTGCGATGACTGCATTGTTCGGGGAATAGTATTTCTCGTAGAACTGGATGGCATCTGCTTTGTTGAAGTACTCGATGGATTTCATAGGACCAATCAGTGGTTTGCCGTACGGATGATTTCCGTAGATTTCCATCAGAAAGTTTTCCATGAGCTTGCTGGAAGCTACATTTTCCACTCGCATGCGGCGTTCTTCTGCAACAACGTCTCTTTCTGTATAGAATTCGCGAAAGACGGAATTCTTGAGTCGGTCGGATTCTATGGCAGCCCATACTTCTATGCGATTGGATGGCAGCTGAATCTGATAGTTAGTAAGGTCTCTGGATGTATATGCATTGTAGCCGCGCTGTCCATGTCGCGAGTAGAGCAGCGAATGCTCTTCCGGAATGCGAAACCTGGAGGCCTCTTTGATGGCCAGTTGCAGGCGAAATTTCCATAGTTCTACTTTGCTTTGCGCTTCTTTGATGGCATCTTTATCACCATTGGCCTGGGCCTGCTCCAGCTTGATACGCCATTTATCCAGATCCCTGGACCAGGTCTGGATTAGCTCCAGGTATTTCTGTTCTGCATCGTAGTTTCGGGTACCAATCTGCCTGGTTCCCTTGAAGAGCATATGCTCCAGCATATGTGCGATACCTGCGGTTTCCACGGTTTCATCCGCACCGCCGGCCAGAATCTTGATATACAGTGCTGAAACCGGGGCCAGTTCCTGGTCCAGCATGATAACTTCCAGTCCATTGGGTAATTTCTCCAGGCGAACTCGCTTTTCAATTTCGCGAAATAGATCCTGAGATGCTACAGGCTGACCACTGTCCAGAGCCGCAAGCAGGTTGGCCCGGGGCCGGGTAGAGGAGTTTTCCGGTGCCGAATAGAGTGGAAGCACCAGCGAAATGAGAGGGACAATTACAAAGGCGAATCTCCTGAGAGAATTCCTGGAAAAAATCATACATCCAGGCTGTCTGTCGGTGGCTACTGGTTCAAGTAGAAAGAGATGGAGGGCGGGAAAAAGAAATCAGGGGTTGGGGACCTGGACGCACAGTAGACGCGAAACTTTGCCGCCGCCTGGCCCGCCGTTATTCTCGCAGGGACGATTGCTGGCATGGGCCAGGAACTGTCCGTTCAGGCTTGTAGATCTTCCGGTCTGTCCACTACCGGCCCCGCCATTGTTCCAGTCCGAGCAGTTGCTTCCGGATTCTGTCCAGGTAGGATCGACACCGGTCCAGAATTCGGCGGAAGCCATTCCGTATCGTAATTTATTTTGAAGCTGTAGAGGGTTGTCTGGATCGAAAATGGGGCTGGAGTCTGTGGCAAAGATGATGGTTCCCCCTTCATCCCTGTAGTTTCCATAAGGTTCCAGCACCCAGTCCGACTGATTGGTGCAGCCCCCTCCGCAGTCCGGATCTTCAGTAGCAATTCTACTTCCGCCAACCAGCAAGGCTTTGAAGGTGGAACCTATTGGGCTGGGATTGTTGGAATCCAGCATGCAGTAACAGTCTGCTCTTTCAATGGGATTGGAAGAGGAATAATCACAGATGGATTCGCCGCCGAATCGCATATCGCCATCCGGCTTGGAGGTAGTCAGGTAGACCAGATAATCCTGAGACATTAGAGGACCCGCTGGATTGCCGACCCGAGTAGTATCTTCTGCCGGGGACAGAAGCGTATAGAGCAAAGCGTTCTCTTCGCTACTTTCAGAACCACCACCCAGAATAGCAGCGTAAAAAGGCGAGCAGTGAATCAATCCTGCCAGCGAGAGAATAAATGTTAATGTAGCGACGCGCATACCTCTCTCTATAACTATAACAGACTGGATTCTTTCTCATTGCACTCAATTTTTACTTCATGCCGGATTTTATCGCAGAAAAAAATGCGCGAGCCTGCCTGTTTGGGAATTCTGTTGATTAACAGGGTGCCGGGCTTCATCTGTGCATTGAGGATTGCTTGAGATTGTTGTCCAGGGCGAGTTATATGTTGATCATTTGTGTAACGTTCACTATTGCAGTGAATTGTAGCACCACTCGACCGGCCGTTCTGGTAGATATGGATGAGCTTGCAAGAAGCCACGTCTGCGAGCAACCTGAGACATTTCGCGCGTACTGGTGGCTTTATGGAAGTCTGCCGCTGTCTGTACCCGATGAATACTCTGCATCCCGTGAACCTGGCACACTGAATGTATTTCAACTGCGACGGGGGGCCCTGGACTATACTCTGACTATATTGCTGGGTACATTGTTTTCGATTACAACGGCCAAAATCGAAGTGCGAAAATGCGTGGCGGCTACCAGGGATGGACTAATGAATATTCAGCAGCAGAGGGATGCGGCCCTGGAGCAACAGCGAAGAAAGGAAGAAGCGGAGCGGAGAGCGCGCGAGCAGCAGGAGAAAAAGGAGCATCAATGAAAGTGCTTCCCGTGTCGATTCTATTGCCTGTCCTTATGGCCGTGGGATGTTCCGGCCTGGGATCCGAGCCTCCAGCCCTTCGTTGCACGGTAGGTGATTGTATTAATGGCACCGGTCGTATCGGTGCCGGTGAAGTCTATTATTCCGGTAGGTTCAAAGATGGCCTTCCGGAAGGTAAGGGCGCTCTGTATCAGGGTGGCACCGAGATCTATTCCGGAGATTTCCGGGGCGGTCAGTTTCACGGTAGTGGAATCTATAGATTCAAGGACGGAAGCGTCTATCGAGGTAACTTTCAAAATGGTCGTTTTCATGGACAGGGCGAACTGGACCTGGATTCGGGAAACAGCTATCGTGGCCAGTTTCGAAACGGCCAGTATCATGGCTCAGGTACGTTTGTTTATCTGGATGGATCTCGTTATGTAGGAGAATTCCAGAAAGGGCATCCAGAAGGGAAGGGCCGGTTTGAATCCTACAGTGGTGCACTGATCAAAGGTGAGTTCCAGGACGGAAGTTTGAACGGTGAGGCAAAAGTGGAGCTTCCCGGTGAGCCGGCCTTTACAGGAAGGTTCGAAAACGGTCAGCTCAAGGAGATTCTGTAGAATGCCCTGGAGACCCAGACTATCTCTGCAGATTGGCCTTCTCTATACTGCGCTTGCGGCCATCAATATTGCATTCTTTGTATTTATGATCCTGGAAAACCAGACGGATCTGCTGCAGAGTACCTTTCGCTATCATTCCAGAGCCCTTGTCCAGGAAGTGATGTCGCGCAACGATTCTCTACGGGATCGACCGGATGAACAGTACTATGAACTGCTACAGATGTCCCTGAACGAATATGAGCCTCAGTATGGACTGATCTTCGATTCCTCTGGAAAGGTATTGCATCGCTGGAATGGATCGTTGCAGGCCCCATCCGGTCCCGGGGAATCTATCCTGGATCGAACGCAGGAACTGGCCGGACGAGAAATGATTTTCCGGGAGAGGTTTTCTCTGGAGCTCTACGAAGAGGACTGGACTGCAGATATAATTCTGCTTTTAGAAAGACCCGGCAATCCTCAATTCTTGAATGTACGCCTTAAGATTGCGGCCATCCAGGAGAGAATGAATGAGATTCGCTGGCACATCATTCTCGCCATACTCTGGGGAATCATATTTCATGTTCTGTTTGGACTTTTTGTTTATCGAATCATCTTTCGCCGTCTTTCCATCCTGAAAGAAACCAGCGCTCAACTGCAGCAGGGGGATTTCTCCAGCCGGGCGGACTGGGACTTTGTTCGCGGCGATGAACTGGATGATCTGGGCCGCAGTTTCAATCAGATGGCGAGTACCATCGAGGACAAAGTTTCTACCATTGAAACTCAGCTGGATACTATTGGAAGTTTGAATCGAACCATGCGAAACGAGCTGGAGATTGGTAAGGATGTGCAGAGAGCTTTTCTTCCTGATTTTCGCTCCTTTCAATCTTTTAATCCTGCCTTCGTCTATATGCCTTTGAGGGAAGTGAGTGGAGACATGTGTAACATGTATCGCTTTGATTCCGGGGACATTGGCATTTTTCTGGGCGACGCAGCCGGTCATGGAGTGTCTGCTGCACTGATTACAGCCATGGTAACATCGGCCATGGATGCGGCCCTGAATTCCACGCATGAACCAGGAGCTCTTTTCGAAGCTGTAAATGCAGAACTATGCGGCCGACTGACCTCTCTTTTCTACGCTACCGGTGTCTATGTTCTTTTGAGAAAGGGAAAGTTGATCCACACGGGTGCCGGTCATGTGGACTGTCTGCTCTATCGCAGAGCCACCGATGATTTTCTTTCTCTGGAATCCCAGGGAACCCCCATCGGAATCTTTCCGGACATGAAGTATCCCGAAGTAGAGTCCAGCTATCAATCCGGCGATCGACTGGTGCTCTTTTCCGATGGACTTACCGAGGCCAGATCCGGGCAGCAGGATTTCGGTATGCCCCGGGTTCGTGAGTTGATTCGGGATTCTCTGGATCTCAAGGGCGATGAGCTGGCCGCCCGCATCGAGAAGTCCATCCGAGAATTCAGAGAAACGGACTCCGACGATGTGACATTGCTGGCTCTGGATCTGTAATGGGCTCCTGGCGTTCCTATATCTCATTAAGTAGCATTGCACTGGTCATATTCAGTCTGGTGACTCTGTTTCTGTTTCATGCCATGTCCGGTATCATGGATCTAAAATTCATGGAACTGAAGCAGGCCATGGAACGGGAACGGATCATGAACCTGGAGCTTTCCTCTCGGGCTCTTAGAAACAGAAACCAGATTCGCCTGGAAAGTTCCGGTCTTCAAAGGGAGCTCATGCGAAACATGCTGGAATCCAGGGTATTGAACTCCAGGGCCGAGGAAGAGGAGGAGCACGGCCTGCCTTTAACGGCACTTCTGGTTACCAACGGCGTGCGAATGCTCACATTCAAAGAGCCACTGCAGATCGAGGCGGACCGGGAAAAGCTCATGGCTTTGAAGCTGGCATTCTTTTTTGAGCGTAGCAGAAAATACAATCAGGCACTGAAAATCTATAACAGGCTGGATCCACGGGATTTTCCGGATCCATTTCCTGCATTTCTTAAGCTGCATACCGGTTTTTGCTATCTGGCCATGGGGAAATGGGAGGATGCTCGCACCGATCTGGAATTGGTAGTGGTTCAGTATCCAGCTACTCATTATGAAAGAGCTGCCCGGTTTCTTCTGGAATTATTGGATCGTCATCAAAGGGCAGAGAGGATGCAGGCGCAGAATCCTCTGGAACGAGCCGATGCCATGTTTGCCGCTGGAAATTGCCCGGCTACAGTGGATGCCCTGAATCGTGCCAGAAAACAATCCCCGCTTTCGCCCTATTATCTATACCGGCTGGCCCTCTGTCTTGAAGAAACGGGAGATCTGCAGGAAGCCACCGACATCTTTAATCAGCTGGCAGGAACTGCAGGACCGTTCGCCCGCCAGGCCAATCGCAGACTACTTATGATTGGCCATTTCTATGGTGGAAGTCCTGAATTAAAGCAGGATGCAGAGAAAAGAGCGGTGGCCCTGGGCGATACAGAGGTTGTAAAAGAGGTGCGGCAAACCGCAGAGGTTACGCGAAAGCCGCATGTAGTGGAGGAGATTCGTCAGTGGAAGGAGCAGCCCGAGAATAAAGAAGGAATTATGCATGAGGTGCTCAGCGATCCCAGTCCGTCTTTTCAAAGGGATCTGCAGGCCATGCAAATCCAGCTGGATCCCGGCGGTGAAGACGATTCCGGCAACGAAGGTACCGGCGAAGAGTCCATAGATCCAGAAGGCCAGGAATCGAAGCAAACTGCTGAATCGACGGAAGATAAGAACGATGCCTCAATGGATGCCAGGCAAAGGAAATTAAATGCTCTGCTGGGCGTTCGCAGTTCCGAAGATACAGATCAATACGAAATGGCCAGACCAGCCGTCCATAGATGGCCGGCCAGGTTTAGCGACGGTGTGGATAGTACAAAGTTTATTCTGCTTACCCAGCGGGTTCGAAGGCAGTTTGAGACAGAAGATGGGGAGAGCTACGATCTGGAAGGGAAGACAGTGGTATCCCATGCCTCCGGAATTTTGCTTCTGCGGCTGCGAGATAACCGTAGCTTTTTGATTCGAAGGGCGAAAATACAGAACGGGAACCTGGTTACGGACCGGATTACCGTATCGCTGGATCTGGTGTACCAAATTGCAGCGTATTGAGCGGGCAGGCAAGCCCGCAGTAAATACAGAATTCCAGAAAACCTGAATCCGGCCCCGTCTATCATGCGAAAGTCCGGAACTTTAAAGATCTAGTGGTCCTCTGATTCCGAATCGGGTTCCGGTTGGGTTGCTGGCAGTTCCTTTGCATAGTGGGCCCGGGCCGCCCCTTCCTTGTAGACCAATAAGCCTCCCTTGTGGGCTGCATCCAGCATAAAGAAAACCAGAGCCACCTGGGCAAGTACTGCAATCCAGCGGGCTGGCCTGCGTCCTTTCCAGGGTTTGATTCCTGCAAGACTGATCAGAAAGGGCACCCAGGTGAAATAGAAGAAATACTCGGCCGCATGCTCATGGGCCTCCAGGGCTTCATGGGAAACTAGTTCTTCTACCAGCTCCTCATCCTGTTCGCCTGTAAACAGGGCACCATAGGAGAGAAGGACCAGAAGCAGAGACAGAGCCGGGACCACAGCCCAGGTCTTCTGCCTGTCTTCTTTTTGCCCGATCCACAGAATCAGTGCCGGGTAGAGAAAAAGGAAAAAAAGCGTCAGCGCCACCGGGAAATGCACAATAACTGGATGCAGCGGAAGTTCCATAGTAGCATCGGTAATTATTGCATTCTGCTTGTAAATCAAATTGACTGGAAATGCCAGACACTGATACTGTGGGGTATGTCAGCTCGAATTCTAACTGCAATTACAATGATCCTGTTCACTGGTAGCCTGTGGGCTGCGGACGGAGATCGTCCCTGTGCCAGCGGACTGAACTCTTCCATGGTTTCCGAGCAAATCGCTGGCGCCCAGTGTGCTGCTGAAAAAGGAGCCGAGGATTACAGTGCCGAACTGCTGAGTCTGCTTTCTTCTGAAAACCCGGACGAAGTAAAACTGGAAGCGGCCTATGCTCTGGCCACCATCGATGATGCTGAGAAAAAAGATACAGTTGCATCTGCATTGATCAACGTAGCTAAAAGCTCCGATGAATCTCCGGTTATCCGATACGCATCCGCCCTGACCCTCCATGTAATGGTAGAAAAAGGTGATGATCGCGGACAGGAAGTAACTGATCTGCTTTCTGAACTCTCAGATGATCGCGACGATCTGCTTCAGGATCTAAGCTCCAAACTGGCTGCAGCTCGCAGCAAATAATCCAGCCTGCAATGCTGGATTCCGGAGAACTCAGCCGTTACTCCCGGAACATTCTGCTTTCGGGGGTTGGCCGAGCCGGTCAGGAAAGGCTTAAATCAGCCAGTGTGCTGGTAATCGGTGCCGGGGGGCTTGGCTCTCCGGTTCTTTTATATCTGGCCGCCGCCGGCGTTGGCAAATTGCGCTTCCTGGAAAATGACTCTCTGGATGTGACGAATCTCCAGAGGCAGATTCTCTATAACAGCCAGGATGTTGGTGCTGCCAAAGGGGAGGTTGCTCGTAAGAAGCTTCAGGCCCTGAATCCATCCATTGAGGTGGATTGGCGTGCCGAACGTTTCCAGGCCTCCAATGCGCAGGAAGCTCTGAAAGGTATGGACCTGGTGATCGAAACCACGGATTCCATTCCGGCCAAATTCCTGACCAACGATGCAAGTTTCTTTGCCCGGGTGCCATCCCTCATTGGCGGCATCCTCAGATTTCACGGAACCGTTATTGCTCCAGGTTTTTCCAAATCCATTGTCGGTCGACCCTGCTATCGCTGCCTTTTTCCTGGGCCACCTTCTGAAGATGCCGTTCCCACCTGTGCCGATGCCGGCGTTCTGGGTGCTATGGCCGGCATGGTGGGTTCAGCCATGGCTGCGGAGGCATTAAAGATTCTTCTGGGACTGGGCAAGCCTCTGTCCGGTCATCTTATCCAGTTCGAGATGCTGGAATCCAGGTTCCGGGCCATTCCCTTTGCTGCGGATCCGAATTGCCCTCTGTGCGGGACGAGCCCCAGCATCCATGATTTGAGGGACGAAAGCCAGTCTATGGAAGGAAGCTTTCTGGATCGACTGCCCTCTGGCTCCGACCTTTCCAGCTGATGCGAATGCACTCATTCGCCAGGAAGGCTTTTTTTCGTTGTGACCATAGGGTCCGTTTCAAATTTGGACGCCGATATGATGGATGAAGAGTTCGACCAGGAATTAGACGATTGGGATGAAGATGAGCGGGAAGACCTGGATATAGTTAGCTTTGTTTGCGAGGACTGCGATTATCGCTGGGAAGAACCTGCAGCAGAAGAAGTGGACACAGATGTCATGGTCTGTCCTATGTGTGGCAGTGTTAATGTAACCCAGCTCTGAGTCACATGCCTGTTCGTTTCACATTGATTCTGGCCGCTTTCCTGGTGCTATTTCTGCTGATTCTGGGAAACCCGGCCCCGGTAACTTTACAGTTTCTGTTCTGGAGAGCGCAGCTACGGCTTTACGAAGTGATCATCGGCGCGGTGGTCTTCGGAATCATTTTCACGTATATCTATCTTGGACACTGGAAATACCTGCGAAAAGTCCGGGATAAGAGGTGGGATTGAAGACTGCTCGCATTTCGATCAGTCAGGGAGAACTGAAAGGTCGTTCTTTCCCCCTACCTCCGGCCGTAGCCGGACATCGCCATTTCACTCCAGCTCTGCTCAAGGATGCAGCATTTCAGCTGCTGGAAAATTCTCTGGAACCGGGCCCTTTCTGGGATCTTTGTGCCGGCTCCGGCCAGATGGCCATGGAAGCTTTGAGTCGTGGATATGACCCGGTTCATCTTGTGGAGCTAGACCGACAGCGCTTTCAATGGTTGAAGAATCGAGTGTGCTCCGGGTATTCCGTTCAACTTCATAACAAGGATTTCCTCCGTGTAGCACCGCTCATCCTGGCTGTGCAGAAATCCAACTCAGTTTGTTTTGTGGATCTTCCTTACAGTTTCTGGGGAAGGGATGGAAGCTGTGAAAAACTGGAATCCTTTCTTGAAAGCCTGAGAAAGCATCAGGAAGGACGACCACTGCCATATATATTGGTACAGGCACCGATGGTATGGAAGATCAGAACTGAGTCTGTATTGAGCTGGAAAGAGGAAATGTACTCCCAGGAGCAGAGAGATTATCGGGGCCAGAAGCTAATCATGCTCACTCCCAATTCTTAAATCCAGGAATGATGAAAGCCTCTTCCTGTATTAAGCGCGAACCGGCGAAATATTAAATCTTAAACTTCTGCTCTAACCTGAAGCAAGCCCATCTGAAGAAGTTGACCGTACAGGGCCCTCCTGCGAAGTGGTCACAACGTGCAGGCCCCTCTATGGATACGATCGCTGTTTTAATCATTCTAATCTATTCCTTCGATATTGTAGCGCTATTTGTTTTTGGCGTTCATGCATATCTGATGGTATATCTCTATAGAAAAAACCATGAGTATTGTCTCTCCAACGTAGAATACGAACCCATTGATCTAAAGAAGACTCCTGTCCGGGAGCTACCCAAAGTTACGATTCAGCTTCCTATCTATAATGAGTTCTACGTTGTAGATCGACTGATTGAAGCCACTACCCGGCTACGATGGCCCAAAAGTAAACTTGAGATCCAGGTTCTGGATGATTCTACAGATGAAACCAGAGAAAAAGCAGAAAGCCTGGTTCAGTCCTATAAGAGAGAAGGGTTCAACATTCAGCATATTCATCGCGTGAATCGCCAGGGACACAAAGCCGGTGCTCTTCGTGAAGGTCTGGAAAAGACCAACTCCGACTACATTGCCATTTTTGATGCCGATTTTCTTCCTGCTCCGGATTTCCTGGTCAAGACCATGCCCTATTTCGTGGATCCTGAAATTGGAATGATCCAGACTCGCTGGGGTCACATTAACGATAACTATTCGCTTCTAACAATGGCCCAGTCTTTTGGTATCGATGGACACTTCGTAATTGAACAGGTGGCCAGAAATGCGACCAAACTATGGATGAACTTCAACGGTACCGGCGGAATCTGGAGACGTCAGTGTATCATGGATGCCGGTAACTGGCAGGCAGATACTCTTACAGAGGACTTTGATCTTTCCTATCGTGCAGAGCTGGCTGGATGGCAATTTCGCTACTTTCGCGATGTAGTAAATCCTGCTGAGCTTCCAGCTACCATCTCTGCCTTTAAATCCCAGCAATTTCGCTGGTGCAAGGGAAGCATTCAAACTGCTCTAAAACTGATTCCCAGAATCTGGAGAGCCGACTTCAGCTGGAAGATCAAGGCAGAAGCAATTATTCACCTGCTCAGCTATTCCGTGCATCCGCTGATGATTCTGAACATCTTTCTGGCCATGCCACTTCTTCTTATGGATCAGTGGACCGGCTTTAGCATCTACGATGTTTCTATTTCTGTTCTGTTCGGTGCAGCTACCTTCTTGAGTATCTCCACCTTCGGACCCACGTTCTTCTATATTTACTCCCAGCGAGAGCTGTATTTGAACTGGAAAACCCGCATTGTATGGATTCCATTTCTGATCATGATTGGAACCGGTATTGCCATAAACAATACCAGGGCCTTTTTCGAAGCTCTTATTGGAATTAAGTCCGGGTTCAAGCGAACACCCAAGTATCGCATTGAATCCGCTTCCGATCGACTGCTTCAAAGAATGAAGTATCGTATTCCCATGGATCCGGCTGTATTTCTGGAACTGGGAATGGGTATCTATTGCATCGTCTGTATCTATTTCTCTATTCTTGTAGAGAAGCCATTTCTGATTCCCTTTATGGCCATCTATGCTGCAGGCTTTCTGTATATTTCGTTCAATGCAATCCTGGAGCATTTCGATATGCCTATCCGGCTGCCTGTGAACTACGAAAAGCGTCTACAGGCGCTCACCCATCAAACCCAGGAAACCTGAGAAACGAGTTTCCAGACGTTGAAGGAGGCCGGGCGATTGCCTGGCCTTTTTTTATTCTCCGGTCATTGCACTCCCTGACTCAAGGCTTCCCGGATAATTCCCCGGTCTTTCCAGGGAGTCCCTTGATACCGAACTCTGGAGGAAGCGAGCAGGGAATGCAAAATTCCATAGATGTTCCGTCCGCTGAGAACCTGGACTGGTAGCATCCGTACGATGGAAGGCAGCGCCCTCAATCGGGAGCGGGAAAGAAGCTGGCATTTGTACCCCACAACAGATTGCTTTTGACATTCCGGATGCCAGGCTATCTCTGGTTGCATGAGTGGAGGTTCATTCTTCAACGACTCCCTGCGATTTCGGGATCCGGCCCAGCAAAAGAGAAAGAAGGCCAGGGCACAGATCAATGCAGAAGCCGAGTATGCTCTCAGCAACTCCGGAGGTTATCAGAGCTGCCAGCTGGTGGACATAGGCATAGGCGGACTATCATTTACCAGCCGATCTACTCTGTATCAGGGAGACCGACTGTCGGTGCGATTCAGACTTCTGGAGCGGCCTGTAGAGTTCCAGGCAGAAGTGAGCCGGGTTTCGGGAAAGTATGTGGGCGTCGCATTCATCGATCCTCCCGAAGAGCAGCTGGAAATCATTCAGAAGTATATTCATTCCAACTTTTTCGATAAAGATAAGAAGAAGCCTTGACTGCAAATAGCTTTTCCCAATGATGGCCTTTCAACCTCCAGAATCGGAAATCAGGGAGTCATTATGTCCACTGGCGAAAAAGTATACTGCGCCAACTGTGCCCACTGCATTGTAGTAAGGCAGTACGAGGCAGAACAAGATAAATACATTCTCCGCGTTCGTTGCAACAAGAAGAAATGGTCCAAGCGATCCGGTGAGGAAAAGCTGTACAAGTACTTCACCGTGGCACGTCGTATGATGCCCAACTGCGAGCATTACAAGGAAATGGGAGACCTGCTTCCTTACATCAAGAACCTGAAGAAAGAACTTCCCATCAAAGACGAAATCTACACGGTTAAGAAACCCGCCCACCGAAGCTAATCCGAGCAGCAGGAGGTCTTCGGACCTCCATTGCCCCGTGCTGAAACATGGAATTGCAGGAACTTTTGACCTCAAAAAGCGTATTTCGCTACGAAGAGCGTAGCGACGATAAGCTGGAATTCATGAAAGATATGCTTGGTCGGACCCTGAAGGGAACGCCCATGGAAGCCAACCTGGAGAAAATCTGGGAAGGTCTGCGGGAACGCGAGGTCTCTATGTCCACCGGTATCGGTCTGGGTGTGGCCATTCCTCATTGCTCCTCTGAATGGGTGGACGATGTCATCGTTTCTCTGGCTGTTCTGGGAAGCCCTCTGGAATTCCAGGCAGTGGACGATGAACCGGTGCAGATTGTGGTGCTTCTGCTCATGCCCCGGAATCGCTTTGATCGGCATATCAAAACCCTGGCATCCATTGCTCGTATGTTCAACGACGAGGGATTCAGACAGAAGATCGTAGGTGCCACGGATGAGGAGCAGATCTTCGAACTGATCCAGTCCTTCCAGGATCCCACAAAAGAGCAATAATCGTAGCGCGTCTTAATTCCAGGGCGGGGCACATAAAAGGCCCGAGTCCCGAATGGTCCGGAAATCGGGCCGGGAAACCCTTTCAGAATTTGAATTCCAGGGAAGTATCAGGTCCGGGGCCCTTCGAGAACCCGAATTCTAGTGAATAATCAGGCCGGGCCTATTAGGCCCGGTTTTCAGTTGATAGTGAGTGGCCAATCCGCCCGATTTCAGGACGGAAAATCTTCCATTACAGAATCGATGATTCCGTAATCCACTGCTTCTTTGGCAGTCAGATAGAAGTCACGGTCCGTATCCCGTTCTACTTGCTCCAGCGGCTTGCCGGTGGTGTCGGCAATCATTCGATTGATTTCTTCTCTGGTCTTGCGAATCTCTTCTGCATGGATTTTGATATCGATGGCAGGAGCTACAATCTGGCCGCTAATCAAAGGCTGGTGAATCATGATTCGTGCATGAGGCCAGGCCTTTCGTTTTCCGGGAGTGCCCACTGTTAGTAGCACAGCACCCATACTGGCGGCCAGACCCATACATACAGTGGATACATCGGACTTAATCATGTTCATGGTATCTACCACGGCCATGCCGGATGTAATTACGCCGCCTGGACTGTTTATGAATAGAGTAATATCTTTGCCTGGATCCAGAGCTTCCAGATATAGCAACCGATCGATTAGATATCTTGCTGAATCGTCATCCACTCCGCCCCAGAGATAGATCTGTCTCTTTTCCAGGAATTTACGTTCAATTTCGGAATGAACGGGATTAAATTGGTCCAGCAGGTCGTTTTGTTTGCTCATTTGTTCCTCTCGTATTTGTTTCAGGCGGATGGCCCGCATAAAGAGCTCAGGACTCCTTCTCTGTTTGGGCCTGGCTGTCTTCCTGTAAATGAATTTCCGTTTCCGGGCTCCGCACTCTGTTCCGACGCTTCTGATAGCTCAGGGTCAATGCCAGGGCTACCAGAGCACCAAATAAGACACCGAATCCGTAAAGCACCCGAATCTGATTCAAGCCCGTAATATGGAGCTCTGCTTCGGGTTCATTTACCGGTTCTTCGCTGTCGAATTTCAGTATAATAGCTCTCTGGTCCTTCTTCTGCTCGTTTTCCGTCTCACCCCGCCTCATAAGATAATAATTCTCACGGAGCAAACGATTCTCGGTTTCCAGTTCCTCGATCTCCTGACGGAGCATGGCCAGGCGATTTTCCAGATCCTTTCTGTGAAAATAGCCTGCTTCACCCAGAAGCAAAACGTAGGCCAGACCGGAAAGACCCAGCCAGATCATCAGTACTTTAAAGGGCAGGCTACGTATCATTCGACTTTCACCGGACATCGGGCCAGATCTTCGATACTGGCCGATGCCTGAGTGCAGGGAACTCAAACATTCATACGTTTCAGCGCGTCAACGTTTGAACGCATGAAGAGAAAGAGCTCCGGGATTTGCTCACTTCAGATTGAAGAAGGCGTCCTCTCCTGGATATACAGCTTCGCTACCCAGATCCTCTTCGATTCTCAGTAGCTCGTTGTATTTGGCCACTCGATCGGTTCTGGAAAGAGAGCCGGTCTTGATCTGTCCTGCTCCAGTGGCTACAGCGATATGAGCGATGGTTACATCTTCCGTTTCCCCGGATCTATGGCTGATCACAGAGGTGTATCTGGATCTGGTGGCCATTTCGATGGCTTCCAGGGTCTCTGTCAGTGATCCGATTTGATTTACCTTGATCAAGATTGAGTTTGCAATCTGGCTTTCGATGGCTTTGCTCAGCCGCTTTGTGTTGGTAACCAGAAGATCGTCCCCCACAAGCTGGACCTTTTTGCCCAGAGTAGAGGTAAGCTTCTTCCAGCCATCCCAGTCATCCTGATCCAGACCGTCTTCAATGGAACGGATGGGGAATCGATTTACCAGATTCTCCAGAACGCCTACCATTTCATCCGGAGATCGGGTGCCGCCTTCGTAGTTATACTTTCCACTGGATTTATCGTAGAATTCCGAGCTGGCACAGTCCAGACCGATGAAGATCTGTTCTCCGGGTTTGTAACCGGCATTCTCGGTGGCCTTTAGAATCACTTCGATGGCCTCTTCGCTGGATTTCAGGTTCGGTGCGAATCCGCCTTCATCACCCACAGCAGTGCCCAGTCCTTTATCGTGGAGCACCTTCTTGAGACTATGAAAGATCTCTGCACCGGCTCGAAGGGCTTCCCTGAAGGTATCGAATCGCACCGGCATGATCATAAATTCCTGGAAATCCACGCCATTGTCTGCATGGGCTCCACCATTGATAATGTTCATCATGGGAACGGGAAGGGTGCCTGCATTGGGTCCGCCCAGATATCTATAGAGAGGAAGACCTACGGCAGTGGATGCTGCTCGCGCCATGGCCAGACTAACTCCCAGAATGGCATTGGCTCCGATATTTCCTTTGTTCTCTGTTCCGTCCACTTCCAGCATAAGCCGGTCATTTTCTTTCTGTCTGAAAACATTCCTGTCCAGTAGCTGGGGCGTGAGTTTATCCTCAACGTTCTGTACTGCCTTCTGGACGCCCTTGCCCAGATAACGATTGGAATCTCCGTCTCGCAGTTCTACAGCTTCAAAGTCTCCGGTACTGGCACCGGAAGGCACCGCAGCACGCCCGATGGTTCCGTCTTCCAGAAGTACATCCACTTCAACGGTGGGATTTCCCCGTGAATCCAGGATTTCTCTGGCCCGAATATCTGCGATGGTTAGTTCTTCAGTATATGGCATGTTTTCCTCCGGGTTCCAGAATTTCCCGTCGCAGGTACTGGTAAAGCAACTTCAGTGACTCCTTTTTTCTCTGGAATTCCAATTAAGGTTGAAAATCTAATCGGATACCCTAATCTATACAGAAGACTCCTATGACCGTTCAGGATATAACGCGATTCCAGACCGTAGAGGCCAGTATTGAGTCCTGGATGGATTTCGTAGAATATGCTCTTGCTTCCGATTTCTACAAGGAAGCCCTGGATAAGCTCGGGGATCCCAACAAAGCCAGCAGAATTACTCTTCTCTGGACCTATCTAAATACCTTTTCCGAAAAAGACCGAAAGAAGGCGGAAGAGGATGCAGAGTTTTTTCTGTTCTATGCCCGTGGTTTTATCGATGAGCTGGCTACCTGCCGGTATCGCAAAGAAGGTAACTACGACAACGAGACCAGGTCTCTTTTTCTGGGTAAAATCAAAGCCGTGCTTCGTGCGCAGACCGAAGATGGAAAGATCATTCGACCGGTTCGCTATATGTTTCTTACCCATGTGGTTCGCTTCTGTAGTAACATGACTTTCATTATTGAAAGCTACGATATGTACAAAGACTACATGTTTCGACTTCGTTCCAGGGTGGAGCGTCCCAGGGGGCTGTAACGATCTGTCGGCCCGGGACGGTATTGCCGCCTTTGCTTTTTCTTCTATCTCTTCTATCTCAGGGCCGCCAGGGCCAGATGCATTCCTTGCACCAGAGCTATAACCAGAATCAAACTTACCGGATACACAGCGGAGTAGGCCACCACAGGTTTTTCTGAACTGTCCACTTGCCGAATCACATCCAGGCCAGGCGTAAAAGTCATTCCACCACAGATCACTCCGAAGCATTCGCTGATGGAGATCTTCATCACAAGATGCCCGAAGGCCAGGCTGGCGGCCATAGGAATCACTGCCAGAAGTACGGCAAACAATGCATATATCATAACTTCCGGACCCAGATTGTTGATGAAGCTCTGCCCGGTGTCGAAGCCTACCTGCACGAAAAACAGAGCCAGCCCCAGATCCTTCAACACCGCCGTAGCATTGGGTGGAAATCTACCAATGAAGTTTCCAATTCGTCCAAAATGGCCAAAGAGCAATCCGCTTACCAGGGCTCCTCCTGCCAGTCCCAGGGAGAATGGTCCCATTCCTGGAATAGGTATGATGATTCCACCAATAAAGAATGCCAGAAACAGAGTGGCTGCCATAGAAGCGATATCTACCCGGGGAATAACGGCATGCGCTTCGCTTCCCAGAAACATCTTTAACTGCTCCAGCTGATAGGGGCTTCCCACTGCATGAACTACATCCCCATATTCCAGCCGTAAATCCTGGGAAGGAAACATCTCGATTTCCGAGCGTACAATCTTAGCGATGGATGCATTGAAGCGTAATCGTATGCCCAGCTCTTTCAATGTACGATTGATCACATTCATATTCTCTACAACAATGCTGCTGGTGCTAAGTTCTCCATCCAGTGCGATCTCCTGATCTACAGTGGCACCTACCTGTTCTCCAACATTTTGCACATCCTCTTCGCTTCCTTCCAGGCGAAGCAAATCTCCCAGAACCAGATTGGTTTTTCCGCTGGCGGCCATCAATGTTCCATCCCTGAGAATACCGGTGATAACCACGCGATTATCATGAAAGACATCCAGATTCTTCAAGAGTTTGCCATCCATCTGCTCGTTTTCCAGGCGATGCACCGCGGTAAAGATCTTGCTCTGTCCAGCCAGTTCTCTGTCCATCCTGGGTCTCAAAAACTTCATGGCCACATTGATAAATACGATAACGCCCAGAAGTCCAAAAGGGTAGCCCACTCCATAACCGAAGATTACATCTCTTTCCGGATTGAATTGCATGGCACTGATCAATGCTGGCGATGAAGTAAAGGAACCTGCGAACAATCCCAGTCCAATACCGCTATCTACTCCGGAGACCCATAACAGTATCACTGTGAACACTCCTGCGAATGCCAGCAATGCCAGAACATTGGTCACAAAGGAGCGACCATGCTTCTTGAATGCGCGAAAGAAACCGGGTCCTGCTTCCAGCCCCACGCATAGCAGAAATAGAACAATGCCCAGATCCTGCAGTATGGGAATGGGTTCGAATTGAAAGAAATAGCCACCCATCATAGCCACTACCAGTGTGCCCGAGCTCGCAAATCCCACACCTTTGATCTGTAATCTTCCAAAAAGCAGCCCCAGAAGGGTGATTCCAAAAGTAACCAGCAGTTCTGTGGATTGAAAAAAGATCTGAAATTCCACCAGGTTCTCTTCCTTCATGACAACAGTTTAGAAAAGGTGTCTGAGAGATCAAGGATAGTGCCGATTCCAGACCACGGACGAAGAAGCCGTGACCTGAAGCCGATTTCGATAGAACTTTAGCCGAGAGCACAACGTCAGCGGTCATCTGGAAATGGCTTCATGGGAAAGCACATCGTCAGCGGCCCATCTGGATATGGTTTCACAGGAAAGCCAAGCCGGATTCGCGGAAACCTTGCGCCAGTAGCGCCTGGAGTTTCCGGAGGTTGTGCTATTGTCGCCTGGAGTTTTTATTCAGAGCTAGAATAATCAGCAATTGAATCTCTGGCCGTTGAATGGCCAAATCAATAGCCGAATTTCTGGAAATAGTCCGGAAGGTTCGGAAGCGCATCATCTGTCCAGGTCCAGGGCCCCACCACAGAAACAATGGGGCCGTCTCCTTTCAGGATTTCCACCAGGCCGCGACTTAGATCTCCTCTCTCCGTTCGCCTGTAGGGCTCCGAGAATCTCTGTCCCAGAGCTTCCTTTTCATGTCTGGACGCATAATCCAGAAAGAAGTCCAGCATTCGCATACCGGAACTGGAAAACTCTTCTTTCATTTTCAGCAGCCCGGGATTCGCAGTGCTTTTCATTAATCTCTGGAGCAGAAGCGAAATCCCGCGCACGCTCTGGGAAAAGAAGGTTCCTCCGCGAACCAGAGCTCTCTTTTGAGGATCGGCCAGGCACCACTCTTCCATGGCTTTCTTTACAAAGCCCAGGGCGCCATAAAAGGCCAGGGTATGGGGAAGCCAGTACAGAGCGCTGTAGCCCACGGTAAGGCCGGGTTGAAGTTCTTTTTCCAGGGCCAGCATGGGATCAAAGGAAAATTCTGCAGCCTGACGATATTGCTGCTCTGTGGTTTGTTCTATGGGAAAACCGGGTTCGCCCATGGCTGGAGTATAGATGAGTAGATCTATCTCATTGGATCTTTCCTTTAACTCGGTCTTGATCCTTTCTATTAGATGTTCGTCGATGGAGATTTCGTTCAGGGTCTCATCGGCACCAGGCACAGATTGCTCCGATCGAGTAGTAGCAATAATATGAGCCCCCGGACATTGCTGTCGCAACGCATCCATGGCGCTGAGGCCTGCTTCGCCGCTTGCTCCAACAATCAATGCATTTCTAATTTCCGGTCGCTGAAAAGACATGCCGGATCATGAGATGGGCTGTGCTGGTGTAAAGTGTTTCCCGGTACGCGCGACGAGCCCGGCCCCTATGCTGAGGCCCGGGCCGATTGAGAACTGGCAATCAGTGATTGAAAGATTTGAATCGCTTTCGAATAATCGCCATTGAAAAGATGAGCCATGCCAAGATCCATCTGTTCATCGGAAGCCAGCTTCCCGGCTTTTTCCTTTTTCTGCAGCTCTGGTAGCCTGGCACTGTACTTCTTCTTGTATTCGCTGAGGTTTTGTTTGTAGGGCTTGCCGGATATAGATTCGTAGAGACTCAGAAGCATGGTTTCTGCGTCCCCATTTCGGTTCAGATGAATATAGGAAAGGGCCACTCGATGTAGTACCGAGGTTTTCTTGATCTGATTTCCAAAGCTTTCAAAGCCCTGAATAACCTGATCATGGCGGCCGGACTCATGGGCTCCCAGGAGGAAGCCCCCCAGTATAGCCGGTTGCCTGTGTCCGGTCTTCATCAGTTTGGAGCATACAGTGTAGATTAGATCGAATCTTTTGCTATGAGAGCAGGCAAAGGTAAAGCGATCCAGGGCCAGTTCGCTGTAATACCCTTTGTGCAGAAGCCAGCGAGAAAAATCCATGGCAGCCTTTTCGTAGGCACGTTCATGGTAATGATTCATGGCCGAGAGCAGGTCATTGAACAGACCTGAATCCGACAGATTCTGAAGCGGCTTACCCAGCTCCAGACGGGCCAGATTGATTAGCTCCAGGCAATCTATGTCCAGAAAGTTCTCTCTGGACTGCAATTCCAGCATCGATTCAAAGTTCTGGTCGCTATATTGTTCCCAGAGTTGCTCGATGAGGTCAGATTCGGTCTTTCTTTTCACTGCAGGATTCATAGGCTCTCCTGCAATTTGTTTCGACCTGTTTGAGAGAATTTTTCATCCATTTTCCAGCGATTTACGGTCGATTCCGTATTGCTGGATCTTGTTTCGAATGGTATTTCGGTGAACGTCCAGAAGCTCGGCAGTCTTGCTCACGCTTCCTCCGGTGTTTTCCAGAGCTCTACGTATTAGATACTCCTCTGCCTGGGCTATGGTGGGAAGGCCTCTGCGAGCCTCAATGGCGCCGCGAAGATTCTTTCTTACAAATTCGGCATCGGTCAAATCAGCTTCCGGTGGGGAAGATGCACCATTGGACCGGTAGATTGACTCGGAGTAAGCATTGCTGGCTCCGGGACGCACTTCCGGGCCAGTCCCCGGCGGGGCTTTAGTTTTGCCTTCCTCCAGGGATTGCTTAACCGAAGGGGGCAAATCCTTTAATTTGAGGTTTCCATCGTCGGACAGAACACAAAGTCTCTCGAGGCAGTTCTCCAGCTCTCGAATATTACCGGGCCAGGGATAGTTCACCAGTTTTTCGGGAAGGGATGGATCCTCGGGAATAAAGATTCGGCCGTACTTCTTTTCAAATTCTTTCATGAAGAAATCGAATAGAAGAGGGATGTCCTGTTTTCTCTCTCGCAGGGGAGGCAGAAGCAGAGGCACTACATTGAGTCTAAAGTAAAGGTCCTCGCGAAAGCGCTTTTCCCTTACATCTTCTTCCAGATCCCGATTTGTGGCTGCGATGAGTCGAACATTTACATAAACCTCTCTACCACTTCCCAGAGGTTCTACTTTCTTTTCCTGGATGGCCCGTAGCAGTTTGACCTGCAGATTCAAGGGAAGTTCGCCTATCTCATCCAGAAAGAGAGTTCCGCCTCCAGCTTTCTGAAACCGGCCTTCTCTGGTTTTAGATGCTCCTGTGTAGGCCCCTTTTTCCACTCCAAACAGTTCCGATTCAAGAAGTGCCTCCGGAATACTGCCGCAAGAAACCACAACAAACGGACCTTTATTTCGCAGGCTATGCGTATGAATCCAGCGCGCCAGTCTGGATTTTCCTACACCGCTTTCCCCCAGGATAAGTACATTGGAATCGCTTCTGGCTACGCGAGCGGCGGTAGCATGGATTTCCTGCATTCTGGGATCCCTGGATTCCGGAGGTCCTTCGCTTATGGCCTCCAGACTTTCCAGTAAAGGCTCCAGCTCCTGCAAATCCCGTGGAGAGATCCATTGCCTTTCTTTTAAAGTGTCCATCAATTGCTGATGGCTGGTTAAAGGCTCTTCCAGAAGTGCGCGAAACTGCTTTCTGGAAATAAAGCCAAATCTTAGAATCAGGTTGAGTATTGCTTCCATAGCTCTGGATACTTCTTCAACTGATGCTGCAGACTTCCCCGGGAGATTCCCAGAAGTCTGGCAGTCTGACGTTGATTTCCATTACTAACATGCAGGGCCGCTTCCAGCAGTTCTCTTTCTTCTTTTTGCAGTTCTTCTCGCAGACGATCTACTCTCTGTCTTCTGTACTCTAGATCATTGCTGCGCACCTGCTCTGGCAATTGATCCATGGCAATCACCGGCGATGGAGACAAAAGTGCGCATCTAAATACCAGGTTTTCAAGCTCTCTTACATTCCCCGGCCAGCTGTATTCCAGTAGAAGTCTCCTGGCATCCTCTGAAAAGCTGAGGCCAGGTCGATTGAATTGTTCGGTGGCCAGCCATAGATAGTGTTGAATTAATAGTGGAACATCTGCCTTCCTTTCTCGTAAGGGAGGTAATCTAAGTGAGAAAGTCTGTATTCTATAGAACAGGTCGCTGCGAAAGTATCCTTTCTCTACTTCGGAAGCCAGTTCTCTGTTTGTGGCGAAGATAAATCGCACATCCGCACGTACAGTATCCGAGGAGCCCACCTTTTCAAACTCTCCTTCCTGCACCAGTCGTAGAAGCTTTACCTGCTGCATAAGTGGAAGATCTCCGATTTCGTCCAGAAAAAGGGTTCCGCCGGATGCTCGTTGTACGTAGCCTTCTGTGTCGGAGTCAGCTCCCGTGTAGGCGCCCTGAACATGACCAAACAACTCATTCTCCACCAGCTCGGCTGGAATGGCCGAGCAGTTCAGGGCAACGATGGGACCTTCCCGACTGCTCAATCCATGGATGATGCGGGCCACTCTTTCTTTTCCGGTGCCGGTTTCTCCTTCTATCAATACTGGATGATCATGTTCAGCGAATCGTTCTGCAAGCTCCAGGATTTCCGCCATGGAGCCGCCGGCTTCGAATACGAAAGTGACGCTGGGATCTACTTTATGGGAGGAAGCAGTGGATTGAATGGCTCTGGGATAAAGAGTCATGGCTTATACATTCCAGCCAGATCCTTTCTGCCAGTCAAGTCCGGCAGGGAAGATCATTCTGGAGGAAAGCACTTTAATAAGTAATGTCGAATCCACTGTAGCTTTGAACCGGCACCGCCCGCTGATCCAGTCGGTCCACCCTGGCCAGAGCAGGGCCTTTTCCCACATCCTTTAAGAACCTCTGCAATTCAGAAGGCTGGCCCTGGACTCTGCATTCTACGGAGCCATCCGAGCAATTCCTGACCCAGCCCAGCAGTCCCAGTCTGCGGGCCCTGGAGGCCGTGAATTGCCGAAAGCCAACTCCCTGGACCCTTCCAATCACCTGGATATGCAATTCTTTCATCCTGCGCTCAAAGTAGCCGGGCCCCCTGGGCAATTGCAAGAATGTTATGCAGGCAGCCCGCCAAATGCAAAGGGATTGCCGGCATGGACCGAACCGTCATAAAGGCATATGGCTGTCATTCTGGACAAATCCACTCTGTCGCGTAGTCTGTCTGTGAATCTGGATCATATGGCCACTTTAAGACAGGTGCGCAGAACCAGTTATCCATCCCTGACTACAGCCGCCGGTATATGTGAGGTTGCTGGCGCCGATGGTGTTACCCTGCATCTGCGGGAAGACAGAAGACACATTCAGGATCGAGATCTTGAATTGTTGAGAGAAACATCCCTTCTGCCCATTACTCTGGAAATGGGCTCCACAGATGAAATGGTGGACATTGCTTTGAGAACATTGCCCCATGCTGTAACTCTGGTGCCAGAACGTCGCCAGGAGTTGACCACGGAAGGTGGGCTGGATGCAGTTCGCCTGGAGTCTCAACTGAAACCTGTAGTAGAACGATTGAAGGAAAAGGGAATCGTAGTCTGTCTTTTTCTGGAACCGGATGTAAAGCAGATTGAAATGGCCCATAGCCTGGGATGCGATTCCGTAGAGCTGCATACCGGCGCCTATGCTCTGGACTGGGAAGAATCCAGAAGCCAGGCCATTGAAAAGCATCTCAGCCGCATTCAGGAATCTGTAGAAAGAGGATGCGAACTGGGCATGCAGATGAATGCAGGACATGGATTGCACTATCAAAACATTCGGCCTCTGGCTGCTCTGCCCGGTCTTACTGAATTTTCCATAGGGCATTCCATCATTTGCAGATCTCTATTCGTAGGTCTTGAAAATGCAGTGGGGGAAATGGCGGATCTTATCCGCTCCTGATGAATCGAAAGTTAGAGGAATACTGACCAGATTTATACCGAAAGGCACAGAAACTTCTACGATCCATGGACATCCTGAACATTCTCATAGACCGTGTGGACAATGTTAATGTCTTCAATCTGATTCAGGGGCGCACTCCGGGGCGCGATACGCATCTTCATACAAGCGTGGATCAGGACTTGATTCAGGAATTTCTGGATGAGCTGGAGCGCATTGCCCATTTATCCAACCAGGTACATGAAGGCGGGCTTTCCTATGATTTGAATTTGTCCAGGCGCCTTCGCAATGCGGGTCAGACTTTCTTTGACCAGTTTTTTCCAGATCCAATCCAGGATAAGCTTCGCTCCAGCGAAGGAGGCTTTCTGTTCTTTCATGTGGATCAGACTCTTGCCAGTCTTCCCTGGGAATTGCTCTACGAAGGAACCTGCTTTCTTGCAGATAAGTTTTCTATTGGAAAGAACATTGCCGGTTTCTGGTCTGAATCGCAGAGAGCAGAGCGAGATCGTCTTAGAGTATTGATTATCGCAGATCCTACCGAGGATCTGGACTGGGCCCGACAGGAAGGGGAGGGATTACTGGAATCTCTCAATGCTGACGTGAGCTCCGACCGAATCGATGTTGAACTGCTCACCGGTCCCAGACTGGGAAAACTGGAACTTCTGGAAGCTATTCGAGACAGGGATATTATTCACTATGCAGGCCATCTGCATTACGATCCCAGACAGAAAGAAAGTGGCTGGCTTCTGCCAGAAGGAAAGATTCTTCGCGCTCGAGAAATCGAGAAGATGGGATCTCTACCCGGACTGGTCTTTTCCAATAGCTGTATGAGTATGCCGGATCATCTTCGCAGACAGGAGCTCATAGGCGAAGATCAGACCGGAAATGAAGGAAAATTATTCAATCACCTGGCCGGGGCCTTTCTAAGGGCCGGTATTGCAAGTTACATCGGAACATCATGGGAGATCAGGGATTCCAGTCATACCTTCGAATTTGCACTGCAATTCTATAGATCACTCTTCGAAGAGAGGTCTGTTGGGGAAGCAATGTTCGATGCCAGAAAGCATGCAAGGCAGCAGTTTCCGGTGAACGATCTGACCTGGGCCGCCTACAATCTGCACGGAAACCCTCTAACTCGCATCTTTCGCTCCGGTAATCGCAGGACTTTCGATGCATCCCGAAATATTCTTACCTCCAGAAAGATTCTGCAGCAGTACCCATATCCTATCAGCCGGCTGTACAGGAAGTTTCTGGATCTACAGGATGGTCCGGATTCAGACAGCCGGCTCATGTTATCCAATCTGTCCCGATGTTTTTTCCATACCCTGGGAATCTGTGGCTCCATTCTATTTAGCAACCTGGAGAGTTTAAAGATTCGGCTTCCGGGTCTGGATCATACCCTGGACTTCAATGCCTGGACGGATGAAATTTTTGAAGGCTTGAATAAAGTTCATTCGCTGGGAGTGGAGTTAACCGCACCCGGACTTGTAGAGTCTTTCTTTCTTCATCGCGACAATATCGAGAAGCTTTTGAAATGGAGTCAGTCATTGACCGAAGAAGGGGAGCCGCCAGATGCCTATATGGTAACCTTCCAGTATCTGTTCGATAACCTGCTCACCGATTTATCCTTTCTGGGACGCTACCGAATGGTTTATCTGAAGGATGCGGCGGGGGATGCTCTGGAACTCCGAGGACAGCATCTAACCGAGATGCGCATACTGCCCAGTCAGATGGAAAATGTTCAGCTTTCCAGATCCATAATGAAATCCGCAGGTCAGCTCTGTTTTTTCAATACGTCCAGACGATCTCTGCTATCCCTTTCTCCGTATATGCGTTTTGATCCATCGGAGCGAGAGCTGCAATATCCGTTGCTGGGCTGGAGCGATGAGGCATAAACACTGCGATCAGCGCTGAAAGGAAAGGCCCGGTGGAATTCCGTTTTATTCCCTTTTACGCTCTATTGCTACGTCATGCTTCGCTCAGAGCCTATCTGACAGAGAAGCAATAAATTAGATATCATGAGTGCCTGCCAGAAAAAGTCCGTATCCTGCTTTGCCTGTTGTGGCCTGGCCAATCTGAACCTTACCTCTGAGCAAAAGGATGACATTCTTGTGAGGCGTACGGAGCAGTTTGAAGAGCTGAACATGGATTTCTCTCTCTTTCCGGAATTCAGAAGATCCAGAGAAGACCAGGAAGCCAGTATCCCCAGGCACAATCCGGAGACCTATGTCTGCCCATTTCTGGGATATATTGAGCCGCACAGACCGGGTTGCCTGATCCATCCGGCCCGAACCGGCGATAGCAAATCTCAAAACTACTCCTTCTACGGAGCTTCCATATGCCTTGGCTATGATTGCCCTGCGAAGGAAGGTGAAGAGGAAACCCATAGTTCCCTTTATTCAGATTTTCTGGAAGCCAACTTGAAAAGCGAATACCATCGCCTGGTCTGTGATAGTGAGCTTTATAGTTTGCTTGAAACCATAACGGATTTCCCGGATTCGGTATGCAGGGGTTCGGAAGCTTCGGGCCTGTTGGTCAGGCTCCTAAAATTAAGATTGAACCATCCGCAATCTCAGAGAATCACATCTTTTGAGAGATTGATGGTTCGGTCCCGGGATTCCGAGGCTGTAATGGCCCTTTTCCGGCAGCAGGATTGGCAGGAAGCCAGGGAAACATTGCTCGAACTGGAACAGATTGCTACGGTGGCCTCGGCTGAAAAAAGGAACCCGCAGTAGATCAGCAAATAGAAAGGAATCTGGTCTGGATCAAGTAACTCTGGCCTTGAAAAGTAAGAAGGAAAGAAAGTAACAAAGAACAAACGATATGATTTTACCCTGTCATCCAGATAATCCGGAGAAGCGAACCATTCAGCGAATTGTAGACGGCCTGGAACGTGAAGAGATATTCATAGTTCCTACAGATACGGTTTATGCATTTATCTGCAGTCTGGATTCCCCTCGCAGCATCGCCGAGCTTTATCGGCTCAAAGATATCCCGGAATCCCAGCCCCTCAGCCTTTTATGCAAGGACGTGGCCATGGCTTCCCATTACGCCCGAAGTATTCCCAACTATGCGTTTCGCTTTATCAAGGCGCATACCCCGGGGCCCTATACCTTTATTCTAAGTGCGAATCGAGAAATGGATCGAAGAGGAACTGGAAAAAGAAAAGAGGTAGGGATCCGCATCGTAGATCATCCGCTTCATCTGGCCATTATGGAAAAGATCGATACTCCTCTGGTCAGCACATCCATTGTAAGGCCGGATGAATTCTCTACGGATGCCGAGTACCTGGATGAAGAGTTCGGGCACAGAATCGCAGCCGTGGTTGAAGGTGGAAGCAGGCATCATAATCTATCCACTATTCTGGACTGCACCGGAAAAACCTTTGTTCTGGTGCGGCAGGGAGTGGGCAATATCGATGAGCTGGACCTGGAAGAATAGCAGGCTGCAATCCGGGATTCCAGGGCAAGAGCAAAATGCTCTGGACGCCGGTTCCGTAATGCGAACAGTATAGAAGAACGGCTCCAGGTCCAGGAGATGAAATCATTCCGGATGAGCCGGATTTCATTGCTCTTGAATTTCATGCAAGAGTCTTAAACTACTAAGAATAATATCCAGGGAGATAAGAAGGGAAATGGCAGGTCATTCCAAATGGGCAAATATTCGTCATAAGAAAGAAGGGGCAGACAAGCGAAGAGGGATCATGTTTACAAAGCTCTCCCGGGAGCTAATGGTATCGGCTCGTTTGGGAGGCTCGGATCCAGAGATGAATCCCAGGCTTCGGATCGCTATTTCAAAGGCCAGATCCGCCAACATGCCCAACGATAATATCGATCGGGCCATCAAGAAGGGAGCTGGAGAGCTGGAAGGCCAGATATTTGAAGAGGTAGTCTACGAAATCTATGCACCGGGGGGCGTTGGACTGATAGTAGAAGCGCTTACAGACAAAAAATCAAGAACCACACCTGAAATTAAGAGCATGGTGCACAAACACGGTGCGAACCTGGCGGAAGCCAATGCAGTAAGCCGGCTGTTTGAGAGCCGGGGCCAGATAATAGTTCCCAGGGCGCAGGAAGAGGCCGGTACCCTGGAAGAGGATCAGGTTATGGAAGTGGCCCTGGAAGCCGGCGCCGAGGACATGAAGTCCGATGACGACTCCTTTGAAATTCTAACCACACCGGATCACTATGCTCAGGTGGCTGAGGCTATCAGTAATGCTGCCTGGCAGACCAGCGAATCCGGGATTCGTTATTTGCCCATGGAAGGAACGGAGATACAGGTAGATGCTGAAAAGGCTCGCAACATTTTCGACTTTCTGGAAAAGCTGGAAGAGCATGATGATGTACAATCGGTATACCACAATATGCATCTATCCGATGAGCTCTACGCTGAGATGGAGAAGATGGCTTGAAGATACTGGGGCTGGATCCAGGCTTTGGAATTACGGGATGGGGATTTGTCTCTTTCCATGGTTCCTCTTTAAACCAGCCCACTTTGCACAGTTATGGTGCAATGACCACTCCCACCGGTCAGCCTCTGTCCTGGAGACTGGCTGATCTTCAAAATCAATTCGTAGCTCTGCTGGATCGCCTTCAGCCAGATCGAGTGGCCATGGAGCGATTGTTCTTTGGAAAAAATATTACTACAGCGGAAGGCGTATATCAGGCCAGAGGGGTGCTTCTGGCAGCCATGGGCCAGAAGAGTATTGTGCCCATTGAACTGACACCCAATCAAATCAAGCAATCCATTACAGGATCCGGCAAAGCTCGAAAGCCTGAGATGATGCGAATGGTGCAGATGCTTTTGAACATCGATGAACCCATACGACCGGATGATGCTGCCGATGCTCTGGGATGTGCCATAGCTGCCAGCGCCTATTCAAATCTAGAGTATCAGCAACTGCAACATCCGGAAGGAATCCAGCCTGATCTGGAAGAAGAGGCTGAAATCGAATGGGAATCGGAGTCGGATGCAGATCGAATAAGCTGGCCCGGTCCGTCGGTTCCTCTGGAATCTCAACAGGTGGATTCCAGAATCGCGCGAATGCGAAGGACTCTGGACCCAGTCACAGGTCAGCCCCTGGATTCTACTTCTGCACTGGATGTAGAGAGCTTTACACGGGAGATTCGTCTGGGAAGCGAGATCCGCATCCTTCCAGCCGACCAGGATAAAGCCAGGAAATCCGGGAAGGTAAAGGGCAGCAGCAGTGCCAGTAGCGGGCGCAAATCTTCGAGCTCCGCTAAGAAGAAAACATCTGGCAGTGCGAAGAAGGCAAGGGTGAAATATAAGAAATGATATCCGGAATTCGAGGTATAGTAAGCCGCAAAGCAGGAACAAGACTTTTTATTGATACCGGCGCCATAGAGTATGAAATGATTGTTCCATTGAATGTTCTGGATGCAGTAGAGCGAAGGTTGCACGAAGAACCGGATGCGCAGCTATTCTTTCATGTGCATCAGCAGATTCTTCCGGAAGAGCACAGACTCTATGGATTTCTGGATCCTCAACAAAGAGAGCTGTTTCGCACCATTCAAGATATCAAAGGCTTTGGAAGCTCTCTGGCTCTAAGTATACTCAGTCATCTGGATACCCGGGGGCTTTTGGCCATCTGCGAAGGAGGGGATTCCGGAGGATTGACTCACATTCCCAGAATCGGAAAATCCACAGCTGAAGCGCTGATCTTTGAAGTTAACCGAAAGAAGAAGCGATTTCTCAAGCTCCTGGAACTGGAAGAAGGAGCAGCCCGGGCCGGACTTTCACAAACGGGAGAACTTGTGGCAGAACCAGAAGATGAGACTTTCGAACTGGTGAAGCAGGCTCTGCTGCAGCTTGGCTATAAAGAAAATCAAATCACAAAGGTACTTTCGAAGCTGGAAAAGGAGCGTACAGGTTCTGACCAGGCCGACGGTGGCAGTGAGCAATGGCCGCTGGATGGAGACTCAACAGCTGAATGGATTCGAAAAGCTCTACAGCTTATCTAGATCGCATGAATTGTAAATAGTGGGAACTACTACTGGAGGCATGCATTGTAGCTTAGAGCTGGCGGATTGGTGCCGCTATCGCCGGTGCTCAGGGCTATAGTATCTGAGCTGGCATCTGCATTTCCGTTGGCTCGAATGCGAAACTGGCTTCTTGTGCGGCCGGCCAGCAGATCCGCCTGAACCTGCAAAGTGACATCGAATGTTTTAAACGTTGCAGGAGTTACATCATTAATTTCAAAGAAACCCTGGGTCAGGGCGGCTGTGCCATGATCGGAATTGTCCAGGGTTCCAAAGTCCAGATGATCCACGTAGAACGGAACAATGCTTGCCGGGCTACCGTTGGAGCCTCCCTGGTAAACACTCACTGTGGCTGAATTTAGAAACCCACCCTGCAGGGCAGTAATATCAAAGCTCAAAAAAAACTGGGTGGTGGCCGTCCCTGCAAGATCCCCGATATTCACAATTCCGCCGCCTGTGGCTGTGCTGGCCGGTGAATCCGTCACCGTTCCATCTTCGGCTGCCAGACTAATGAATTGGCCGCTACTCTGGGAGCAGCTTCCCAATAGAAGGATGGGAGCGATAGACGGAGAGCATTGCGGGTCTTCACTTCTGCATTCGAGTTCGGCTACAGAGCAGTTCAGTGCACAGATAACAGGAAGAAAAAATGAAAATCCAGAACGATTCATGGGCATCCTTGTAATTGATGACCAATTATTATTCGCGAGCGATAGCCGCCACCGGGAAAAGTTAGATATATCTATTAATGAAACGTAAGAACTGAGTAAGACTCTTCTTCAGATTTGTTCGATAAACACTGCTGGCACGTTCCTCGCTCAACTTTTCCTGATTTCGACTGATGTACACTTCCGTCCTGCGAATCAGGGCCCGGAGTTCCGGATATCTCTGCCAGACAACCTCTGCCTCGGTGGCAGTGGCTTCACCGTATAAGAGGTCCAGCAAAGACTGGTATATACTTTGTAACAATGGCGTATTGGATTCGTCACGCTTCCTGGCGTCCTTGAATGCCTCCAGAAGTTCCGTTCTCAATTCAGCATTTGTACCATTTGTAACTCGGGAAGCATTCGCAGCACTTGTAGAGTCTGTTGCAGTCATCGCCGGGTTCTTCGCCATTTCCGGTAATGCATCCGGGTTTTCAATGCGAAGATTCTGCATTCCTTCTATCTGACTACCGCTACGAGAAAGATTGATGCACTTTACCGGATCTTCATGCTTTAGAGATTCAATGGACTGTTCGAACCAGCTTCGATACAGACTCAGAATAAAATCTCCCGGAATGCTCTTTCCGTCTACAGAAGGAACCGGCACCAGATCTCGTTTTTGCATCACTCGTTCATTGATTGTTTCCAGACTCAGCGTGCGACTCACCATGAAGTTCCACCGCTCATAATGATGGGTATTCAATGCATGTAGCTGACGAAAGGTCCAGGCCAGATCCTGCCCCGCAAAATAGATTGTGCGAAAGCCCAGAAAGCGAAGCAGATCAAAAGCAGAGGTGGCCACGGATCCTCCGGATTGTAGCTTCCCCTGTGCTCCGCACATGGACTCCAGCAAGTCGGTACCCGGAGTCTTTAGTTCTTCGGTGCTACCGTCCGGTCTATAGATCAAACGGGCGGTGGATGAAAAAACCCAGCCCGCTGGTGCCAGATGCAAGGGCAGAGCCGGATGACATACCAGATCGGCGAAAATCACCATGTCCGAAAGATCTTCATTCAGGAAGTGTAGCAGGGTTTGCTTTTGTGCATCCAGAATGTGTATTCCATGGGGGCGAATGCCGGCTCGCAGTAAAGGTTTCAGGGCTGTATCGCAGGCCAGAATGAAAAATTGATGTTGATACCTGGCAATCCAGTCCAGGCTTTCTGTGAGACCGGGCCCTGCAGATATCAGCAAGGCGGGTCTGTCTTTCCAGCGATCCTGCCAGTAGATCAGATTTTCTGGCTCATGATGAGAGCTGGCATGCTTGCTATTGATGAGAGTATTTCGCAACCAGAGAGGTTCGAATTCGAATCGGGTGAGCAGATCCGACATTCGCGATTGCAGTATCCCTCGCATTCTGGCTTCAGCAAATTCATAGAACTCCGGAGCCTGATCCACCGAGGCCCGATGCTTCAGGAATCGAATCCCCTGGAAATTTTCCGCCGGAAGTCCCTCCAGGTAATGCTCCAGGGACACCAGGGTTTCCTCTCCGAAAAATACATGGCAGCCCGGAGTATTGAGATAGCTCTGAAAAGCAGGCAGCGCTGGGCCCGGGCTGGGAGACCGGTCGGGAGATTCAGACTGTGGGATTAGACGGGAACCGGCGGTTTGAGCTGTGTCACTGCGTACCTTTGCAGCATGGCCTTGAGGATGACTTTCTTCTATTATAGAGTCTGGGAGAGTAGGGTCTGGATTCAAATCACCGGACTCACTGCCTTTGCCTGTGCCATCCGCGGAAGCGTCGCTTTGCCCCGGACTGTGCGGGGATTCATCCCTGGCCACTTTCTCCGGCCTGGAATCATTCATGAGGGTCTGAATATAGAATCCGCCCAGATCCAGCCGATGGTCCAGAACAGCACAGATCTGGCCTGGAACCAGGGATTCCGTGGCTCGGAAAATCTCCGGGTTTCCCGCTCCCAGGATTACCAGGATCTGGGTCCGTTTCAGCCCCTGGCTACCGCTCAGGATGCGCCGGGCCTCCTTTTCCGGTCCGTAGCTGCTGCACAGGGCTTTGCCGCCACGGGCTGGAATCATGGAGCCATCCCGTGCCTCTATGAGGCTATAATCCGGGGAGGATTTTCCACGCAGGAATTGCAGATAGGGCTTTCTTCTGAACACTTCTTCCATAACGTGGCCAGCAGACCTTATGTCGTCAGCATATCTGGCGGCCTCTGGCGGTCCAGCCATCCCCAACTGCTTGACAGTGAGGGTTGGCGACGGCCTGCTGATTCCTTCCTGGATCCAGCAGGATCGCTTTTCCGAACCAACGGGCCTGCTTTGAGGCAGGCAGAGGATTTTCATGCACGTAAAGAGAATACGCATGGTAGGCTTTAAGTCCTTCGCGGACGAAACTGTCATTGAACCTGGCACAGGCATTACAGCCGTGGTGGGTCCCAATGGTTGTGGCAAATCCAACATCGTTGATGCCGTGCGATGGGTGCTCGGTGAAAAATCCGGACGGGCTCTGCGGGGAAAAAATATGGAAGATGTAATCTTCCTGGGTTCGGAAAAACGCAAACAGGCCGGTATGGCCGAAGTAGAGATTGCCTTCGATAACCTGGACCGATCCCTGTCTGTGGATCAGGACGAAGTAAGCATTGGTCGAAGACTCTATTTAAATAGCGCCAGTGAATATATCCTGAATGGGAAGCGAACTACTCGCAAAGAAATCGAGCGGGTGCTCATGGATACCGGCATTGGAAAGACAGCCTATTCCATTATGGAGCAGGGCCGGATGTCCGAGATTCTGCGAGCCAGCCCGGAGGATCGCCGGCTACTCTTCGATGAAGCGGCTGGAATTTCCCGATTCAAGGCTGAGCGTCAGGAAACCCTGAAAAGACTGGATGACACCGAACAGAACCTGCTTCGCCTGGGAGACATTCTAAAGGAAAAAGAGCGCGAACTGGAAAACCTGGAAAGACAGGCCCGCAAGACCAGGCAATATCTGAAGCTTAAAGAACATCTGGATAAGCACGACAAGAACATTCGCTATATTAAGATCTCCGATAATCAAAGTCGTCAGAAATCCATCGAAGAAAAGCTGCAGAAGCTGGCAGAGAAAAAACAGTCCATACTGGATCGGATTGAAAAGTCCGAGTCCGAAGCCCAGGAGCTGGAAGTTCAGAATCAGGATGATCTGGAGAAGCGACATGCTCTGGACAGACAATACCATCAGACGCTTTCTGTAATCGAATCCCTGGAAAAGAATCAGGATCGCGTGGCTCAGGAAATCCAGGAGCGAGTTCGTCAAAAGGATCAAATCCAGGAAAGACTGAACGCAGAAGACAAGTTCCTGAAGGCTTCTCGCAAGAAGCTGGAGCAATCCATGCAGCTGGAACTGGATCTTAGCTCGGAAATCGAAAATCTTACAAAGAAATCAGCCGAGCTACAGAAAACTGTAGAAGATCTGGAAAATCAGGTTCAGGAATCTCAAAAGAAAGAAGAGGCTAACGTCTCAGAGGGCGCACAGATCGAAAAGGATCAAAAAGCGGTAATGGATCAGCTGCGAGCCCTTACCGAGCAGCTCATCAATGATCTGGAAGCTCGAAAGAAGGACATTGAATCTGCAGAGAAGAGTCGTAAAGCACTGTCCGATGAAATGCTTTCTCGCATTCAGGAAGGGAAGGCCACAGTAGACGAACTGATCGCGGATCTAAAAGCCACCGAGGCACCCGATGAACTCCAGAAGAAGAAAGCAGGCTGGATAGCGCAGATTCAGAGTCTGTCTTTTTCTGCCCTTCTAAAGGATTTTGATCAGTATCAAAAGCTGGATGCAGAATTTAGATCTCTGTTCTTTGGCGAATCCGGCCTCATCTCTCGAAAAGAAGAGCTGGATCAGAAGATGAACTCCTTCAACCAGAGGAAGGTGGAGATCAACCAGGAGAATCAGAAGCTGCAGCAACAGAGAAAGCAGAACCTGGTTCGCATAGAAAAAGAGAAAAATCGCAGGGTGGAGCTGGAGCTACAGATCCGAGATTATCAGGCCAGGAAGGATTCGTCCCAGGAAGCCAGGGATCAACTGGAGAATCAGATCGAACAATCCAGCGCCCGGTTAAACTATCTAAGCGATGAAATCAAAAGCGTAGAGACTCTGGTCAATAAGCTGAACGAAGAGCAGAAGCAGCAAAAAGAAGAGCTGGAAAGAAATAATAAAGAAACCAGGGAAAAAGCCAGCATGCTGGAAAGCATGCAGAAAAACATCGAAAAGGTGCGAAACCGAATCGCAGAACTCCGGGATAGAACTCGTAAGGACAGGGATTCTATAGAGAGGTTGCTTCCGGAAATCAGTCGAGAAGAAAGAGCCCAGGAAAATATAAACGTCGCTTTGCAGACCCTGGAAGAAGAGCTGTACAACGACTTTCAGATGAGCCCTGGTGAACTGGAAGAGCAGTGCGGCAGCCGTCGATTAAACAAAGACAATGAGCAATCCGAGTTTCGCCGGATCAAAGGGGAAATCCAGGGGCTGGGTCAATTCAACGCTCTGGCCATTGACGAATATGCGCGGTGCGAAGAAGGGCTGAACGAGCTATTGAAGCAGAAGCAGGATATCGAAGAAGCTCGCAAAAACATTCTGGCCATTCTGCAGGATATTGATGAAAACTCCAGGGCTCTATTCCGGGATACCTTTGAAAGGATTCAGAATAACTTTACAGAGGTATTTCAGACTCTGTTTGGCGGCGGTAATGCCAGTCTGACTCTTACAGACGAAAATGATCCCATGAATAGCGGGGTCAGCATCATGGTGCAACCTCCAGGAAAGAAAAACAGTTCCATTACGCTACTGTCCGGTGGTGAGCAGAACATGACGGCCATCGCCCTTATGTTTGCTACCTATCTGGTAAGGCCATCTCCGTTCTGTTTGCTGGATGAGATTGATGCTCCTCTGGATGACAATAACGTACATCGCTTCCTGAAAATGCTGGCAAGCTTTGCCCCCAGAAGTCAGTTTCTAGTGATCACTCATAACAAGCTAACCATGGAGAAAGCCAGTGCAATCTTTGGAGTAACCCAGGAAGAGCCGGGAGTTACAAGGATTGTCTCTGTGCGATTTCAGGAAAAGAAGCAGTCGGTGTCCTGATAAAAGCCGGATGCGAGAAGGAAGTGTCATCCTTGCATAAGCGAAGACAAAAGACAATTTTGGGACTTTTCACTTCCGCATTCTGTTCCATCTCAAGCTTTCTGACCAGGGGCCTTTCCCGTTCGGGAACGGCCGGTAGTATTCAGCGGTTCTTCAATTCACAATGTTGCAGAGCTGAACGGCTTTTTCCATCCCAATGTGTTTGCGCGAATGGTTCCACATCAGCAGGATACGGAAACAGCGCCCTTGTATTTCGCATTCTTTCTTTCAAGCTGATAGTATTGCAAATCTGGTTTTTGATATGGCCATTGCTACTCACCACTTCGCTTGCCGCAGAAGAGCCTCCGCTGGTAACGGCCAGACCCTCCATTCGAAAACTTAAGATTATTCCATTCAGCAATCTCTCCGGAAACAGAAATCTGGATTATCTGGAAACCGGGCTTCCGCGAATGATACTGAATGGAATGACCCTTCCTGTTTTTCTAAGGGATTATCGTCCGCCGGATGTGGTGCTGGATCCCGGCGGAAAAGCCAGTGTAAACAGCCCTTATTCCAGTCCGCAAATAACAGAGGAAGCCATCGGAACCGAGAAAGAGAAGATCCTTCTGGAAGGTGAAGTGCATCGCTGGACCTTGAATCAAGGAGAGCTGGTGGACAGGGAGTCCGGTTTTCCGGTGGCAGCCAGTCTGAATGCTGATTATTTGATTCAAGGCAAAATCAAAGGTGATCGTTCCAGTCCCATACTGGAACTGGAATTCTACGATGCAGTGTGGGGAAAGAAATCCAGCACTGTTATTAGTCTGCCAGGCAGAAATCCCTACGATGAAGCGACGCTGGCTCGTATAAGGCAGTTTATTAGCAGTCGACTGCCTGGTCTGGGTTCTGGCAGAATCCAGGTCAACACTGCAAAACCCGGAGCTCTGGTATTCCTGGACGATGTTTATCTGGGTAAATCGCCTTTGAATGAGTCTGTAGCACCAGGCAGCTACGAACTGAGGGTAAGTCATGAAGAGTGCGAAGATGAAAGTCGCAGCATTGACTTAAACAATTCATCCAGCTTCAACTTTGATTGCAGGCCTGTAAAGGGGGATGCCACCCTGGTGGTGAATAGCGATCCACCGGGGGCCCGGGTCTTCTTAAACGTCGATTTCCTGGGAACCACACCTCTTAAAGTAGAAAACCTGAAAGAAGGAACCCATAGAATTCGCATTAGTCTGGATGATCATATCGATCGCTTCAAGGGTGTAGAACTGAAATCGGGACAGACTTCCACGGTCTCCGTGCAAATGAATAAAGGAGATACAGAGAAGTTCTATCGCGATCCAGGTTATGTAATTACCGACTGGACCCATCATGATCTGGCTCTGGGATTTATGCTACAGAGTCTCGTTCTGGGCGGAGGATGGGCCTACAGCACGATTCGAGCCAACGATGTGCGGGATTCCATTCGAAGTCAAATACCTGCTCTGGCGATTACAGATGTTCCTTCGTTTTCGCTCTATCAGTTTCAGCAAATCGAAAATAATCGCCTGGATGCGAAGGTCTGGGACAATCGAGCCAACATCTTTTCTGGAGCGGCCGTAGCATCCCTGGTGTTTGCCGGAGTCTTTCTCTGGCTGGGCTACGAGCACGATGATAAGGAATTTGGCGAAATCAGTCTTCTACAGCAGGAGCTTCAGAAATCTTCTCGCAACCGCGAGACAGTAGCAAGCCTGAAGAGCGAGGAGCTGGAAGGACTGCAGTCCGGTATCTGGATGCAGAGACTGCTCTGGAATGTGGAATTCCATGGACGGGTAGGCCAGGGCCCGGCATTGCAGTCCCGGGCACTGGCTGAGCCGTTTTCTCTACCTTTTTCGCATAAATCCTATGCCCATGGCTGGAGCCCGCCCGGTGAGATACAGCATCGTCTGGGTATTCGATTCAACTTTCAGTAATCTTTCTCGAAGTTGAATCTCATCTTTCCTGAGCCAGCCATTCATCTGCCACTGGCACGTTCATTCGCCGGACATCCAGTATTGCGGTATTCGTAAAGATGGAAATGCCCATTGCTCTTCCGATTCACCGCGAAGATGTCCTTTTCTTCTATAAATGAGATCTATTCTGATTATTCATTTTTACTGAAAGATGGTTGTGGGGGCGCATCTAACAGCTGTTACAGGGATTTCTGTTTCCAGTCCCAGGCTGCGCCGGAAAGGCTGGCTTATGCCAGAGTTACATTACCCATCAGCCACCGGTAATTCTATCCTGAGTCAGTCCGAACTGGATTTTTCCAGGCCTGTGGAGATTGCTCCAGGAGTCTTCTGGGTAGGAATCTATCTTGAGAATGATCCTTTTCAATGCCATCCATACTTCATCAACAATGGCAGCGAATCCATTCTAATTGATCCAGGCTCCATGCTTCAAAGAGAGGATATCATTCGCAAAATCGAAATGGCCTGCGATCTGAAAGATGTGAAATATATTATTCTTCATCATCAGGATCCGGATCTCTGTGCAGCCGTACCGTATCTTGAAAAGCTCATTGATCGAGATGATCTGCAGATTGTGACCCACAGCCGAATGTCTGTTTTGATCAAGCATTACGGGCTTCGTTCCAGCTACTATAACATTGATGAAAACGATTTCCAGCTAATGGCCGGCAGTCGGCTGCTACATTTTTATACAACGCCTTACTGTCACTCTCCAGGAGCCTTTGTTACCTACGATCAGAGCACAAAGGTCCTTTTTTCCGGGGATATCTTCGGAGGACTGGAAGACTCCTGGCAGTTCCTGGCCGATGAACATTATTTCGCACACATCGAAGGCTTTCATATGGCCTATATGCCCAGCCGGGATATCCTGAACTATGCTCTGCGAAAGATTGAATCCCTGGATATTGATCTTATCGCTCCTCAGCATGGCTCCATTATTCAGAGAAAGTACATTTCGGGCCTGATTGAAAAAATGAAGCAGATGGAATGCGGGCTATACATAGATCGAAAATACAGCCAGGATTTGATGCGAACTATTGAGAAGCTGAACAATCTGCAGACCGAGTTCGAAGTTTCTCTGGATGAAATCAAGAAGCTGAAGAGAAACCAGGATGGGGACTACTTCCTTACCACGCTTCTAATGAAGCCATTGATGAACGAATGGAACCTAAGCACGAAAGTGACTACAGACTGTGTTCTAATCCAGAAAAAGGCCTTTCTATTCAAGGAACGATTCCAGCACCTGGGCGGGGATTTCAACATGACCGGTCAGCTAAACTTCGCAGGTCAGAATTACGTGATGTTTTTTAACGGCGACGGTATGGGTAAGTCCATGCAGGGAGCGGGAGGAGCCCTGGTGATGGGCACTGTTTTGAATTCCCTGTTCAGCCGGATCTCGGGCCAGACCACCATTGGCATATCTCCGGAAGCGTGGATGGAGGAAACCTATGGAGAAATCCAGACCCTGTTTCTTTCCTTTGATGGAGCCATGATGTTTTCTGGAATCCTGGGGCTGGTCAACGAAGAAAGTGGCGATCTAATCTACATAAATGCCGAGCATCCATTCCTGGTGCTCTATCGGGATGGCAGGGCCAGGTTTCTGGATTCTGAGCTGACCATGCGAAAATTCGGATGTCCTTCGGAGCTGGGTTTCCAGCTCCAGAGATTTCAGCTACGGCCAGGCGATGTACTTCTGGCAGGCTCCGATGGTAAGGACGATTTGAATCTGAAACCGGGAGCCGCTCAGCCCGAGATCAATTTCGATTACAGTCTAATTCTGGGCCTGATTGAGCGAAGCGAAGGTAAACTAAAAAAGCTTGTGAAATCCCTGTACAATCAGGGAGAGCCTACCGATGACATGTCCTTAATTCGCGTTGGGTTTCAGGAGAAGATTAACCGAAGGGAAGACCACCAGATCAATGATGATTTGATCTACAGGTTAAAGATATCCTGCTTCATTCGCAATCGACAGTACGATAAAGCTCTGGAGCTTATGGAAGGGGATTCTGAAAAGCAGAATGCAGAGATTCTGATGTATAGAGGGTATTGCTTGATCCGCGAAAAAAGGTATTTGAAGTCGTTGAAGTACCTGACCCGCTCCCTTCAGTTGAAGTCCGATTACTTTCCTGCGCTCAAATATGCGGGTATGGCCCATTACTTCCTTGGGAATTACAGGAAAACTGAGCAGTACTGGTCGGCAGCCATGCAGTCTAAACCGGGAGATCCATTCTTGAAGAAGAGATATCCGCAATTGCTGAATAGACTGGAAAAGCAAAAGGTCCTGTTGGGACACAGGCAACTGGAAGAATAAGATCCTGGAGCGAGGCAGAGTCCGGAGGCTCGATCACGGGGTGCGGCCAGGTGCCCAGGCGATGGGTCCGTTTTCTGTCTACAGTTGTCTTGCTCTGGTTTTTCGGGGTACTTCTCGGCCTCTGGACCGCCTTTCCGGATGCAGTGTCAAAGCATAAACCTGCTTCTGTAGATCCTCTGTGAGGGCTCTTGCGGCAGCTTTTTCGCCCAGATCGCTTACATCCGGAAAATCCGAAGGCTGAATTGGATTCCCCACATTGTAGTAGATACCCCGCTGAAATACTTCACCGGAAAGAAATGTGCGAACATCCGAGAATCCATGAGCCCCTCGAATACCGCTGGGGATGATGGGAACCCTGGCTTTCAGGGCCAGTCTTGCTGTCATGGGCTTGAATGAAGCCATAACACCGGTCTCGCTACGGGTACCTTCCGGAAATATGGAAAGTAGATGTCCTTCTTTCAGAAGCTCCAGCATTTGATCTTCGATTTCCTGATAATAGGCCACCGCATCTTTGGCTGAGTCCCCTTTGAAGGCGCGCCGAATGGGATGACCTCCCCAGGTTTCCATCTGACTTCTATGGTAGAGTCCATACAGTCTCAGAATTCCTTCTACGGTGAGTCTAACAGGAGAAAACACCGGATGGCTCCAGCCAGGGGCCTGGGCCAGGGTTTCCAGTATCTGATCGTCTGGACGAAATAGTTCCTCTTTTCCCAGGAAATGAATCCTTCTTGGACTGTACAGTCCTTGAATCATGGGATCCAGGTTATCTGTATGATTGCATACCAGAATGGCTCCACCGGATTCCGGGATGGATTCCAGTCCCGTAACCTCTACATGGAAGAGCTGATCCATGGCCGTTCTTAGAATGTCCCGTACGGGTTCAAAGGGGATGGTGGCCACGGTAAACTGTGTATCTGTCATTTGCTCGCCTGGAATTCCTGATTTACCCCTGAACGGAGAGTGATTCGATGGTACGTTGTGGGTTTTCTAAAGCAATCGAAATTTCCAATCCCTGGTCTTTTCACCCTGATGCTTCTACAGCTATCCTGTGGCTTCTACAACCCGGAAGTTTCGGGGCAGGGGCCGGTCTTTCGTCCAGAAGTAGATCTAATCGGAGACTTTAGAGGAAGAAGGATTGTTTATGATCGAAATGACTCCATCATTGAAACGGCCATAATCCAGCGCAATTGTGAGCTACTAGATGGGCCGGTGGTGGCCTGCAAACTGGATATTTTTTATGAACGAGGTCAGGAAAGGGTGGTACTGAATCGCTCCTATGCCCTGGAATACAGGGAAGCTCTGGATGCCAGCATTCATTTAACCAGCGAAAGGGAAGATCTAAGAGGCAAGATTCATGGAGCGGCCTTCCATCTAACAGGAGAGGGAGAGGTGCCCGGATCCGAGGAGAGGGTGAACCAGGAGATTCGATTCATAGGACTCAGCCAGGGAGAAGCCCTGGAAACCATTCTTTATAGCTATCTTGGACTTAGATCCGGTAAATCAGTAACTTTCTGGAGAAGGGTAGGACCGTAATGCCGGATCAACTCTGGATCGAAAGAGGTAAAGAACTGGCCCGGGTTACGGATTCGGTAGCCCGATCCGTAATTGAGCTGTCCGGCAAAAATGAAAAGAACCGGGCCGATCATATTTGCGTGGAAGCCATGCGCAGCGGACTGAACGAATTGCCCTACAAAATGACTGTGGTGATTGGAGAGGGAGAGAAAGACGAAGCTCCCATGCTTTATTCCGGCGAAGTGCTGGGTGCAGGCGGCGAAGAGATGGATCTAATCGTGGATCCACTGGAATGCACTACCAATTTTGCAAAGGGACTGCCGGATTCCATGACTGTAATCCTGGCTGCAGATCGAAACTCTGTAATTCATGTTCCTGGAACATATATGGAACAGATTCTGCTACCTCTTAATGCAGATCCAGGACCGGAAATCTTCGATATGGATCGAAAAGAGGTATTGAAGCGTGTTTCTCTGGCTCTGGATGTGCCGGTAAAGGATCTAACTGTAATCATTCAGAATAGGTCCCGTCATGAAAATCTCATAGAAGATATTCGTAGCGCAGGTGCTTCCGTTGCATTGATCGAATCCGGATCCATTTCTGCAGCATGCGACATTTTTGCTCGCTCAGAAAACCGGTATCATATGCTCTGGGGATCCTTCGGGGCTCCCGAGGGTCTGGTTCTGGGATTTTTGTCCCGGGCCAATGGCTATCGTTTCTATGGAAGAATTGATCCTCATAACGAAAAGACCGAAGAGGAAGCCCGGGAACTGGGCGTTCTGGGCAGGGTGCTTCGAGGGGATGAATGGATTGCAGGTTCCGGAGTTCTGGTTATGACCGGATTGCATGATTCTACCTGGCTGCGAGGAGTGCGACGAAGCTACAAAAATGAAGAGGTGGATCATACTACCACCACCGTAATCTGGAGTCTGGGACAGAAACTGGAACTGGAATGCTTCAACGGGCGCTTTCATTAATCGGTGAAAGTAGACGTCTGGGGAAAATCGCCGGGCTTTTTCTTTCTCGCTCCTTCCATTCATTCAGTTCGCTGGTGTTTTCTCTGGTGGTGGGCAAACTGCTCATTGTGGAAGACCATGGGGTCTACGGACAGTTTGTAGCCCAGGTTACCGTAATCCAGGCCATCACTGAAGCCGGGCTGCAATATTCCTTAATTCGATACCTTTCCAGAAGCCTGCATCACAATGAACACGGCGAAGTGTCCTCTATTCTGAGGGCTTCCCTTTCCCTGAAATTTTATGCATTCTTGATTGCATTTATCCTCATCGCTTCCTGGGCCACGGCAGGTTTCTTTCCTATTCTGGGTGGGCCCCTCCGGCTGCCGCATTCGCCGGACCATCTTTCCATTCTATTAATGGTGCTGCTGTCCGGCTTTGGAATGAGCATCTTCTCCTTTTTAGATGCGATTCTGGTGGCCCATCAAAAATACAAACAGCTGGTGTACTGGATTCCATCCACCGGAATTGTGCGACTCACTCTGCTGGCTCTGTTCTATTTTGGAGATTCCGGTCATCTAACCATTCAACAGGCGCTCTTTAGCTTTCTGGCCGGTCCTTACATTTCGGTGGCTATTTTCTTTGCCATCTTTCCTGCCTCTTTCTTTGAAAGAGCTGCCCCTGGAGATCATCGCTTTCACTGGATCAAACGTCTGTTCTCTTACAACCGATGGCTCATTGCTGCCAGCTTCTTCTCCATTTTGAGCGATTGGATGGAAGTGCTGCTTCTGGGACAGAGATCCGATGCTGCCTTCTTTCATGCAGCCCGGATTCCCATGCAGGGATTTCTCATCCTGCTGGCCACAATGCAGAGTGTGATTCTGCCCAGGTTCAGTGTACTGGAGACTTCCGGTCAGTTCTTCCAGAGCTTGAAGCAGATCTATCGCTATCTGGTGCCGGGCTTGATTCTATTGTTACCGGGATTCTGGATCTTTGCATGGTTTCTACCATTCTGGTACGGAGAAGAATACATTCGGTCCATTTCGGTGTTCTGGATTCTTTATCCAGGTTTCCTACTTCGCCTGGTGTTTGCTCCTCTGGGAACAGCACTTCTGGCTCTGGACCGGCCCATTGTTGTGGGACTGGAAGCAGGAATTCGGATGCTATCTGGAATACTGTTCAATTCAATCTTAATTCCGGCCTATGGAATCCACGGAGCAGCCTGGGCTTCTCTGATTTCTCAGACCCCTGGCTGGATCTTTTTGATGATTCTCTTCTATAGATACTATCAATCCGGTGTCTTTCCTGTGGTTCTGGGACGAAAGCTGGTTGAATAATGGGATGGCCCATCGGAGCTTGACTCTGCATGGCCAGTAAGGATCCATCCGAAAAGAAAACCAGCCCCGGAAAGAAGGCCGCCAGCAAGAAGGGGACTACCTCATCCAAAAAGAGCCCGGCAAAAAGCAAAGCCGGTAAGAATAGCCCGGGCAAAAAGTCTGTGCGGGTCAGCAAGAAAGCTGCCACCAGAGCAAGAGCCGATTCCAGATCTAAGGCTTCAGGATCCAGCGTTCGAAGCCCTGCCACCACCGGCCCCGATCTGGATACCTATAGAAAGGGAGTTTTTGATCCGGCTGAAGGCGTGGGTCTTTTTACCAGGGTTTTCTTTTTCTCAATTGGAAGGAGACTGGAGAAACTGGCCCGGGGATCTTTGCTAAGGGCTTTGATATTCACCGGATCTGTGGCGGCCGGTATTGTTTTTTGCATCACCTTTACTTTTGCCGATCCTTTCCTGGTATGGAGCGATGCTGGCTACGATGAACCTTCCTCCCTGTACGGAGTGGGCCTGGATGGAAAGCCGGAGCTAATTGCCAGATACGTTCGAAGCGATTCAGGGCGCGAAATTATAGATCTTAAAGAAGAGGATCTGAAGTTGCCAGTGGCCAGGGCCTTCATTGCAACAGAAGATAACAACTTTGAAGACCACTGGGGATTGGATCTCTATGGTATTGCCCGGGCTGCGGTGGTGAACTTCCTGGCCGGAGGGATTCGGGAAGGTGCATCTACCATCACCCAGCAGGTGGCCAGGCTTCGATATCTCAGCCGCGAAAGATCCATTGTGCGAAAAGCCAGGGAAGCCAGTCTGGCTCTATTCCTGGAAGCCCGTTTGCCCAAACATGAGATCCTGGAACTTTACTTTAATGAAGTTCCCCTGGGTCATGGAACCAACGGAGTTCAGGCGGCCAGCCAGTTCTATTTCAACAAGGATTTCCGGGATCTGAACTGGGGTGAAGTGGCGGTTCTTTCCTCTCTGACTACGAGACCCAATGATTTGAGCCCTCTTAAATATCCGTCGGACTCAGCAAAAAAGATTCGCGTAGTATTTCAGCGACTCATCGAAACCGGAATGATCACTCCGAAGGATGCCACGGAAGCCCATAACTATCTGGCTACCGAGTATTATCCTTCTCTCTTTAATCGCTATCCCGATGAAAACTATTTCGGTGTTCGTACCAATCGATTTCCCTACGCTACCGCATACGTTCTGGATCAGCTTTCCAGCCGCTTGCGTAGAAAAATCTACACCGGCGGCTATAAGATATATTCAACCATCAATGTGAAGCATCAACAGTCCGCGGAGGATCAGATGATCCCCTGGCTGAAGAAACTGAACGAAAGACCTCGTCGATCCCCGTTCAAGAATTTTGAAATATTTGATCGGGAAGCCGGGGACTTTATGCCTCTGGTGAAGGCATTGTTTGGACTTCCCGAATACTCCGTGAAGCGAACCCAGGCAGAAAGGGATTTTTCTCTGGAGCTGGCCCGGCACTGGAGAGATGAATTCACCATGCTCAATCTCCTGGCAGGAGGTGAGAACGTGGCTCGCGCCTTTGAACGGGAGCTCCAGAGCGCAAACGAAAGCAACGATGACGATGACAAAGGAATTCAGGGAGCTTTGATCAGCGTTCGACCGGATACCGGAGCCATTACCGCTGTTGTGGGGGGCACAGGCTTCGAATCCAGAAACCAGCTACTTCGTTTTGATTCGGCGGAGCGCCAGCCAGGAAGCTCCTTCAAGCCCATTGTATACGCTGCGGGTCTGGACTATACTGGTCGTAATCCTGGTAGCGATCGTAAACTAACAGCAAGCACCGTCCTGGACGATTCCCCGCAGCACTGGTTATCCGCCGATCTTTCCGAGTATTCTCCGGAGAACTACAGCGGAAGCTACATGGGGCCCATTCGAATGAGGCCTGCCCTGGTTCAGAGCAGAAATACCTGGGCCATCCAGGCGTTTACATATATGCAGCCAGCCAGATTACTTCCTGGTATCGCGGCGATAACTGGAATCGCAGAGGATCAGTTCCCTCGTAATGCAACTCTTGCCCTGGGAAGTCGTGAAATGACTCCGCTACAGATGGTCAGGGCCTATATGGTTTTTGCCTCCGGTGGCTATCAAATCGATCCCTATTTGATTCAGCGAATCGAGGACCGGGAGGGAAATGTTATCTATGAAACCGATCCCGAACAACAAAGAAAGGATCGAATTCTACTGGAAGCTACAGTATTTATCATTACATCTTTGCTTCAGGATGTTGTGCAGGAAGGAACGGGCACAGCAGCGAGGCTATATGGTCGACCTGCAGCCGGTAAAACAGGAACTACAGACCGATCCACAAATGCCTGGTTCGTAGGCTATACGCCCAATCTGGTAACGGCTATTTACATAGGTTACGATCGTAACATCAGTCTGGGTAGATCCGGCACAGGCGGAGGAATGGCTGCACCGATTTGGGGTCGGTATATGAATCGAGCCCTGGAAGGGGAGCCGGTAATGCGATTCCCGGGACCGCCGGAAGGAGTGGTTCAGGCCACGGTATGTGAAACATCGGGTAAAAGGCCTCTGCCGCAATGTCCCAAAACGATTACGGAGTATTTTATACGAGGTACTGTTCCGGATGAGCCCTGTGATGCTCATTCCGTTGAGGGTACTTCACCGGTTATTATGCCGGAAAGTACGGAACCTGTTCTTGATGAAGATGATTTCTAAAGACTCAGGTTGATTAATGTAGAAAATTGAACAGTGGAAACAGGGTTTACCTGTAGCAATGGGTTTAAGGATAGAAAAAAACGGACTGCGTGGTTTCGCACAGAGTGATTGTAAGTTTCAAGGCAGACAGCTTCCGATAAAGCAGTGCTTATGTCCCGGAAGTAGAAGCAAATCTATCAAAATTTCTTTTTTTTCTTGAAAAGAAAAGCGGCACAGCCCATTATCCGATAAAACAGAAAACCGGGTGAACCCGTTTCCACCTGTTATACCTTGATGGAGGAA
>MDSW01203340.1_pt1 | contig 74636 bp, 94 predicted proteins | sample 811171 | NCBI WGS metagenome assembly MDSW01 (sample SAMN05326641, study PRJNA326480) | marine metagenome | isolation source: seawater | place: Atlantic Ocean: North West | collected 2012
ACCATATACCACAAGCAATACTGACAGTTTGACACCTGCAATCAAGTTCCTGACAACAGGTACCAAGAATATTGAGGTGACAGCTACAAACGCTGAAGGCGTTGTTGATGTTTGTTCCTTTGAGGATATTGTGATTAGTGTTGATCCGGAGTTTGAGGAGGGGTGAAAACGAGTAATTATTATAGATAGCTATAATGCAAGTCCCCAGGGCTTGCATTATTTGTTACTTTGGATTAAAGTACTAGGCACTGCGAATTAAGGCAGTTTTTCATTTATATATGGCAACAGTTAATCAACTTATCCGAAAAGGAAGAAAGACAAAAAATCGAAAGAAAAAGACGGTTGCTCTTGGACGTGGATTTAATACATTGAAAAACCGCCCAACTATGTACAACTCTCCTTTCAAACGAGGTGTGTGTACAAAAGTAACAACAAAGACTCCTAAAAAACCGAACTCTGCTATTCGAAAGATTGCTCGTGTTCGTCTTACCAACGGTATGGAAGTAACAGCATATATCCCTGGTATTGGACATGGACTCCAAGAACACTCAGTGGTCCTTCTTCGAGGAGGTCGAGTAAAAGATATTGGAGTTCGATATACAGTAGTGCGTGGAAAACTTGATGCCGGAGGAGTAGAAAACCGAACAAATGGACGATCTCGATATGGAGCTAAGCGACCAAAAAAATCATAAACTATGCGACGACCAGTAAAAAATAGAAATATTGTTATACCAGATACAGTGTATAACTCAGAGAAGCTTGAGAAGTTTATCAACCACATCATGCTTCACGGAAAGAAAGAGACCGCTCGAAAGATTGTCTATGGGGCACTTGAGAAGGTAAAAGAAGAGGCAAAGGTAGAGAATCCGCTTGAGATTTTTGAGCTTGCGCTCCACAATGCTGGACCACAAGTAGAAGTTCGTTCACGTCGAGTAGGAGGAGCAAACTATCAGGTTCCTCGAGAGGTGCGACCAGAGCGTCGACAATTTCTTGCAATGACATGGATTGTGAATGCTGCTCGATCAGGAAAAGGAAAGCCAATGTCTGAGAAACTTGCAACAGAACTTGTACTTGCAAGCAAGAATGAAGGAGAAGCTGTAAAGAAGAAGGAAAATACACTCAAGATGGCAGAAGCGAACAAAGCATTTGCGTATCTTGCATGGTAATTTCTCCTCTTTTGAGTGCATGGTATTATTAATTCATTAGTTTTTTAATATAGTTACATGAGCCGAGAATATCCACTGGAGAAAGTCCGAAACTTCGGAATCATTGCCCATATTGATGCCGGTAAGACCACGACAACAGAGCGTGTGCTTTTTTATACTGGTATTTCACACAAGATTGGTGAGGTGCACGAGGGAGAAGCAATTATGGACTGGATGGAACAAGAGAAAGAGCGAGGTATTACCATTACCTCTGCTGCGACAACTTGTTTCTGGACACCGACATATGACAAGGAGAATCCTGATTTAAAGCATCGATTTAATATTATTGATACACCAGGGCACGTAGACTTTACTGTTGAGGTAGAGCGATCACTTAAAGTGCTTGATGGAGGAGTGGTAGTGTTTGATGGTGTTGCTGGAGTAGAACCACAATCAGAAACAGTATGGCGACAAGCTGATAAATACCATGTGCCACGAATTTGTTTTATCAATAAACTTGACCGAACAGGTGCAAGTTTTGATCGATCATTTAACTCAATTATTGAGCGATTGACACCAGATGCTGTGCGAGCACAACTTCCAATTGGTGAGGAGGAGAATCATGAGGGAGTGATTGACCTATTGAAGATGAAAGCCTACTACTTTGAGGGGCAAATGGGAAATGAGGTTATTGAGAAAGATATTCCTGAGGACATGAAGGCTGATGCAGAGAAATATCGCGGTGAATTTATTGAGAAAATCGTTGAAAACGATGAGGCTCTTATGGAGAAGTATCTTGCGGGGGAAGAAATTCCTGTTGAAGATCTAAAAAAAGCACTTCGAAAAGGAGTTATCGCAAACCAAGTCGTACCAGTCTTTACTGGTTCAGCACTTCACAACAAGGGTGTACAGCTCGTGCTTGATGCTGTTGTGGAATATCTCCCATCACCTGTTGATGTGCCACCAATTACAGGTATTGATCCAGAGACTGATGAGAAAATTGAGCGAAAGTCTTCAGATGATGAGCCGTTTGCGGCACTTGCGTTTAAACTCCAAACAGATCCGTTTGTTGGACAACTTACGTTCTTCCGAGTGTATTCAGGAACCCTCAAGGCTGGTTCATACGTGTATAACTCAACAACAGGGAATAAAGAGCGGGTTGGACGAATCCTTAAAATGCACGCCAATACACGAGAGGAAGTGGATGAAGTGTTTGCAGGAGAAATTGCAGCTGCTGTAGGACTTAAAGAAACAGTCACCGGACATACACTTTGCGATGAAAAACATCCTATTATCCTTGATAAGATTGAATTTGCAGAACCAGTTATTTCTCTTCGAATTGAACCGAAGACAAAGGCAGACCAAGAAAAACTTGGTATGGCGCTCAAGCGTCTTTCAGATGAAGACCCTACGTTTAAAGTACAGTCCGACCAAGAGACAGGAGAGACAGTGATTAAGGGAATGGGAGAGCTTCACCTTGAGGTGATGGTTGACCGAATGAAACGAGAGTTTTCAGTAGAGGCAAATGTTGGAAATCCACAGGTGTCATATATGGAAACAATCCGTCGTTCAGCTGAAGCTGAAGAGAAATACATTAAGCAGTCTGGAGGTAAGGGACAGTATGGACACGTGAAGATTACCATCAAGCCACTTTCAGAGTCTGAGTATAATGATGCAGAGAAGCTTCCAAAGAATGTAAAACGATCAGAAGGATTTGAATTCATTGATTCTATTAAAGGAGGAATTATTCCAGCAGAGTATATTCCAGCAGTAGAAAAGGGAATTAAAGAGGGAATGGATCGAGGTATTGTTGCTGGATACAAAATGACAGATATTTCATGTGAACTTACCTTCGGTTCTCACCATGAAGTGGACTCATCTGAGGTAGCATACCGAATCGCAGCCTCACAAGCCTTCCAAAAGGCAGCACAAATGGCAGATCCTGTTATTCTTGAACCTATTATGAAGCTTGAGGTGGTAACACCAGAGCAATACATGGGAGATGTGAACGGAGACCTTAATGGAAAGCGTGGACAAATTCAGAGTATGGAAGAGCGGGGAATGAATCAGGTGATTAAAGCCTTTGTACCTCTTTCAGAGATGTTTGGATATATTACAACACTTCGATCAATGACAGCGGGACGTGCGAGTGCGTCTATGGAGTTTGATCACTATGAAGTAGTACCGCCAAACGTTGCAAAAGAAATTGCAGAATCAAGACAGAAATAAAAGGAAACCCCGTGAGAGCGGGGTTTTTGATTACTGTTCTGTTCTTTCTATTGACTATTGTTCTCTCTTTGCTAATATAGCCATACGCGTTTTTGCGCTATTTTGTTTATGGTTATACTATGAACAGAAGAGTTGCTGGAGGTAAGGGAGGGTTTTCGCGCACTTACCTTTGGTAACTGATATTTATTTAATAACATTTAATCAATCATTATGGCAGATGCATTTGATCGATCAAAACCACACGTAAACGTGGGAACCATTGGTCACGTTGACCATGGAAAAACAACTTTGACTGCAGCCATTCTTACTACTCTTTCAAAGAAAGGGGATGGATATGCTTCATCAGTAAAGGATGTTAGTCAAATTGACAACGCTCCTGAAGAAAAGGATCGTGGAATTACTATTGCTCTCTCACACAGTGAGTATGAGACACCAAACCGACACTACGCACACATTGATGCGCCAGGTCACGCCGATTATATTAAGAACATGATTACCGGTGCCGCACAGATGGACGGGGCTATCCTCGTTGTTGCTGCGACAGATGGTGTGATGCCACAAACACGTGAGCACATTCTTCTTGCACGACAAGTGGGAGTACCTAAAATCATCGTATTTCTTAACAAGTGTGACATGGTAGATGATGCTGACCTTATCGACCTTGTTGAAGAAGAGGTTCGAGAACTTCTTTCATCACAAGAGTTTGATGGGGAGAATGCTCCTGTTATTCGAGGTTCAGCTCTCAAGGCTCTTGAGGGAGAACCATCAGATGAGTGGGGACAAAAGATTATTGAGCTTGCTGAGCAACTTGATTCATACATTCCAGAGCCAGTACGTGAGACTGACAAGCCATTCCTTATGCCAGTAGAAGATATCTTCTCAATTGAAGGACGAGGAACAGTGGTAACAGGACGAATTGAGCGAGGAGAAATCAAGGTTGGAGAAGAAATTGAGATTGTTGGTATCAAGGATACAGCAAAGACAACGGTGACTGGAATTGAAATGTTCAACAAGTCACTTGATTCAGGAGTTGCAGGAGACAATGCCGGAATTCTTCTTCGAGGACTTAAAAAAGAGGATATTCACCGAGGACAAGTGCTTGCAGCGCCTGGAACAGTGACACCTCATACTGAATTTGAGTCAGAGGTATATATCCTCAAGAAAGAAGAAGGAGGACGACACACACCGTTCTTCTCAGGATATAAGCCACAGTTCTACATTCGAACAACTGATGTTACAGGAGACGTAACACTTCCAGAAGGAACTGAAATGGTGATGCCCGGAGATACTATTACATTCAAAGTGAAACTTACTGCACCAGTTGCTCTTGAAGAGCAAACACGATTTGCTATCCGAGAGGGTGGAAAGACTGTTGGAGCAGGAGTGGTAACAAAGATTAGCGCCTAACTATCATGGCAGCAGGAACAAAAACAACAAAAAAGGCAGATGTTGCACAGCGATTACGTATCCGTGTTCAAGCATATGAATCAAAAGTGCTTGATGCGTCTGTAAAGCAGATCATTGATACCGCTATGCGATATGATGCTGAGGTGGTGGGACCAATTCCACTTCCTACGGATAAGAAGAAATATACGGTGAATCGTGCGACCTTTGTGTACAAAGATGCGCGAGAACAATTTGAGATGAGAGTACACCGACGATTAATCGATATTCTTAACCCGTCACAAAAAATTATTGAATCACTGACAAATCTTTCACTTCCATCAGGGGTAAAGATTGACGTGAAAATAATGTAGTTTTTGATCCACGCTAGGCTCCATTAACCTGTGGTTAGTGGGGCTTGTGCGTTGATTGAGGAAAAGACTGGACAAGAGATGAAAAATAAGTAGTATAGACGTTCAACGAGTAATTACATATCAGGATGAAAATAATTCTTGGAACAAAGCAGAATATGACACAAATATTTGATGCTGCCGGAGACGCGCATCCTGTTACGTGTGTGCAAGCTGGACCAATTGTGGTGACACAGATTAAGACTCTTGAGAAAGATGGGTATGATGCTGTGCAAGTTGGATTTGGAGAAAAGCGAGAGAAGCTCATCTCAAAGCCAGTAAAGGGTCATCTCAAGGATCTTGGTAACTTCCGGTATATTAAGGAGTTTCGAATGCCAGCAGGAGACCTACAGGTTGGTGACACAGTCAATGTATCTGCTTTTGGAGAAGGGGATGCGCTGAGAGTATCAGCAACATCGAAAGGAAAAGGATTCCAGGGTGTCGTAAAACGATACGGTTTTGCCGGAGGTCGTCGAACACATGGACAAAAGCACTCAGAGCGAGAAGGAGGATCAATTGGATCTACTGGACCTGCTCGTGTGTTTAAAGGGCTTCGAATGCCAGGGCGAATGGGAACTGATCGTGTGACGGTAAAAAATCTCACCCTTATGAAAGTTGATGCGGATAACAACATGCTATACATCAAAGGAGCTGTTCCCGGTGTTCGTGGAGGGCTTGTAGAAATTCAAGGATAATTATGGAAACAAACGTATACAATCAAAGCGGAAAAGAAGCATCAAAGGTAACACTTCCAGCACAAGTGTTTGAGGCTTCATGGAATGCAGACCTTGTTCATCAGGTGGTTGTTTCTATGCAATCAAATGCTCGTACTAACGTTGCACATACAAAAGACCGAAGTGATGTTCGTGGAGGTGGAAAAAAGCCATGGCGACAAAAAGGAACAGGACGAGCGCGTCATGGTTCAACACGTTCCCCAATTTGGGTTGGTGGAGGTGTGACTCACGGACCAACAAAAGACCGAAATTTTGCAAAGAAGATTAATAAAAAGATGAAAGCAAAGGCGCTTTACAGCACCCTTTCACGAAAGGTAAAAGATGGAGAGGTACTCTTTGTTGAGAAGCTTTCATTTGAAGCACCAAAGACAGCTGAGGCGAAAAAGGTAGTTGAGGCACTTTCAAAGGTTGCAGGATACGAGAAACTTGTGACAAAGAAGAAAAATACTGCCCTTATCCTTCTTGTTGAGAATGACGGTGTGGTGAAGAAGAGTTTTAATAACTTTGGGAATATTACAGTTGATGAGGTACGAAACCTCAATGCGCTTGATGTTCTCTCATATACTTATGTTATCTTTGTAGATCCAAAGGGAACAATTGAAAATCTTGAAAGTCGTTTAACTGTTTCAGAAAAATAATATGGCCCTCTTTTCAAAAGAACAAAAGAATACGGAAACACCAGAAAAGAAAGTTTCTTTTACTCCAAAAGATCCTGCAGCAGTGCTTGTTCGACCTCGTATTACTGAGAAAGCATCGTTTAAGGCAGAAGAAAATGTATATACATTTGAGGTGTCAGTAAAGGCAACAAAGACAGAGGTGATCAAAGCAATCAAGGCACTGTACAATGTTGATCCAATAAAGGTAAACATGGTAAAGATTCCATCAAAGCGAACATTTTCTCGAGGAAAATGGGGAGTGAAAAGTGGAGGAAAGAAAGCGTATGTGTATCTCAAGAAGGGTGACACAATTGAACTAATGTAAGAGATCTATTATGAAAACACACAAACCAACAACACCAGGAACACGAGGAAAAACAACGATTACCTATCGCGGTGTTTTGACAACAAATAAGCCAGAGAAATCTTTGGTAAAGGGTGGACGAAAGACTGCAGGACGAAACTCATATGGACGTATTACCACACGTCATCATGGGGGAGGACATAAGCGAAAGCATCGTCTTGTTGATTTTAAATTTGATAAGAAAAACATTCCATTCACTATTAAGTCTGTTGAGTATGATCCATATCGAACAGGATTTGTTGGACTGGCATCATACGCCGATGGAGAGAAGCGATACATACTTCTTCCAAAAGGAGTAAAGGTAGGAGCAAAACTCATTATTGCCGAAGATGCACCAATTGAAGCTGGGAATAGGTCAGTACTCAAGAATATTCCTCTGGGAACATTTGTATACAATGTGGAACTAAAGCCAGGAGCAGGAGCACGACTTGCACGATCTGCAGGAAACGCTATTGAAATTTTGGCACGGGACGCTGGATATGTTGATCTTCGTATGCCGTCATCTGAGGTGCGAAAGGTTCCTGAGACAGCATGGGCATCAATTGGAGAAGTATCAAACTCAGAGAAGCGACTTGAAAAACAAGGAAAGGCGGGACGAAACAGATGGCGAGGAAAGCGACCAACAGTACGAGGACGAGCAATGAACCCAGTTGATCACCCACAAGGAGGAGGAGAGGCTCGCGGACGAGGAAGTCGAAAGCGAACCAAGACTCCATGGGGAAAATCTGCAGGAAAGGGAGAAAAGACTCGAACACCAAAGAAATACTCAAATCACCTTATTGTTTCAAGACGAAAAGTTGGAAAGAGGCGATAAAGAAAAACACCCCTTCTCTGGGGTGTTTTTGTGTATAAAAAGAACCCCGCGGTGGTGGGGTTCTTGGGGAAGGTTGTCTTTTGCAGAATACTTTTATGCGGCGTATTCTTTGACAATTTCCAAGATTTTCGAAGGAGAGAGCTTTGTTGGCGGTACACCGAGGGTGGTTTCAGTGCCATTAAAGACATTATTACCATCCTTGTGATAGAACCAATGTTCATCCTCTCGAATCTTCCCACCCTCAATATAATGCATTAACTGCTCTTCGGGTAGTTTGAGAACATTTTTGCCAGATTCAGCACAGCGTAGTGCTGCGGTAACAAGACCCATGTTGATGTCATTACTGCTACTGAAAATTTTAACATGACCCTTGGATGTTCTTTTGATGAGGATCTGTACACCAAGATGGCGAGCAGCTTTCGGAAGCATGAGATTGCCATCATCATGAACAAAGATAATTTTTATATCTTCATCATGATGAGCAGCTGTCATCCACTTCATGGCGCGGAGACAAGTGCTCTTTGCTTCTTTGAAAATGTCCTGTTCCCAAATAAAGTTTCGGAAACACTCGAAAGCAAACTTACGAACCTCTTCAGGAGTATATCCTGAGCGGTTTCGACGTCTGATCTCATTTGAGAGCATTAGGGGGCCGGTTTTCTCGGCTTCCCATAGAAGTCTCTTGTAGTCAGGGTCATAGTCGCCGAGGCTAGCAAGGAATCTTTTTGCCAGAAAAGTAGGGGAAACACCCTTGTTCTCTGTGTTGTCTGATTCCTGTTCACGAATAAAGTTTCGGAAACACTCGAAAGCAAACTCACAAACCTCTCCAGGAGTATATCCTGAGCGGTTTCGACGCTTAATCTCGTTGGCAATATGGAAGGCTTTAACCTTGCCGTTATCTGCTGCAGTGATTTCTTCAATGAGCTTTTTGTACGATGGGTGTTGTGAAATACCCAAATACTTTGCCACCAAAGAGGTGCAGGACTCCTCTTCATTCCCAGGTGCATGATCGTCAAATGGTCCACCGCCTCGTCCGATGAGCAGTGTGCCTTGTCGAAGAAGCTTTTTGGCAGCACCTTCTTCAAAAATGTCTGTTTCGACATATTTGATTTTGGCCTCGCTAACCCCGGGGAAGAATTGTTCTCCATAGGGGGTTTCTTGGAGCAAAAACCTTGCTGCGTACTCGTCTGCGTGCTCACCGGGGTGTAATCCGATTGTATGCACAGCATACACCCGTTGTTTCTCTTGCACTGCTATCATCTTTTTCTCCTTGTTTGTGAATGTGCAGTATGTGCAAGGTATACGATATACCTCTTTTCCGTGGTGAATAATAGACTAAAAGTACTGTTTTGTCAAGTATTTACGGGTTTTTTTATTAGAAGAAGGTATAAGTACCACTGTTGTGTTGACATCTTTCTTTACTTCGTATAGTATAGCCCTTACTACAGCTTTTCTGCTGTTTTTTGTATGACACGATCACTTAAAAAAGGACCATACGTATACGAACGTCTTCTCAAGAAGATTGATGGAAAGAAACCTGCTGAAGCTGGTGTTATTAAAACATGGGCACGAAACAGTCAGATTGCGCCGGAAATGGTTGGGTTTACCTTTGGTGTTCACAATGGACGTGAGCACATTGAAGTATTTGTTACTGAAGATATGGTAGGTCATCGACTTGGTGAATTCTCTCCAACACGTAAGTTCCACCGACACGGAGGAAAGATGCAGAAGGAACTTGAAGTCAAGGCAAAAGAGGCAGAAATTGCAGCAGCAAAGGCAGCTAAAGCAACAGCTGATTCTAAATAATAGATATGGCAACAGCAACAGTAAAGAAGAATACAGAGAAAGATATTGCAAAGGCAACACTTCGTATGTATCGACAGTCACCTCGAAAGGTTCGATTGGTTGCTGATGCTATTCGTGGAAAAAAGGTAGAAGAAGCACTTACACTTCTTCGTTTTGCTGATAAACGAGCGGCTCTTCCTGTACAGAAACTCGTTGTGTCCGCACTTGCTAATGCAAAGGATACTGGAATGAAGGAAGAAGGACTTATCGTGAGCAAGATTTCTGTTGATGAGGGAAAGATTCTGTATCGACGTCGAGCTCGAGCTCGTGGTTCTGCTGCTCCTATTCGAAAGCGAACAAGCCATATTACTGTTGAACTTTCTGAAAAATAATTTTTTGAATAATCATGACACACGTTGTACACCCATATTCACATAGACTTGGAATCATTCGGGACTGGAAGTCTCGCTGGTTTGCCAAGAAAGGACAATACAAAGACTATCTCAAGGGGGATGTGCTTCTTCGAAATTATCTTGAAAAGCGACTTCGTGGAAACTACGTTGCATCTATTGATATGGAGCGAAGTGAGAAGGTGCTTCGTATTATCATCAAAACATCACGTCCTGGAATGGTTATCGGACGCAATGGAGAAGGAAGTACAAAACTTCGATCAGATGTACTTGCATTCATGAAAAAGCATGACCTTGTGTCTCATGACGATCTTCGTCTTGATATTGAGGATGTGAAGTCTCCAGAATCAAATGCCATGATTGTGGCACAAATGATTGCAGAATCTCTTGAAAAGAGAATGCCGTTCCGACGAGTAATGAAGCAGACAGTTGATAAGGTGCTTGCTAATCGAGATGTAAAGGGAGTGAAGATTGAACTTGCTGGACGTCTTGGTGGGGCAGACATGGCACGTCGGGAGAAGATGCGAAAAGGACAAGTTCCTCTACAGACATTCCGTGCTGACGTTGACTATGCACATACAGAAGCCTTTTTGCCGTATGACTCACTTGGTGTGAAAGTATGGATTTACAAAGGGGAAGTGTTTGATAACAAGAATAAATAGATTATGGTTCAGTTTTTTCCAAAAAAAGTAAAACACCGAAAGTGGCAGACACTCCGAGAACATCCAGATAAGGTTGGGGTGGCAAGTCGTGGAACAAAAGTTTCTTTTGGGTCATTTGGTCTGAAAGCAATGCAACCAGGGCGAATCACATCAAATCAACTTGAGGCAACACGAAAGGTGCTTTCACGAGCATCAGGAAAGACGGGAAAAGTATGGATTCGTGTATTTCCTGACATGCCGTTTACTAAAAAACCTGCACAGGTGAAGCTTGGAAAAGGAAAAGGAGACCTCCAGGGATATGTTGTACCAGTAAAGCCAGGACGTGTGATGTTTGAGATTGATGGAATTGGAGAAGTTGAGGCGCGAGAGGCAATGAGAAAGGCCGGTGCAAAATTACCAGTGAAGACAAAATTTGTTGCACGATCATAGAAAATACGTAATATGTCTACTTTGAGTAAAAAAAGTGAAAAAGAATTAATGAAAGACCTTCTTGAGAAGCGAAAGGCTATCCGAGAATTTCGATTTAACATTGCCGGAAGTAAATTGAAAGATATAAAAGAAGGACGAGCACTCAAGCGAGATGTTGCACGTATCCTTACCGAGCTTAACGCACGAAATAAATAATTATGACAACTGAAAAAACAACAAAAGAAAAGAAACAGAAGACACTTCGAGGAGTGGTGGTGTCTGATAAGATGCAAGACACAGTTGTTGTTGAGGTATCTCGCTATATGAAGCATCCAAAATATGGAAAGTATGTTATGTTTCGAAAGAAATATAAAGCGGATGATAAAGGGAATACCAAGAAAGTTGGCGAGAAGGTGGTGATTGAGCAGACACGACCAATTTCAAAGGATAAGCATTTTCGTGTAGTGTAATTATAGTAATATGATCCAACCAGAATCAATAGTAAAAGTAGTAGATAACTCTGGAGCAAAGATTGCTCGTGTGTTTAAGGTGCTCGGAGCATCAAAGAAGCGATACGCAGAGATCGGTGAGCCAGTTGTTGTTTCTATTCAAAAAGCAGAGCCACGAAAAGCTGTGAAGAAGAAAGATGTACATCATGCTATTGTTGTGCGACAGAAAAAAGCATTTCGTCGAAAAGATGGTTCATATGTTCGGTTTGATGAAAATGCGGTGGTACTTGTTGAAAAGAAAGGGAAAGAACCTATTGCTGGACGTATTTTTGGACCAGTTCCTCGAGAACTTTCAGAGCTTGGATACCAAACTATTATTTCACGAGCACCAGAAGTAATTTAGTATTATGAAAATCAAGAAAGGAGACAATGTGGCAGTAATTGCCGGCAAAGATAAAGGAAAGACAGGAAAGGTAACTCGAGCTATTCCTCGTGAGGATAAGGTGGTGGTTGATGGTATTAATATGCGAAAGGTACACCGAAAGTCACGACAACAAGGAAAAACAGGAGAAATTATTGAAGTTGCAATGCCAATTCATGTATCAAACGTGAAGGCAGTTGAGAAAAAAGAAGCTAAGAAGAAATAATTATGGAATTAACAACAGCAAAAATTGCACAAACATTTGAGGTACTGAAGGAGAAACTTTCTCTTTCAAATATAATGCAAACACCTAAAGTTGAGAAGGTGGTGGTGTCTGTTGGTATTGGATCAGTGAAGGACAAGAATAAACTTGCTCTTATCGAGAATCGTTTGATGAAGATTACTGGTCAAAAGCCACGAAAGAATCCTGCGAAGAAATCTATTGCTGCGTTTAAGCTTCGAGAAGGTGATCTTGTTGGATATCAGGTAACACTTCGAGGTGATCGAATGCGTAGTTTTATTGATAAGCTTGTGCATATTGCGCTTCCACGAACAAAAGACTTTCGAGGAATTGAAACAAAAGGATTTGATAATATGGGGAACTATACACTAGGGATTAAAGAACATACTATTTTCCCCGAGACATCTGATGAAGATGTGCGAGATATCTTTGGAATGTCTGTTACGTTTGTCACAACTGCTGATACGAAAGAAAAAGCAAAGATGTTACTTGATTACTTAGGTATGCCTTTTAAAAAGGAGGAGTAAGGGAAACCGGCGAGAGCCGGTTTTTTGTAATTTGTTGTGCGGAGAGTAATAAGGTGGTAGCATCTTAATTAGATAAAACCTATAATCTTGGTCCCTTGAAAGAGGGGTTGGGCCTTGATTGTTCGGTATGAACAGGGTGGATTCTGCATAAGTGGAATCTCGGCTTCCTCCGTAATCAAAGGATAATCAGTGTTTATCGCATGATGTAAGCTGATGAGTGACCGTCTATTTTGTAGATGGTAAGAAGGGTGGCACCACGGGAAAATTCTCGTCCTTTCTGCAGTAATGTACTGCATGAAGGATGGGAATTTTTTGTTTATCATTATGAAATCGATAAAAAATATAGTTATTGTTGGTTGTCTTCATGGTGATGAGATAATTGGCAAAAAGGTTATTGAATATCTGAAGGATATGACTTTTAAAAAGAATGTTTCTTTTGTGTTAGGGAATAAAAAGGCGATATCTCGCGGTGTCCGATTTATCACCAGTGATCTCAATCGTTCATTTCCTGGGAAGGAGAAAGGTGGAACGTATGAAGAGTATGTGGCGTTTTATTTACTTCAGAAAATACAAAATGCTGATATGGTTATTGATATTCATGCAACAGGTTCTCACTTTGACTCGGCGGTGATTGTGTCTGATATGAGTTTTTCTACAAAGAAAATTCTTTCTTTAGTGCCAATCAGGAAAGTGTTAGTGATTAGGAAGAATTCGTTTGGTAATGGAAGAGGTCTTATTCATCATGTTAAGGGTGGTATATCTGTTGAGTATGGATATGGAAAAGGTTCCTTAAATACACAGAGGGCTTTGAAAGATATTTTGCAAATATTGATAAATAGCGGAGCTCTGGGAGGTAAGAGAGAAATTATTTCTAAAAAAGTATATGAAGTAAAGAAGGAATATAGGGTACCTAACGGTTTTGTGGTATCTAAGAGGTTGAGAGATTTTAAAAGGGTTGAAAAAGGGCAGTTTCTTGGTAAGGAGAATGGAGAGGCTGTGTACTCTAAGGACTATTTTTACCCTGTATTTTTGGGTGAGGGGAAATATGAGGGGACGCTTTGTTTGGAGACGAAGATGGTTCATTGACATAATTTGATGTGTAAGTACTATTCTTTTTAGAAAGGAGGTGTCTATGATACCTGTAAACCATGGTGTGGTCAGGGTAGATGTTCGAAAAGGTGAATTTCTGGATAATTGCCCGGGAGCTGAGGGTCAGATGAATTATGACCATGTTCCATTGTATGACTATGAGATTCAGTCAGGAGATCCATTTCTTGATGATCCTGTTCGGAGGTTTACTTTTCTCCGAGATGGTGATGGAAAGAATACGCTTGCGTATATCGATCATCAAGAATGCTTATGGTTGGAGGGTCAAGGGATTCGTATTGTGGGGCTTCTTGATCTTGCGGAAGAGGGGATCGAGATGATTCCCACTATTGATTGATGTTTTGTAGGTCAAAAGGGCTGTCTTTAAGGGCAGCTTTTTTTATTGACATCCTATATCTCTTTGTGTAGTATAGCGGGTACGCATTTGATGCGGTTTTTATTTGACCAAATTATATGGCACGAAAATCAAACATTGCACGAGACAAAAAAAGAGTAAAGCTTGTTGCAAAATATGCAAAAAAGCGAGCTGAGCTCAAAGAAAAAGGTGATTACGTTGCTCTTCAAGAGCTTCCACTTAATTCTTCACCATCACGATTGAAAAATCGATGTTTTGTGAGTGGTCGTCCACGTGGATTTATGAGAGATTTTGGTATTAACCGTATTGAGTTTAGAAAATTAGCTAATGAAGGTAAAATCCCAGGTGTAAAGAAAGCATCTTGGTAAGTTTCAGCATAACGCTGGAATACTGCCTCGAACAATTATGACAGATCCAATCGCAGACATGGTTACACAAATACGAAATGCAGGAGCAGTCCAAAAGGACGCTGTTGTGTTGCCGTACTCAAAGTTAAAACACGCTATTGCTGACGTTCTTCTTGCTGAAGGATTTATTTCTTCTGTTGAGAAGATAGGAAAAGATGTGAAGAAAAGTCTTCGCATTGGTATTGCGTATAACGGAACAACTCCTCGTATCTCTGGCGCATCACGAGTATCAAAGTACTCACAACGCCGATATGCAGGATTTCGGGATCTTTATTCAGTAAAACAAGGAAGAGGAATGTATATTCTCTCAACTCCACATGGAATCATGAATGACAAAACAGCACGAGAGAAGAATGTTGGTGGAGAGGTAATGCTTAAAATTTGGTAATATGTCACGACTTTCAAAAAAACCAATCACTATTCCAGAAAAGGTAGACGTTACCTTTGAAGGAGGGGTATGTACCGTAAAAGGACCTCTTGGAGAACTTTCAAAGAACTTCAAGAGTGATGTGTCTATTACCCTCGACAATGGAGAGATTACACTTGTTCCTGCGTCAAATTCTATTTTTGCAAAAGCCCTTGTAGGAACATATGCATCTCACATCATGAACATGATTGAGGGGGTACAGAAAGCATATGAGAAGAAGCTTGTGCTTGAGGGAGTTGGATTTAAGTCAGAGGTAAAAGGAAAAAAACTTGCTCTTGCTCTTGGGTTCTCTCATCCAGTTGAAATTGATATTCCAGAAGGATTGACTGTGACTGCTGAAAAGAATGAAATTACCGTAACAGGGAGTGATAAAGAGATGGTAGGAGAGTTTACCGCATCTCTCAGGGCTCGAAAGAAACCTGAACCATATAAAGGGAAAGGATTTCGATATGCTGATGAGGTTATTCGTCGAAAACAAGGAAAGAAAGCTGTCTAATGTAGTATAAACGTATAAATATGAGACCAAGTACAACAACAAAAGAAAAGCGACAACGACGACGAGCTCGAATTCGAGCGAAGGTTTCTGGTACAGCAGAGCGACCGCGACTTGCTATTTTCCGATCAAATAATTTTACATCAGCTCAACTTATTGATGATGTGAATAAAGCAACACTTGCATCAGCAACAACACAAAAGATCACTAAAGGAACGCCGGTTGAGAAGGCGCTGGAAGCAGGAAAGGAGCTTGCAAAGGTTGCAAAAGAGAAGAAGATTTCACAGGTCGTATTTGATAGAGGAGGCTATATTTATACTGGACGAGTACGTGCATTTGCAGACGGTGCTCGGGAAGGTGGTCTTGAATTTTAATATTTATTATGACAACAGATACTAAAACAACAACACAAAAGAGAGAGACTGGTAATGGACCAGAACGACGAAAGAATTTTCGTTCTCGACGAGGACGTGGGCCACGACGTGAGCGACCACGACCAGAGTTTGAACAGAAGATTATCAACATCCGACGTGTAACCCGTGTGGTACGAGGAGGACGACGATTCTCATTTAGTGTTGGACTTGTTGCAGGAGACAAGAAAGGGTCTGTTGGTGTTGGTCTTGGAAAGGCAGGAGACACAGCACTTGCTATTGAAAAGGCTGCACGAAACGCCAAGAAGAATATGATTACTGTAAAACTTACGAAAAAAGGATCTATTCCTCATGAATCACAGGCCAAATACACAAGCTCTGAGGTGATGCTCATGCCAGCACCTGGAAAAGGTATTATTGCAGGATCATCTGCTCGTACCGTACTTGAGCTTGCAGGAATCAAAGAGGTGGGAGCAAAATTCCTTTCACGAAGTAAGAACAAGGTAAATAATGCGCGTGCGACAATCAAAGCATTGAATCAGATTGAAGGAACAGTAAAGAAAAAATAGGCTTATGCAACTTAATTCACTTTCACCAAGAACAAAATCATTAAAGAAAAAGCGTGTTGGACGAGGAGGAACACGAGGAAAGACATCTGGACGTGGTCACAAAGGACAGAAACAACACGGAGGTCATGGTATTCGTCCACATATGCGAGATGAGATTAAACGTCTTCCAAAACTTCGAGGACGAGGAGTAAATAGTAATACTCCTGTATCAGCGAAGGCTGTGGCGATTAATGTTGCTACTATTGAAGAGTATTTCAAGGCGGGACAACACGTTACACCAAAGAGCTTGCTTGCTCTTGGACTTATCAAAAAGCGCGGAGATCTATTTCCTGTTGTAAAAGTACTCGGAATGGGAGATATCTCAAAGAAAGTAATCGTAGTGGGATGTAAAGTATCAGAGTCCGCTAAAACAAAGATTGAAAAAGCAGGTGGTAGCGTAAAATAATTATGGCTGAACTTCTACAAAAACTCACAATCGTCTTTCGAGATAAAGTCTTGCGAAGGAGAATTTTGTTTGTACTTGGGGCACTTGCGCTCTTTCGTTTTCTTGCGTCAGTACCGGTACCGAGTGTTGACCATGCACAATTACAGTCATTTCTAGATAGTAATAACTTCTTTGGTCTTTTGAATATTTTCTCAGGAGGAGGGTTTTCAAACCTTTCTATTGTGATGCTTGGAGTAGGTCCATATATTACCGCGTCAATTATCATGCAACTTATGACTATTGTCTTTCCAAAGATTAAGGAAATGTATCAGGAACAAGGTGAGATTGGAAAGCGAAAGTTCATGCAATACTCTCGCATGCTGACGGTTCCTCTTGCACTCATTCAAGGATTTAGTTTCCTTATGCTTCTTTCACGACAGGGGATTGTTGGAGATCTCTCAACGATTGATATGGTGACAAACGTCCTTGTTATCACTGCAGGTTCAATGCTCATTATGTGGATTGGAGAACTCATCAGTGAGTTCGGTATTGGAAATGGTGTCTCTCTTATTATCTTTGCGGGTATTGTGGCAGCACTTCCTGGGGCTATTTCACAACTCATCTTTACATATGATGTCTCACAGATTCCGACATATGTTGCTTTTCTCTTTGTTGCATTCATTATCATTCTTGGTGTGGTATATATCACTGAAGCAGAGCGACCAATTCCTGTTACCTATGCAAAGCGTGTTCGTGGACAGAAAGTATACGGTGGTATGAGTACCTACCTTCCGCTTCGAATTAATCAGGCGGGTGTGATTCCGATTATTTTTGCCCTTTCTTTCCTTCTTTTCCCACAACTTATTGTAAACGTTCTTGTGAACTTGCAGTTAGGTGGAAAGGTGCAGGAAGTGCTTAACTACATCAGTACAGAGCTTCTGAATAACCTGTGGGTATATGGTATTTCGTACTTCTTCCTTGTATTTGTCTTTACCTACTTCTATACTGCAGTGACATTTGATCCTGATCAGATTTCAAAGAACTTACAGCGAGGTGGAGCATTTGTGCCAGGAGTACGACCTGGACCATCAACATCACAATATCTTGGAAAGGTGCTGGTTCGCGTTACCTTTGTGGGAGCGGTCTTCCTTGGATTTATCGCAGTGCTTCCGATTATCATGCAGGGACTCACGGGTATTAGTTCACTTGCAATTGGTGGTACGGCGCTTCTCATTGTTGTTTCAGTGGTACTTGATTTGGTAAAACAAGTTGAGGCGCAGGCAACAGCGAGGGAATACTAATTGGTATATATAAAAAATCCCCTACGAAACAGTGTTTCGTAGGGGATTTTTTGTTTGGAGATTTTTTACTGAAAACAAGTTTATACTTGCCTGGGTTTTGTTTTAGTGAACAGGAGTCCCCCTAGCAAAGAAATAATCCAAATAACAAGGTGAATAATGCATAGAAATCTGATTGGTGGCTGTGAAAAAGCTTCTATCCATGTTGCCACTGCAAGTACGAGCGGAACACCGCTTCCAATGAGGTAGAAAGACATACTGAATATCTTTCCCACCCTAAGGTGGCGCATTGATATAAAGCTTGGCAGTGTGTATAGACACCCGAGAATCATTTGTAATGCAATGAATTGGCCCACTGTTTCTTCTCCTTGTTGGGGTTTTATTTTTCATTCACGAACGGTATCGCAATGGCTTTGCTGTAAAGGTGAGCACCTAACCATGTAAGTGGGTGTAACATCGTCAAGGCAAGGGTGTTCATGTCAAGTGTTATCTGCCAAATATAGATAGCGTTAAGTACAAATGTACCACATGAAATACATAAACCTGCACGAAGCAGATATTTGGTAGTATGGTAATTACTTTTTTTGCAAACACCAGACATGACACCGAGTAGTAAGTACGTAATCGTGAGAACAACAATGACTTCAAACATGAGGATTCTCCTTGTGAAATTTGATTGAAAGATCGGGTTACAAGAAAAATTATACTCTTATTATACAGTTGTGTCAATTGTTTCTCTTCAGGTTCCCGAGATATGCTACTATATACCAATGATAGATTTCTCACAAAAACAGACATTTGTCCTCACTGGGCGTTCAGGATGTGGAAAAGGGACACAGGCAGATCTTCTGAAGGAGTATTTGCATAAGCATGACCCTGATACACCGGTGATGTACGTGGAGACGGGGGAACGTTTTCGGAACTTTATTAAAGGTGATTCATATGCGCAGAGACTTTCATATGCAATATATGAGCAGGATGCGCGACAACCAGACTTTTTGGCAGTGTGGATGTGGTCCCATATCTTGGTTGAGGAATTGAAAGGAAGTGAGCACCTCATCATCGATGGAACACCTCGTTCTTTAGCAGAGGCAGAGATTCTTGATACAGCACTTGATTTCTTTCTGAGAAAAAGTGTCTATGTTATCCACCCAAACATCTCACGAGAGGAAGCTGAAAGAAGACTTTCTGAGAGAAAGAGAGGGGATGATGATGGTGAGGGTGTCAAGAAGCGATTAGATTGGTTTGAAAGTGATGTTGCTCCTGCTCTTGATTATTATCGCTCTCACCCTGTGCGGAATTTTGTTGAGGTAAATGGTGAGCAATCAATCGAGAAGGTACATGAAGATATTGTAACAGCGTTGTAATATGGGAATTTTGATTAAAAAAGAAGAAGATATTGAGAAGCTTCGGGTTGGTGGAAAGCATCATGCGGAGATTCTTCAGAGATTAAAAAAAGAAGTAGAGGTGGGAGTTTCAACTGCTGATATTGATAGGAAGGCTGGTGAGTTACTCTCAGAGTACGGAGATGAATCTGCTTTTTTGGGATATACACCAGAGCGTACTCGAAGAGCTTTTCCATCTGTTATGTGTATCTCAGTGAATGAAGTTATCGTCCATGGTATTCCGGCAGAGAATCCGGTGGTCTTGAAAGAAGGTGATATTGTGACTCTTGATTTAGGGGTAGTTCATGATGGAATGATTACGGATGCAGCTATTACTGTTGTGGTAGGACAAGGTGATGCGGTGGTAGAAAAACTCGTGAAGGATACCGAAAGGGCGCTCTATGCAGGAATTGAGGCAATACAGCCTGATGGGCATGTTGGGGATATATCAGCTGCTATTGAGGCCTATACAGATACCACAGGATTTTCCCCAGCACATGATTTGGCAGGACATGGTGTTGGATATTATGTTCACGAAGATCCGTATGTACCTAATGAAGGCAAGAAAGGGACGGGGCCTCGGTTAGTTCCGGGAATGGTTATTGCAATTGAGCCAATGCTTTGTGAAGGATCAGGGGTGGTTGATTTTGACCCAGATGAATATACAGTACGGACAAAGGATGGTTTGAGGAGTGCACACTTTGAACATACGGTGCTCATTACACACGATGGGTATGAAATATTAACAATGACATAATTATTTTTATATGGCACATCCACAAACAGAAAGAACTTTTGTTATGCTCAAGCCAGATGCAATTCAGCGTTCTCTTATGGGAGAGGTTATTGCTCGATATGAGCGAATTGGTTTGAAGCTTGTTGGTATGAAGATGGTACTTCCAAACGAAGAACACATTGAAAAGCACTACACTCTTGATCCAGAATGGAGAAGGGTAACTGGAGAAAAGCGTGTAAAGGCTGCTAAAGAGAAAGGTGAGGTACTTCCTACAGAAGACCCATATGAGATTACAGCGGCTATTCTTGAGCGTCTCAAGACATATATGACAAGTGGTCCTGTGGTGTGTATGGTTTGGCAAGGAGCGCATGCAGTACAGATTGTGCGGAAGTTAACAGGAGGAACAGAACCATTGAACACTGACGTGGGAACGATTCGAGGTGATTATGTGCTTGATTCATATGTGATGGCAGATGGGGATGAGCGTGCGATTAGAAACCTTGTCCATGCATCAGGTTCAGTTGAAGAGGCTGAGATGGAGATACGACACTGGTTTTCTGATGATGAAATAACTGACTACAAGTTAGTTGGGGAAAAGATTATCTATGATGTGAATCTTGACGGTGTGGGTGAGTAAAAATGGCTCTGAAAAGGGCTCGCTCGTCACCTTTTTTGACAGTGATGCAAATAATTTTTCTAGGGAGTATTTCCTCTTGTATTGCTGGAAGATAGGGGAGTATAATAGTGGCAGGTTGCTCGAGATATTATCTAGATCGAAATATCAAATCAGGGAAGCCTTACATAGTTTACTGCCGTGGTAGTAAATTGCGGGCACCCACCTAGGCTTGTCCTAGGTAAGAATCGAGCAACCTGTATAAAAGAATCCGTCACTCTGACGGGTTTTTTTATTTTATGATACGCTATAGAAGTTTATGGCTATAACACGAGAGAGAATTGCAACATATGTATTTCTTTTAGGGCTCGCTATTGGTCTTGTCCATTATGGAGCTATTTCCTTTTATCTATACTGGGAAATTCCTTTTCTGGATCTGGTGATGCATTTCTTTGGTGGTGTGTGGGTAGGATTGCTGACACTGTGGGTGTTATGGGCTTTGTACGGCGATTTGAAGCGCTCTCGTGTGTATCTAGGGACATTCCTCTTTATTACGGTTATAGGGGTGTTCTGGGAGGTTTTTGAGTACTATACAGGACTTTCTTTTGTGGCTGGAGACTTTTGGATCGATACCATTACTGACTTGTGTATGGATGTTCTGGGGGCTTTCTTAGTTGTGTGGGGTGTTGTGCGTTCTATTGACAAATAATTAATATCTGATATACTATATAGAGTTCTTTAAAAGGAGGATCACATGATTCTTTTCATCTCTATTGGTGTTATTGCTCTTCTTGGAAATGTCGTTTCCTTTCTCGCTGGCTGGTGGTGTTGCAGGGTAAGCCTTGCAGGACAACTCAGTGCCCTTGAAGTGATTCGAGAAAAAATCAAGAAGAAAAAAACACAACCAAAGTCAAAAGCTATTCAAGAGGCTTTTGCAAAAATTGCGAGATGAAAAGAGAACGCAACAAAAAACCCTGACAAATGTCAGGGTTTTTCTTATGATACCTTTTCAACGATTGTTTTGAAGTTATCTGGTCGTTTTTCTGCAACTTCTGCAAGAACCTTTCGGTTAATAGCAATGTTTGCTTTTTTGAGGCCTCCGATGAACTTAGAATAGGAGAGAGGGTATTCTTTGAGTGCGGCTGTTATTTTTGTATTCCACAGTGCTCGCATATCTCGCTTCTTGAGTCGTCGGTGGGCGAATCGGTATGAATCAGCGTGGACAATAGCTTCATTTGCTTGACGCTCCTTTGTTGATCGTCCAAAACGATATCCTTTTACTCGTTTGAGGATATTACGTCGTGACTTATTTGCATGTACTCCTTTTTTTACACGTACCATAGTAGTTTATCTATCGATTAGTAACAAAGCGACTCTTTGTCTTATTACTCATTGGAAGCATGAAATCATGATCTCCTTTTCGTCGGAGTTGTTTTCCTCGGCTTTCTTTGGCATTGAAATGGTTTCCTCCAGCTTTTCGTGAAAGGATTTTTCCATTCTTTGTGACTTTTATTCGCTTTTTATATGATTTATTTGTTTTCATTTTTTCCTGATCGTTCAATGATGAGCATGAATCCTTTTGGAATCTTCTTGATGGGATCAGCTATTTTGTGATCCACAGTAATCAGATTCATGATTCTTTCGAGGCGGGTTTTGAGAAATTCTTTATCCATGTATTTCTCTCGTCCTCGAAGATAGAGTTCAAGTTTCACTCTATGACCTTGTTCAAGCCACTTACTGGCTTTCTTTGCTTTGAGGGCAAGGTCGTGTTCACCAGTTGCTAATTTTACCTGTACATTCTTGACTTCAACGGTATGTGCACGGGCTTTTGCAGCTTTTTGTTTTTTCTTCTGGTCGTAAAGAAACTTACCATAATCTGCTATTTTTGCAACAGGAGGATTGGCTTGGGGAGAGATCTCGATGAGATCAAGTCCTGCTTTGTCTGCCTGGGCTTGAGCCTCTTGTGTTGAGATAACACCAAGGTTGTCTCCTTCATCTGTGATGACGCGTAATTCCTTTGCTCGTATTTGATTGTTAATCCGTACGTTGTTTTTACTCAAAACAGTATATTATTATGGATAAGTTGGTGTATAGTACCACTTTTTCTTTGTTTATACAAGAAAAGGCCGAGAGCATGTTGCTCTCGACCAAGGAGAAAAAGACGATGTCTTTTAGTGTTTTTTGGGGCGAGTTTTACGAGCTCTTCGCAGGATTCTTTTCGCTTTTCTGAGAAGCTCGACTTCTTTATTGGATAAACGCCTTTTCATGGAACATCTCCTTATGTGGTAGAAAAAGGAAACTATGTGCTACACGTAGTATAACATGAATTGTCTACATTGACAGTATTTGTGGATGTGGGAACATTGTATGTGTTATGAAGAAAAACAAAGATATTGTTCTTGTTGTTGGTAATATTTCAAAGTCTGTTGCACAGACGGTACTTGATTTTCAGGAGATGTATGGACACAAACTTCGATTTGCTTTGATGCAGGCAAGTGCCCCGCAAACTGATGACGCCCAAGCTATTTTTGATATGTTTGATATTACAATGGTAGTTAATTTTGATTCACCTAAGTCAATCATGAAGGCACTCTTGCCTTATCAAGATCAACTGCTTGTTGCTACGTGTCGTTCGGAAGCATGGATACCTGAATTTGGAAAAGTTGTTCCACATATTCCATATCTCAAAACTCCTACGGCCCAATCTCTGCAATGGGCAGTTGATAAGCTTGAGATGCGTCGTCGATTTACTGCATATGATAGAAGTATTACACCTAAATACACCAAAGTGACTGACAGCAAGAAAGCGTCCATTGAGAAAATAGAAGAAAAAATTGGCTATCCTTTGGTGGTGAAACCGACAGGTCTTGCACAGAGTCTTCTTGTGACAATTGCATATCATCGTGAGGAACTTGAGCAAGCTCTCAAAACGATTTTTAGGAAAATAAAAACCCTTAATCAATCATATAAAGGGAATGAAGAACCTCGCGTGCTTGTTGAACAATTCCTTGAGGGGAATATGTACTCCGTTGATTTATACGTTAATTCAAGAGGTCATGTGTATTTTTGTCCTCTTGTGAGTGTAAAAACTGGTATTCAGGTTGGGTTCGATGATTTCTTTGGATATCAACAAATGACACCCACAAAGTTAAAAAAAGAGAGTATTGAAGAGGCGCAGGAGGTTGCTGAAAAATCAATACATGCTCTTGGACTTCGAAGTACTACTGCACATGTTGAGCTCATGCGAACAGAAACAGGGTGGAAAGTAATTGAAGTAGGCCCTCGTATTGGTGGTTTTAGACACAATATGTACGAGCTCTCATATGGTATTGATCATGCAGTGAACGATCTTCTGATTCGTCTTCCTAAAAAACCACATATTCCAAAAAAGATTCTTGGATATACTGCGGTGTTTAAGTTTTTTGCAAAGAAAGAAGGAAAGATTACAAATCTTACCGGAATTAAAAAAATGCAAACACTTAAATCTTTCTATAGTGTAAGTATAAACAAGAAGGTTGGTGAACGTGCAGAATCTGCTGCTAAGGGTGGCAAGAGTATTTTTAATGTCACTATGTTTAATGAAGATAGGTCAAAACTCCTTGCCGATATTAGGCGTATGGAAAAGATGGTTAACATCAACACAAGTACGACAAATGGAAAAGCTAAACCAAAAAAGACAAAAACAAAAAAACGCACATAGTGCGTTTTTTGTTATGACATTATTGTCAGTACCCACGGTAAGGGAATAGAGAGCATCATTATTGTCGCTCCTGCAAGAGCCATGTTTTTCATAAAGGCACCTTTTTCAGAGCCTCGTGTTTGTGGATCAGTTTCTTTCCAGAAAGGGTGCATAAGGATTGTTGTTGGTACAAGAAACAGGATGAGGAGCCATAGTGAGAAGGTAACATATACTCCGAAGATGACACCGAGAGAACCTAATACAAGAAGTATTCCTGTGAAAAGTACAGAGGCTTTTGGAAAAGGAACATTCTTTGAAGCGGTATACCCTGTAAGTCCTTTGACATCTTTGAAGTGGTTGATTCCTGAATTCAGGAAGAAGAGTCCAAAAATGACTCGTCCAAGAATAAAAAGTAGTTCCATATTATAGTCCTAGAAGTTCTTTCATTTTTTCTTCATTGAAGCCGACCATGATTTCTCCCTCAATATCGATAACGGGTACTCCCATTTGTCCTGTCTTTTCAAGCATTTCTTGTCGTTTCTCTGCATCTTCTGCGACGTTGTGGTCAGTGAAAGAAATGTTGTTTTCTGTTAGAAAGTCTTTTGCCATATGGCAGTAGTGACATGTTGGTGTTGAGTAGATAGTGATATTTTTCATAGTTGTTATTTAAAATGACTAATGACGTTAATAATATCGCGAACGACAGGACAATCAACTAATTTGTAACACATCATCTGTCCGTTGCGAGAACTTGTGACAATTCCTTTGTCTTCAAGTTTGGCAAGCTGGTGTGATGTTGCTGAAGGGGAAAGGTGTACTTTCTCAGCAATGTCACCAACACATGACCCCTCTTGTGCTTCAAGAAGAAGACTAATGATGCGTAAACGAGCAGGGTCGGCGAGGACCTTTAGTGTTGCTGCTGTTTGAATTGCTTTTTTTGTGTTGATTATCATGTGAATATATGAACAATCGTTCACATATAGTGTAGCACTGTATAAAATATGTGCAAGATTTTGTATACTATGTGTATATGAATATTCAACGAGTTATTTGGGCAGCGGTGGTGATTGTGCTTGGAACTGCTCTTGCATTTATTGCCCTTGCAATACATAGCTAAAAGAAAAACACCTGTACCCGTTTGAGGGTAGAGGTGTTTTTGTTGGGGCTGTTTGTTTGTATTACACAGCGGCCATGGGGGCAAGAGAAGGTTGGAAAGAAATGATTTTCCTAGCTTTTTTGACAAGACTAAATCCTGAACGTTCTTGACCAACGTGTTGGCGAACTTCGTACAGGCGCTGCTCAACAAAACGAGACAATTCTTCCATTTGTTGTCTCGTCATTGTTCCAAGAATGCCAATCTTATATGATTGGCCATTGAAACTAAAACAAAGATCGTTCCCTGTGCTAATGGCAGCTTGTCTGCGGTTGATTTTTACTTGTAGCTCCGAGCAGAATTTCCTGCCTAGGGCTGTTGAAGCGATAAAATCAATGCGCAATAGCTTGCTATCGTCATCAAAACAAATATCGATTTCCACGATGCGTTTCTCCTGAATAAAAAGAACGAAAGAAAGTTATGCCCCGATACACGTTGTATCGGGGCATGTGGTTTTGTTTTTCCTCTGGATTACAGAAGGGAAAACAGGTGGCGAGCGGCTTCATCATAGGTTGTGCCGGTGACGCGATGTCCGCCGTAGCAGATTTCAATGAGTCCGTTTCCCAGAGTTCGGTAGGGTAGCATGTTGGTATCCTCCATGAAGGTAAAGTGATTGAAAACTGTAAGGTTCTGAAATACAGTATACACCAATTGTTTAAAAAGTCAAGTAGTTTGTGGATAACGTGAGTGTGTGTAATATGGGGTATAGAAAGGAGGTATTGTTATGCAGTTTGGTATCTTACTCGTATGTCTTTTGGGGTGTATGCAGTATGAAGAGAGTGTTCTCTTTCCTGAAGATGTGTTTGTGTATGATGTGAGGGCGCAGGATATTTCAAGCCAAGGAGTTGTTTTTGCGTACAAGAAATATCCTTGGGGTGTGAAGTTTGGTAACAATGTCGGAGAAATTATTGATTGGATTTTAGTCATTCACTTTGTTGATAGGCACGGAAGGATGTTGTACAAGGTTGAGGTGAGTCCTGATCATCAGTATTTTTCTTTGTGGGACAATATTCAAGAGGTAGTGAATAGAAATGGAAGATTTGTTCGGCAAGGGTATATTTTAAAATACTATAATACTCGTCTTCCATTCTCTTCTCGAGATGGTCCGAGTAGTAGACTTATCCCCGCACCTGTTCCTGTGTATATTGAAAGTTTTGAATAAAAATCGCCCCCTGGACCACGCGTTTTGGTCACAGGGGGCTTTTTAGATGTTTTGTTTAGGTGTATTTTCCTTTCAGGATTTGAATGAAGGTTTTTTTGGTATTTACCTTCGGATTGAGTGCGCGTTTTTTGCGTTCAGGAAAGCTGGAATGACCTTCTTGAAGCTGGCGCGCCGTGATCCTCTGGTGTTGTCACGCATGTCGTGCACGAGTTGCACGATGCCGAAAATTAAATGATCTGTCACTTCTTCCTCGGGAGTGTCCTGGAGTAGAAGGACGATAGCCGTCAGAAAGTTCGGGCCGTTGGGTTCGGACACCAAGTTCTGAAACCTCGGTGGTAACTGTTCCATTGCTTTGTGCTGATGGATCTCCTTGTGATGGGAAATTTTTTGCAGATTTTCAAACGTGATGGGTTTCTTACCACCTTTGACGCCGGCTTCTTCCAAAAATGCTCCAAGTGTTTGTGTCATGACCTCTTCTCCTTTGTAAGGTGTTTGTTCTGAGGAGTATTATATACATATTATTATATATTTGTCAAGTGTATAAAGAAAAATAAAACAGCTACAAGGTGTACCTGTAGCTGTCTGTTTGATTCGGGTGTTATGACCCGTAGAGCATCTCTTGGATATTGCTTGGCCAAGAAGCTGGATTGCAGTTTGGACACTGGCACCGGTGTGCGTCTTTTTGGACTTGTTCTTGTGTCCGTGTGTCAGTGTGTGGAAAGTCATCCGGTGGTTCTCGGACAGGGCAATTGTTAATCGCCTGGCGAGCACGCTGGACTACCTTGTTTGTGTTCAATCGGTTTCTCCTGTGTTGTTTTGGTGCATGTTGGTGAATGTACAGGTCTTCCTTGATAGTACTCATAGCCACATGCTGGACATGTGATCTTGGGTTTCTGTCCTGGTCGGGGTGTTTTCATTAGAGGTACCTTTCTTTGGGAGTACATAGATTCTGTATGGTAGTTAATACTATTTTTCTTTTTTTGCAAGAGTGGTGTGTAATTTCTTGAAGAGTAGTCGTGATAGAATTATCTTTATATGAAAAATATTAATGTATTTATAGGTATTGTTATTATTGTTGCTATTGGCTATTTTGCTTTTAGAGGAAATGGAAGTGTGCGCGAAGATCCAGTTGTCATGAATACGCCTGATCCAATTACGTTTGTGACCGGTGATCAAGAATTTTCTATTACATATAGTGAAAATGCTGACAGAGCTATGGTTGAGTATAGTGGTATGGAGTATGAACTTGAGGTAGCGCGCTCGGCTTCTGGTGCTCGGTATGTATCAGCTGATGGTTCAGTGGTGTTTTGGGAACATCAAGGGGAAGCGATGCTTGAGATTGAGGGTGTGATGGTGGTTGAAGGTGCGACGGTAAAGGGAGGTTACAAGGATGCGACGTATCAGATTAATGGAGAGTCTGTTCAGCTTATCAATGGGTACAGTGAATCTGAAGTTGTGCCAGGTTCTGCTACAAAAATTGTGACTCGGTATTTTGGAAATGAATTAGTTACTGATCTTGATGGTGATGGAGACGATGACGTTGCTTTTATTCTCACACAAGAAACAGGTGGTTCTGGTGTCTTCTATTATGCAGTAGCAGCTCGTAATACGGATGAGGGGTATGTGGGTTCAGATGGATATCTTCTCGGGGATCGGATTGCTCCACAGTCAGTAGAGGTGAGTTCGCATCCTCGTCATGTGAATGTTGTTATGTTTAACTATGCTGATCGGTCTCGAGATGAATCAATGAGTACACCACCGTCAATAGGAAAGAGTGTGTATTTGAAGTTAGTTCCGGAAGATATGCAGTGGGCTATTGTTGAGCCTGATTTTGAAGGGGAGTCTGCACTGTAGTGTGGGGAAAAGAAAAACCACCTGCAAGCTCAAGATGGTTTTTCTTGAGTTGTGGGTGGTTTAAGGACCTGTAATAGTCCAGCGAAGCGTACACACCATGTCGGATGTACCAGTTTCTGTGATGAAAGGGGTGCTCTCATCAAGTAGTTTTTGGACCAAGGGAACTAGTGGTGTCGTGTCCATGAACATGTCATGGTTGGTTTCAGCATCTAGTTCATCTTGTTCACATCTGTGGTAGTTTCCGTAGATGGTTCGTCCATCCCATAGGGATATGGTGACGACATTCTTGCCAGTACTTGATGGGTCCAGAACTCCCGCTCCGATCATGTCTAGGAGTTGGTCGATGTTTGTTGCTTGGTGCTCGGTTTTCAATGGGGTATCTCCTGTAGTAGGTGTTGGAAAGTTCGTGAGCTAAAAATATAGTAACAAAATATATTGTTTTGTCAAGTTTGTGGACTTAGTATCACAATATTGGGAACCGCTTAAAGATTGGGTGTTGGAGGTTTATGGATTGCTCGAACAAGCAAAGATGTCTGATTTCAGCTAGGTATTGTCTGTATTAGATACCACATAGTTATATTGGAAGTTGACTCTATGTCTAAAAGTAATAGTCTCTGAATTAGATCCGAGTTCCACTAACAACAGAAAGAGAGGGTCACTATGGACAACGGTAAACCTGAAAGTAAGAAGACCTACAAGCCCGGAGAAAAAATTACCGGCACGGTTGTTGAGCTCTACGGCTCAAGGGCAAGTAATGTTGACGGCACGGCTCATCATACAAATAGCTACCATCTCACCAAGAGAGAGGCGACAATCGGTGCTTCTGGTATTGGTGCGATGGGTTCCGATGGAGATGTGGTTGCTGTTCTGGCATTGCAGATTGGGGAGGAAGAATACATAATCCTTCCTGATTCAGTTGTTGAAGTTCAGAAGGGAACAGTCGAAGTAGAAGCCAATCTTCGGAAGAAAGCCCTTGGCAAACTTACGTCTGCTGAAAGGGCAGCTTTGCTTGGTGAGTAAGAAATGAACCTCTAAAACAAAGTAGACCGCCTCGTTTCATCGGGCGGTTTTTTATTTGGTTCTGAACATTAAAGATATATATAAAAAATATCCATCAGCAAATGGATATTTTTTCGTGTGGAGATTAGTGAACGATGTTAGAACCTGTTTTACTTAATATAATTTGGACTTTTTTGAGCTAATTTGCTTGTAAGGTTGTAGCTTAACTGGAATATTGCCATTGATATGAATACTAGCCAGATATTTGTGTATATTGAAAAAAGAAATGTAAATACAAAATAAAATATTCTAATTTCAAGTAGATATTTCCAAAACTTATTAAGTGTTACTTTTGGTGAGATAACATCCATTATTAAACCGAATATTGCAAAGGTAATAAAAAAGTATAGAAAATATTGCCACATAAAATTATTGATAGACAAAAGAAAACCAAAGAACATTATATTTGCTGCGATACCATGATTGAGTCTATCTACTCGAAACCTAAGTACATTAACCAATAGAAGTGATAGATAAAGGTTTGTTAGTTCTGGTCTGCTGGCAATTACCAAACCGCCGAAAAGACCAAATATCATTCCAAATAGAATGGAGTCTCCTCTAAACCATTTAAAACCGTGCTCGTTAAAACAGTCTGCCATTTTCATGTTCATTCCAAATAGAGCGGAATATATTAAAAGCATCGGTATAGAAAATAATTCAAACATAATAAAATATTAGCACTATTGTTTTAAATTAAAAAGGTTATAACAAGTTCAATCATCTCTAGAATAATCGAATCTATTTATATTGATAAATATGGTTCAGATAAAATCTGTCCCAAGATGTGGAGATGCCGGGAATCGAACCCGGGTGCAAATAGGTTTGATGAATGAGTCTACAAAGTATAGATCACTTTAAGATTTAAACAGAAGGATAAAAAGTGAACAAAAGTCTTTTCTGTCGGTCTTTGATTAGTTTCAATAATGAATCAAAGCATCTTCATTATCTAGTTTGTGTAGATAAGCATGATATACAGCTACTCAAACTCCTCGCTGTATACATGTCGCTTAGGCTAAAGCGTAAGCGAAATCAGAAGCCTTCACGTAAGGTGAGACAACTGATTTTGTTTTTTGTGCGATTGCACGTAAAGTGTTCTGGACGTTTAAAGAGTTCCCAGAGCTCTACTCTGCACAGACATCAAAGAGTCTATTCGTCTAGGCCGATCATCCCCGAAGAAAAGAGGGTAGCCCCTCTACTCTTCATGAACGATCGACAATTATTCGTATTTCAATGAACGTTCGATATCTCGTTTTGCTGTGCGTTTCTTGAGGTCCTCTCGTTTGTCGTATTTCTTTTTTCCTCGGGCAACAGCAATGTCTATCTTTAAATTTCGGCCTTTATTATACACTGAAATTGGCACTATTGTCAATCCCTTCTGTGCCTCGTGGCCTTGAAGTGTGGCTATTTCTTTCTTGGTGAGGAGTAGTTTTCTGTTTCGATAGGGGTCGTAGTCTTTAGGTGTGTTAGCTGCTTGATACGGTGGTATGAACATATTGAGCACAAAGGCTTCATCGCCCCGTACTGTTATATGAGCACCTTCAAGAGACCCCTTCTTTTCTTTGAGGGATTTTACCTCGAAACCAAGCAGTTTCATTCCAGCACTGAAGGTTTCAAGAATCTCGTAGTTGAGCCTTGCTTTTTTGTTTGAAAGAAGCATGTGACAATAATAGCAGTGTGTGGGGCGAAAAAAAACCTTTTTCTTTCAATATATGTCTATTTATGTATAATTGCCTCATATGAAAAAAACTCCGAAAAACAAAAAGAAAAAGAAGTTTAAGTTAGTGGTGAATAAAAAAGGGAAGAAGGGAAAGGCTCCTTTTTGGTTGAACTTACTCTCAACAATTCTTATTCTTCTTGCACTTATCTCCCTATACTCCTTTATTACCGAAGGACAGAAAGAAATTGAAGAAATCTCACTTTCACAGCTTGCACAAGATATTCAAGCAGGGCAGGTAGAAAAAATTGTGGTTGAAGGGAGTGATCTTTCAATGACCTATGTGACTGAAGAAGAGGAGGTTCTGGAGAAGACATCAAAAAAGGAAGATGAAGCTTCGTTGTCTGATACGTTGGTTAATTATGGTGTGACATCAGAGCAACTCACTGCTGTTGCGATTGAAGTGACGAGTGATAGTGGATTTTTGTTCTGGGTATTGAATTTGGCACCAATCCTTCTTCCTATTATATTTATTGTCCTTATTTTCTGGTTCCTCACAAGGCAGGTAAAGGGGGCTGGGATGCAAGCATTTAGTTTCGGTCAATCAAAAGCAAAAATTATTGATCCTGCGGATAAGAAGAACAGGGTGACGTTTAAGGATGTTGCTGGAGCAGAGGAGGCAAAACAGGAATTGACTGAAGTTGTTGATTTTTTGAAAAATCCAAAGAAATTTATTGAGATTGGGGCAGATATTCCAAAAGGTATTCTTCTTATGGGATCTCCTGGAACAGGAAAGACGCTTCTTGCACGAGCGGTTGCGGGTGAAGCTGGTGTTGCATTCTTCTCTATCTCTGGATCTGAGTTTGTTGAGATGTTTGTGGGGGTTGGAGCAAGTCGTGTGCGTGATTTGTTTAAGCTTGCAAAATCAATGGGACCGGCAATTATCTTTATTGATGAAATTGATGCGGTGGGACGAAGCCGTGGAACTGGTGTTGGTGGTGGAAATGATGAGCGAGAGCAGACGCTTAATCAGATTCTTGTGGAGATGGATGGTTTTGAGCCAAATGAGAAGTTGATTATTATGGCGGCAACAAACAGGCCTGATGTTCTTGATCCGGCACTGCTTCGGCCAGGACGGTTTGATAGGCGAGTGATGATTGATCCACCTGATCGAAAGGACCGCGAGGCTATTTTGAAAATTCATGCACGAAAGAAACCACTTACTGAAGATGTTGATCTTACTGTTATTGCAGAACGAACACCGGGATTCTCTGGAGCGGATCTTTACTCTCTTATGAACGAAGGAGCTATCCTTGCAGCCAGAGAAGATCGGAAGGAGGTGTCACAATATGATTTACTCCGATCGATTGAAAAGGTGATGCTTGGACCAGAGCGAAAGAGTCATATCCTTTCAAAACATGAAAAGAAGATTACTGCATATCATGAGATAGGGCATGCGCTTGTTGGATCTGTTTTAGAGCATTCTGATCCGGTTCACAAGGTATCTATTATCTCTCGAGGACGAGCTGGAGGATATACACTCAATTTGCCGTTTGAGGACAAGAGGTTGCGAACAAAGAAAGAGTTTCTTGATGATATTGCAATGTCACTTGGAGGATATGTGACAGAAAAAATGATTTTTGGTGATTTAACCACAGGTCCATCAAATGATTTACAGGTATCAACTGCGCTTGCGCGAGATATGGTGACGAAGTATGGAATGTCAGATATGCTTGGACCCGTAGCACTTGAGAGTTCTGGAGGCAAAGCGCTCTTTGGAAGAGGAGTAGATGACAAGGAATACTCTCCGGAAGTTGCTGCAAAAATTGATGCAGAAGTCTCACGTATTATGGATGAGGCACTTGAGAAAGCTAAAGATGTACTCACGACACATAGAAAGGCTCTCGAGGTTATGTCAGAGAAATTGATTGAAGTAGAAACACTTGAAAGAAAAGAGTTTGAAGATCTTCTCATCCTTCATGGTATAGAGCCAAAGAAGAAAAAAGAAGAATAGGAGAAAAACCGACACACTGTGTCGGTTTTTTCATCCACATATATATTCTTGACGAGGGGTGTTTGTGAATGATACATTTGTCTCTTGTGTCTGTTATAGCAACAATTTCAGCATTTTTTCTCTCAATACCAGTGCATGTTTTTGCAGCTGGGTCTTTGAGTGAGGAGGTAAGTGTGTTGTTGGTATTAGCAGTTATTCTTGTATGTGCCAAGATTGCTACGCTTGTTGAGAAGGTTGGTCAGCCTGGTGTATTGGGTGAGATTATTATGGGTATCATTTTGGGGAACCTTGGTCTCATTGGTATCCATTTTTTTGACGTAGTGCATCATAATGAGATTATTCATTTTCTTGCAGAGCTTGGTGTTATCGTCTTACTTTTCCAGATTGGACTTGAGTCAAATATTCGTGAAATGCTTAAGGTGGGACCATCAGCATTGCTTGTGGCTGTTGTGGGTATTGTGGTGCCATTTGTTCTTGGGGTATATGTAGTTGGTCCGTATCTTCTTCCTGGGTATTCTATGGTGACATATCTCTTCCTGGGAGCTGCTCTTACCGCAACGTCAGTAGGTATTACCGCTCGGGTGTTTAAGGATGTGAAGATGCTCCAGATTCCCGAAGCCCAAATTGTCCTTGGAGCTGCGGTGATTGATGATGTGCTTGGACTTGTATTATTGGCGGTTGTTTCTGGTATTGCTACAACAGGAACAGTCGCCTTTTCTTCTATCTTTTTTATTACTCTTGAAGCATTTTTGTTCTTGGGACTTGCTGTTGCTGTTGGAAGATTGTTCGCACCATACATGGGGCGGCTGTTCTCAAAGATTCAATCTGGTGCTGGTATGAAGCTTGCTATTTCTTTTTCATTTGCGCTTGTGTTCGCCTACGCCGCACAGGTAATCGGCTTAGCATCAATCGTAGGGGCTTTTGCTGCAGGTTTGGTACTTGATTCAGTGTGTTTTAGGCATTTTCGTCGTCCGGAGTTTGTGGAAGATATTGAGGAAGCACTTGTTGATGCAGATGAGAGGACACGTTCACGTGTACAAGGAACACTGCAGCGATATACTGCTCATCATATTGACGAACTTATTGCTCCTGTTGCGCATTTACTCGTTCCAATCTTTTTTGTTATTGCCGGAATGTCAGTGAACATCTCGTTATTCTTTAATTCAGGAATCATTGTAAGTGCTCTCATTATTTCAGTCGTGGCTGTTATTGGAAAAGTGGTGTCTGGGTTTGTGGTGAGGGGGTCTCATAATAAGTGGCTCATTGGATGGGGGATGGTTCCTCGAGGAGAGGTTGGACTTATTTTTGCAACACTTGGTGCGTCTTTAGGTGTTCTTCCAGAAGAGATATTCGCTATTATTGTATTTGTGGTTATTGTCTCAACACTGATAGCTCCGCCAATGCTTTCATGGATATTGAAAGGGAAGGAGGTTGTCTAGAAGGGTGTCATAGATTAGTATAGTCGGTATGCGCGTGTAGCTCAGTTGGTAGAGCGGTCGACTTATACTCGACTGGTCGGGGGTTCAAGTCCCTCCACGCGCACATGAAAAAGAAAAAGATTTCAGTTGTTTTTCTTGGTACTGGGTTTCCATTTCCGGACCCGAAGAAAAGTGGTCCGTCGGTTGCTATTCTTGTTGATGAGAGAGTATATATTGTTGATGCTGGAGTGGGTGCTGTACGGAGATTTCAGGAAGGTATTTTAGAGAAAAAGATTAGTGGGGTGCACCAAAAAGATATACAGACGCTATTTCTTACACATCTTCATGCGGATCATACGATGGGTCTTCCTGATATTATATTTACCCCCTGGATTATGGGACGAACTGAACCCCTTTCTGTTTTTGGTCCACAGGGAACAAAATCAATGGTGAACCATATCCAGAAAGCGTATAAGGAAGATGTTGATATTCGTACCACAGGACTTGAGAAGGGGAATAAGACGGGGTATAAGACGAAGGTCAAGGAAATATCATCGGGAATTGTGTATGAAGATGAGTGTGTGAAAGTAAAAGCCTTTCGGGTAAAGCATGGGTCGTGGAAATATGCGTATGGATATACGTTTATTATCGGTGATAAGAAGATTGTTATCTCAGGAGATACTAAACCTCATCCAAATGTTATTAAAGAAGCAAAAGGTGCTGACGTGTTAATTCATGAAGTTGCTTCAGATACAGAATATGGGAAGTATAAAGGGTGGACGCGGTATATGAAAAGTTTCCATACATCTGCAAATGAACTAGGAGACATAGCTGTGAAGACAAAACCAAAGAAGCTTTTCCTTATCCACCAAATACATAGATATGTTTCTGCAACAAAACTTGTTGCAGAAGTGAAGAAGAAATACAAAGGGGTGGTGAAGTATGCCAATGATTTGGATGTGATAAAGGTGTAATTACTTATTCAACATGAATTTCATTTTTCTTTGCTAGTTTTTCTTTGAGGGGGAGGTGTTCCTTTTTGGAAAGGTTTGGATCTTTTTTGATTATGTCTTGTGCTTCATCTCTTGCTGCTTCCACCATTTTTATATTCTGTATTGCCTCCATGGCAAGATCTGAAACACCCCATTGTTTTTGTCCTGACAGGAGTCCAATACCTCGTTGCTTCATATCAAGTTCTGCGAGTTCGAATCCATTTTTGGCAGTGACGAGTGCTTTGAGACGCTCTTTTGTTTTTTCACTTGCACTGTCGGTAAAGACGAAACAGTGTGCTTGATGTGTGCTTCGTACAACACGACCTCGGAGTTGGTGGAGTTGGGCAAGTCCGAAACGTTCTGCTCCCTCAATAATGATATTGGTTGCATTTGGTACATTGACACCAACTTCAACCACAGAGGTGGCAACAAGAATATCAATGTCTCCACTGGCAAATGATTCCATGACGTCCTCTTTTTCCTTTTTATTCATCTTTCCGTGGAGCATACCAATGGTGCTGTCTGGGAAGATGTCTTTTTTGAGACGATCTGCTTCTGTGGTGACAGATTTGAGGTTGAGAGCGGTTTCTTTTTCGGGGTCAGGTTCATCAATTCGAGGACAGATGACATAGGCTTGTCGTCCGTCTTTGAGTTCTTGTCTGAGGTGTGTGTACACCTTTTCTCTTTTGTCTGGCAGTACGATGGATGTTTTGACCCTTTTTCTTCCTTTGGGAAGTTCGTCGAGTAATGTCAGATCAAGATCACCATATATAGTGAGGGCTAGTGTTCGGGGGATTGGTGTTGCTGTCATTGAAAGAAGGTGGGGAAGGAAGTCGTCCTTTTTCTTTCGAAGTTTTTGTCGTTGCTTGGTTCCAAATCGGTGTTGCTCATCAATGATGACATAGGCGAGGTTTTCGAAAGCAACACTTTTTTGAATAAGTGAATGTGTACCAATGAGAATGGGGATTTCTCCATTGGCAACCCATTTGAGAAGTTGGGCTCGTGACACGGAGGTCCATGATGTGGGATCTACCTTTGAAGGAAATTTTCGACAACCGCTTGAAGTGATAAGTCCTATTTGAATACCGAGATGTTCAAAATATTCAATGAATGATTCAAAGTGTTGCGTTGCGAGAATTTCGGTAGGGGCCATATAGGCAACTTGAAGATTTCCGAAGTCTTGGTTGTTTGGTGGGGTGGTGACGACAGTGTAGGCACTGGTTGCGGCAACTGCTGTTTTTCCAGATCCAACATCTCCTTCAAGAAGTCGTGACATGGCATGATCTTTTTTGAAGTCAGAAACTATTTTCTGGATGGCTTTTTGTTGGGCGCCTGTTGGGGTGAAGGGGAAACGTGACGTGAATTCTTCGATGTCACTTTTTGTTTTGTGTATCTTGAATGCTTTGTTTTGTTTGTGAAGAAGTTTTTCTTTTTCCTTTTCTATCTGAAGGTAAAATATTTCTTCAAAGGCAAAGCGTTTTTTTGCCGCTTTGGCATCAGTTTCTTTTTTTGGATGGTGGATCCAAATGAGAGCGCTGTGAAGTGAGGGGAGGTGGTATTGATTTCGTATTTTTTCAGGGATGGGGTCTTCAAGTGTTTTGAGAATATCTGAGGAAAGTATCTTTTGTACGGTATGGAATAACCAACGAGAAGTGATACCGCGAGATTCTCGGTAGACGGGGAAGAGGTATGCATCAGTATGTTCACCAAAGAGTGAGTCACCAACACCGGTAGGGATAGTATCTATCTTTTGGATTTCTGGATTGGTGAAAGTGACTCTCTTTTGTCGTTCGGATACTTCTCCTTGGATTTGGACGAGGTCGTCTTCGTGAAGCATTTTGGCGATATATGGTTGGCTAAACCATACGAGTGGAATCTTTTTATTACTCGAGGCTTCTTCAAAGGTTGCTTCGGCCATAGGTATACCTCCTCGGAAACTTTTTTTGGTTCTGAGTTTTGATATTTTTCCGTACAGGGAAACATAGTCTCCTTTAGTGAGACTATTGGCGCTTGTGACTTTAGCAACGTTTCCATATCTTGTGGGGAAATAGAAGAGAAGATCTTCTACGGTTGAGAGGTTGAGGTGCTTGAGGGCTTTCTTTTGAGGGGCGGTTAGGCGGAATGTTTTTTCGATTTCGTCGGTTAACTTCATAGTTTGTATTATACCCGATACCCCTTACTTGTTTTTTTGATGAGACCTTCTTGTATCATTTTTGTGAGATTGGTGTCCACGTTTTGTTTTGGGAAGTGTGTTTGGATATCTGTTTTGGAAGTGTAGGGGTGTTGGAGGATATAGGTGAGAATGTGGGATCTGAGTTCTCGGTTTGATCCTTTGAAGACAGATTGTTTTTTGTACGAAGCGCTTTTTTTGTTTTTATCATTTCCTGTTTTCTTGAGATGTGACCCGTAGTCCATGAGTGCCCAGTACCATTCTCGTGGATTGTTTGAGTCGAGTGTTTTTTCAACAAGTGAGAGTATTTCTTTGTCGGTTATTTTTCTTTTGGTCTTTGGGAAGAAGTGGTGGATATAGACCGTGCGGATATTTGTTTCGATTATAGGTACAGGAATGTTCCATGAGAAAGCGAGAACGTCTCCTGCAGTTGCAGGTCCAATACCAGGAAGGGAAAGGAGGGTGTCATAGTCTTTGGGGAATACTCCTTTGTGTTTTCTTCGTATTTCTTCTGCAGTACGTTTGAGGTTGATTGCTCGTCTATTGTACCCGAGTCCTTTCCAGACAAAGAGGAGGTCGGTGTTGCTTGCTTTAGCAAGGGAAGTGAGGGTAGGGAATGCTTTGAGGAATTCTTTATATTTTGGAATGACGCGGTCTACTTGTGTTTGTTGGAGCATTATTTCAGAGACGAGGATTTTATACGGGTCGGTTGCTTTTCTCCAAGGGAGGTCATTTCTTCCATGTTTTTTGTAGAAAGTTTTGATTGTTCGTTTGAAGGATGGGTAGTCTTTTTTCATACTAGTGTGGGTAGTATAGCAAAGTTGTGTTTTAGTGTGTGGGTGGTATAACAGAGTGTAGAACACTTGTATAGAAAGGGTTTTTCATGAAAATTAGTCAACAAGAAATCAGGCAGAAAGTTAAGCAAGCATTGGGTCTTGATGATGAAGGTTTTGAGGAAAAGATGGATAGTTTACAAGATGCTGTTGATGGTTTTGATCAGATGCTAGATTCACTTGATCCTAAGTTGAGGGATGCGCTTAATGTTGTTGCAACAGATTATTTGCTTGTTATCTGTGAGGCAGTAGAAAGATATCTGCAAGAAGAACATGCGTGAGAGTTTTGGTTGGTAAAACAGTCTCGGAGGGGGCTGTTTTTTTAAATTGTTATCTTGTATTTTTATGATACAGTTATTGCTGTATTCGGGGATTTATTTGAGTTTTCACAAAAATTGGAGGGTTGGCTGAGTGGTCGAAAGCGCTTCACTGCTAACGAAGTAGGGGTTAACGCCCCTCAAGGGTTCGAATCCCTTACCCTCCGCCAGAGTACGCTAGCACGACTTGCTTCAATACGAAGCGTTTCGAGCTAGCACAAGACGCGTCCTTGTAACGCTCTCACAATAAGTAAAACCTGTCAGAAATGACAGGTTTTACATTAAAGGTATCTAGAGTACATCAACCCCAATTAACTCAAGCTTCTCTTTTACTCGTTCCCACTTTGGATACTTCTCGTCCAAGAAACCGAAGAATTTCTTGTCGTGGTTTTTGTATCTCATATGGCATAGCTCGTGGACTATTACATAATCTATGCAATCTTTTGAGACATGTATTAATTTAGGATTGAGTATGATTTTATCTTTGTTCACAAAACTACCCCAGCGTTTTTTCATGTCCCTAATAACTAACAAGGGTATGGATTTGTAATCAAAGCGTTTTTGCATTTCCTCAAAACGATCTGTAAAGACTTGTTCTCGTTTCTGATCGTACCACTGTGTAATGAGTTTTTGAGTGTATTTGCCGTTTGCAACTGGTTTAGTAGTGGTAACCATCAATACACCCCTGAGCAAAGACACGTTATCTTCTGAACCCCTTTTGACCACCAGTTTGTGCTGTCGTCCCAAGTAGTGAAAACTCTCGCCAGATACATATTCTTTAGAGTAGATTTTGCGCTGGTATTTTCCGAAGAAATTTAATTGCTTCTGAAGCCAAAACCACTTACGTCGAAGAAACTGCTCAATTCTTTCCTCGTCAGTGCTATGAGGACACTTAACACATATCCGCATGTCTGGAGTGACTGTTAAGCTGAGTGTTTTTCTATCTTGTTTAATGAGGTCGTAGCAGTAGACGAATGAGCCGAAAATAAATTCTTTTTGATATTTAGGAGAAGATTTCATAATTGTTTTCAGCAAGAACAAGTGTGCTATTTATGATTGATTTCATATCCTCATCAGAAAGATCAACTTCTTTTTCTTTTTTGACCACGTCATACAGATAGTCATCAATCTTATTCATCATTCTTCGCTTTACGTCCAAGTTCTTGTACCAATCAACAATCGCTTCTTCTTTAACGATATTGAAGACATCAAGCACAATCGAAATGAATTCGTTTTCAGGAAGGTCAAATTTCTTAAACTCTTCTCGTAAGTTACGATAGAAAATATCAGAACCTTTTGATGACTCGATAGCACCGGGCAGACTCTCGTCTTTCTTATTGACCACATCATCACCGATAAGTTTGAGCTGTTTAAGAGCGGCGACATCAGCCATTTTGCCTTCTCGCATTTTGAGCAGAATTTCTGATATCTTCTTTGAAAAACGTTCGTAGAATTCAGGATCAGAATCCATTTTTTCAGTAATGGTCTTTTGAGTTTGTGCGGCGATAGCTTCAGCTTTTGATTTATCAGATCCCAGCTCTTCAATAGCTTCCTCGAACTGCTTTCGGTCGGTGATGTTGATCTGCTTTGTTAGCAACTCAACACCTTGAGCATCTACATACTTATCGAGAATTCCAACTAAGGACTGCTTGTACTCAGCCAAATCAACTCTATCCGCATACTTCAAACTCGCAGTCTTTCGAAGCTCCATGAATTTCTTAAGTAGTGCATGGGACACACTCTTTGGTGAAGGCGAACGCCACTCAAATATTATATGGATGCGAGCGCAGATAATGGCAGAAGTGTGGCAAGGTGCTAAAGGAAAAGCATTTGAACAACTTATGGTCATGTCCATGGATCGACATATTGACCAAGGTACAGCTCGAAAAATGGACAACTTTGTAGATTCCGACGGGCAAGAGTATTACCAATACATGTTTCTTGATCCGTACGGCAATGACGCTAATCATATTAGACGACTTCCATTTGCTAAAAAGGATCATGAGCAATTTGCGTATGAGAGTTTGTTAGAGAAAAATGAAATCCCTACAAACTATATGCGAGTTCAACTTGAAGCAAATCAATTGCGTGATCAGTATGACAAGCACCTACAAACGGAACATGACAAGATTAAGGCGGTGTTGGATAAATGGGAGAAGGATCCAAAAATGAATAGAAAAGAGCTTGGTGTAGTGCCGACGATAGACGGTGGCGAAAGTGCTCCTTTGAGCGATAGAGAGGTTGAGAGTTTAAAGAATATGTTTGAGGAAACTATTCCACATAGCAAGACTTGATGTATATACCCCATAGGGGTATACTGATACTGTATGAAAGCAGAGATAAAATCAGGTGTCACCAATCGCTTACGGCGAATAGAGGGGCAGGTTCGAGGGCTTCAAAAAATGGTCGATGAGGAGAAGTATTGTATTGATATCATTACCCAGTCCTCGGCTATTAGAAGCGCCCTTTCGGCTGTTGAAGATCTGATGCTTGGGAATCATTTGTCTGAGCATGTCATTCATCAAATGAAGCAAGGGCAAGAGAAAAAAGCAATTGAAGAAATTATAAGTGTGTTTAAGAAATCCAAGAAAAAATAATATGGAAAACAAAAATCAAGCAATCATTATCGGGCTTCTAGCTTTAATCGCCGGGCTCATCCTCGGATATTTCTTTGGTGCAAGCAATATACCGCATCACGGACTCTACTCGAACGATATAATGCACGAAGAAATGGAGGAACATATGTATGGAGATGAGCTTATTGATGAAGATGGAGCCATGATGCACGCCATGGACGAAATGATGCTCGGCTTTCGAGGAAAAACTGGCGAAGCATATGAGCAGGCTTTCCTTCGAGGTATGATTGTCCACCACATTGGAGCAGTTCAAATGGCAGAAGAATTATTAAAACAAACAGATAGACCAGAATTGAGAGCATTTGCACAAGATATTATTGAGGTGCAATCACAAGAAATAGAGACAATGAAAGGTTGGTTAGAAGAGTGGTTTAATAACGAAAATTAATATGAATAGTAAAGTAATCATCACAATTTTAGTTGTCGTGGTCGTAGGTATTGTCGGATTTATGGCAACCCAAACAGAATCAGACAACAATAGTATTTCCTCTCTAAACAGCGATATTGTTGCAACTGTGTACAAGTCACCAACTTGTGGCTGTTGTGGCGTCTATGCCTCGTACATGAAAAAGGAAGGATACGATGTTGACACAAAGAATGTACAAGACATGTCTGTTATTAAACAAGAGCTTGGTGTGCCATATGAACTTGAAAGTTGTCACACTATGGAGATTGGAGGATATGTTGTCGAAGGTCATATACCCGAAAAAGCAATTCAAAAACTTCTTGCCGAAAAACCAGATATTAAAGGTATTGGTATGCCAGGGATGCCCTCCGGTTCTCCAGGAATGCCGGGTCCTAAAACAGAGGATTTTGTGATTTATGAAATTACTCTCGAAGGTATCAAGGGAGATATCTTCATGACTATCTAACAATGAAAAAGTATTTTCTCACGCTCCCCATACTTGCTCTCATTCCGAAGGTGGCCTCGGCACATTGCCCGCTCTGTACCGCTGGAGCAGGAGCGCTTGCGGTACTTGCGGCCTCACTAGGGGTGTCGTCGGTTGTAGTTGGTGTGTTTATCGGTGCATTCTCACTTGCGCTTGGAATGTGGATTTCAGGAACAGTTAAGAAAGAATATATTCGATTCCAAAAACAGATGCTTTCCGTTGTAATCTTCTTAGGTACTGCCATTCCGATAATGCCCTTCATAGAACACTACGCTCCGTTATACGTTCCTTTTGTTGGTGAGTATGGAACTACATACACAATCAATCTATACATCTTAGGGGTCATTATTGGGTCGATATTAATGTTTGTTGCGCCGTACATAAGTACTCTTATTACAAGACTGAGAGGCAGGCAAATTCCGTTTCAGGGTATAACAATCACAGGTCTGTTACTTGTAGTAACATCGGTCATTATTCAATTATTATCATGATAGACATGACACTGATACTTATAGGAATAACTGCTTTATTCGGGATATTTATAGCACTTCGCTCAATCTTTTCTCTAAAGATCTGTGCTTTATGTGCCAGTGTGTCTCTAACATGGATTACGCTTCTTTTTCTTTTCTATCTAGGCTACGAAATAAACCCTGTATTTGTAGGGATTCTTATGGGAGGAAGTGTTGTCGGAGTAATGTATTTTCTTGAACAGAAACTCCCTGAAAAATATCAGTTGTTTAAATTGCCATTTTTTCTGACTCTTGTTTCTCTGTCTTATTTTGTTATTGAGCAAACTATCGATATTGGCGTGATTGTTACGTTCCTTGTCCTATGGCTTCTCATGGTTTTTATTCACATAAGCCATAATATAAAAAGCTTCAGAGTATTGGGACGAAAAATGATTGAATGTTGTAAAAATTGGTAAAGTAAATATATGGATTGTTGTACTACAAAAGAAAATCATACACACCACGAGCACACATCAGGCCATCATGGGCATGGAATGAGTCACGGCTCGGCGAGGCAATACCTACGACGATTTTGGATTGTTACCTTTTTACTCATTCCTCTCGTCCTAGTACATCCAAAAGTATCTGAAATACTCGGAATTACATTTGGCTTGAGTGCTTGGATACAGTTTGTCATTGCAACCGTTATCTTCGGTTTTTCAGTCGTGTTTTTCCAACATGCGTGGCACGAGATAAAAGCAAAGCAGTATGGCATGATGACTCTTGTTTCTCTTGCTGTTGGTGCCGGTTATCTTTTTTCTGTGGCTTCCACATTTATTTCTTCACTTCACGCTGAGTTTTATTTAGAAATTTCCACCCTTGTATGGGTACTCCTCTTCGGACACTACCTAGAAGCTAAATCAAGTAGCGCGGCAGGAAATGCTTTGCAAGAAGTTGCTAAGTTATTACCAAAACAAGCACATAAGATCGTTAATGGGAAAGAGGTTGACGTTGGTATTAATGAACTACGAGAAAATGACATTGTCGTAGTAAAGCCAGGTGAAAAGATTCCTGCTGACGGTGTGATAACTAAAGGATCTGCAAATGTAGACGAGTCGCTTATAAGTGGTGAGTCAAAGCCGGTTGAGAAAAAAGAAGGCATGGAAGTTGTTGCGGGTTCAATTTGTCTTGATGGATCGTTAACTATCAAACTTGCTCGTGTTGGGGAAAACTCAACCGTTGGGCAAATACAGAAACTTATTGAGCAAGCCGGAAAAACAAAACCGCGGTCTCAAAGAATTGCTGATAAGGCGTCGGCTATACTTACTTTTGTTGCAGGAATTACGGCACTTTTGACATTGGTAATATGGACACTTGTTATAGGAGAGCCATTTGTGTTTGCTATAACTCTTGCGATAACTGTTCTTGTTATTGCTTGTCCTCATGCACTCGGTCTTGCTATTCCAACAGTGACAACTATTACCACATCTCTTGCGGTGAAGAACGGCTTTTTTATAAAAGATCTTTCAAAAATTGAGACGATACGCAAAGTTGATTATGTAGTGTTTGATAAGACAGGCACACTGACTGAAGGAAAATTTGGAGTTACAAAAATTAAAGTCATGGTTGGATCAAATGAAGACGAAATAGTAAAAATTGCGGCTTCGCTTGAAAAAGATTCTTCTCACATAATTGGGCACTCTATTCTTGAGCATGCTCGTAAAAAGGAACTGTATTTATCTGAAACAAGTGACTTTAAAAATATTGCCGGACAAGGTGTACAGGCTAAGATTGGCGGAAAAGAATACTTTGTTGGAAACAAAAAGATAATTGAAAATTTCAATCTTAATATCCCAGAAGATATTTCGGGCACAGTCGTGTTTGTAGCAACTAAAGAAGAATTGTTGGGGTATATTACCCTCGCTGATTCTATTAAAACTTCGTCACATGATGTGGTGAAGAATCTACACACTATGGGAATAAAGGTAGCAATGCTCACTGGAGACAATGAGCAGGTTGCTAAAGAAGTATCAGATCAACTTGGAATTGATACTTATTTTGCTGACGTCTTGCCAGAAGATAAATACAAGCACATCAAAGACCTTCAAGAACAAGGCAATACGGTTCTTATGGTTGGTGATGGTGTGAACGATGCTCCTGCACTTACCCAAGCCGATGCAGGCATTGCTATTGGAGCAGGCACTGATGTTGCTGTTGAATCGGGTGATGTTGTATTAACAAACAATGATCCTTCTGATGTAGTTAAATTGATCAAACTGTCTAAAAAAGTATATTCAAAGATGATCCAGAATCTTGTCTGGGCACTTGGTTATAACATAGTCGCTATACCTGCCGCCGCAGGAGTATTTGCAGTTTGGGGGTTCTTCTTGAGGCCAGAGATAGGAGCCTTGGTCATGAGTTTATCTACGGTAATTGTTGTGGTAAATGCAATGACATTGAGGCGAGTCAAGCTCTAAAGGTTACAAAGTAGTGTAACTTTAAATCGCTCATACGTGTCACTTTTGTCACTTTTTGAAAAATATAAGGTGCTGTTAGAACCTTAAATTGCTATACTGAGAAGTATTAAAAATGCCTTACAGGGCTTGATCGACCACGGTTCCAGCCCGAGGTAGCCCGCCAACAGGTTTTAGTATCGGACCTATGCTAAAACCTATAATTTACAACGTATTTTGAGTTCGAATCCCTTCGTGGGTTCTTTCGTTGAATTTTTGTTTTTTATTATTGACAAAATAACACATATTATATAGTGTCAAGTCAGATAAACTAGTTCTTAAACAACACAAACGAAAGGATAAATCATGAAATTTGGAAGTATTCCTATTGTATGGGCTTCGGTCCTTATCTCTGGCAACAGAACAACTTTCACTACATTCAGTAAAGAGGTGGTGGTTGAAGTTCCTCGAGCTGTTATCGTTCAACTTCTTGATATCTGCAATGGAACCAAGAAGTTGAGTGAAGTCATCGATGTCATGTCTCAGGATTGGGATCGTGCATCAATCGAAGGGCTTATCGAGGAATTGTTCCAAAAACAAGTGGTTGTTGATGGAAAAACACTTGAAAATGAGTTCTGGCAAACTGTCACGAACCCAATGAGGTTTCCGACAAATGTCAGTGATGAAGATGTGGCACGATTAGTATCTCAAGCCACTGAAAGGCATCGCAATGAGAACTTAGAGAAGGCTTATAAACCTTCAAAAAGTGATCTATCTGAGACTATCAGCCGTCGTAAATCTGTACGTACTTTTTCTGGAGAGACCGTTGACTTTCAAACTGTCATCGATCTGCTTTGGAGTGCGTATGGAGAATGCCTGACAGCTGACGGACGCTCTCATCGCTCTGTGCCATCCGCTGGAGCACTTTATCCCCTAATGATTCATGTTGGTCTGTTTGCAAAAACAGGCGATCTGCATCCAGGGGTATATCGAGTGCTTTACGATCAAGAAGGTTCTGTCGGTTTCAGGCTTGTCTCAACTGACGTACTGAGGTTTGCTAGGTCTTTCTTGAGCCCTGCTGGCATTCAGAAAGGAACCCACGGAGTCATTGCCATTAGCGGTTCTTTCACTGTATCGAACCAAAAATATGGCAACAGAAGTATGTTGTACGTTCCTTTGGAAGCTGGGCATTCCGCTCAGAACATTCTTCTGGAAGCTACCCGTCAAGGTGTTGCAACTCTGGAAATTGGAGGTTTTGTAGACGAGCTCGTTGCTCAGTCTATTGAACTTCCTGATGACTACCATCCGCTTACTCTTGTTGCCTTTGGCAAAGAGGGTAAGCAAGCTGATTTGGGAAAACCTTCGACCTTGCAAGTTGACTGGGCTATTCCAATGGCCAAAGGGTATGCTCCTGGTTTTACCATTGCCTCATCTCGTTTGTCAGAAAAACGAAGCTGGTCGCATGGTAGAGACCCTTCTCCTGAAATGGCTTTGAAAAAAGCGATTTCTGAAACCAAGGAATGGACTTCTTGCGGATGCATTCCAGAGCTTACCTGTGCTACTTATCGTGAGTTGGATAATGTTATCGATCCCCGAGAAGTTATTCGATTCCACAAAAGTCAGTACAGGATCAAGGGATTTCCGTTTGCACAGTTTGATGAGGATATGAGGTACAACTGGACAAAGGGATTTGATTTGGATGGTAATGAATTTCATATTCTTGCCGACCATGTATATTTCCCGTATTTTCCAGAAACTCCTTACTATTGTTTTTCAAACTCATCGGGATGCGCCGCGCACCCTGATAAGCAGACGGCAATTGAGACTGGTACTCTTGAACTGATTGAGAGGGATTCATTCATCAACTCGTATTTCTGCAGGCTCGATATGCCAGTAGTTTCAGAAGATACGCTACCGGATCATATCCAAAAGCGTATCTATGAGCTACGGGATGCTGGGTTTGAAGTGTGGGTTGTTGATCATTCACTCGATCTGGCACCTGTGGTATTTGTCATGGCTCAAAGTGAAGAGCATACTTTTACCACTTGTGCCTCTTGCTCCAGTTTTGATGTTGAGCACGCTGTCAGTCATGCGCTCATGGAGGTGGAGGCATCTGTTCTTCATCGCCTGCAACATGGCGTGTCTGATAAAATTCGTCCAGACGAGGTCATTTGGCCCAACGATCATGGTCGTCTTTACGGCCAAAAACAATACTTCCGTCGTGCGGATTTCTTGGTTGAAAGCCAGAGATCTGTATCATTCCAAGATATAGGGGGTAATGCTCCTAAAACTTGGGACAATCTCCTTGGTTGTTTCGAGAGTAAGGGTTGGAAACATTTAGTTGTTCCTCTTGAGCTCTCTGATGACTATGGTGGTAATGGCGATCTCAGTATTGTCAGAGTGATCGTTCCCGGCACAGTACAGATGACCTTTGGTAATCGTCAGGAACCCGCTGGAATGAAGCGTTTGGACGAAGTCGCCAAGAGGTTCGGGCAAGGCAAACTGACTTATGGTCAGCTAACTAAGTTCCCGCATCCTTTCGAGTGATACCAGAGGCGGAAAGCTAAAAACTTTCCGCCTCTTTTTTATTTTGTTAATATGAAGTTATGAATAAGGATTTGTCACAAATTGAATTTTATTTTCCAAGTGGGGAGTTTAAGGACAAAAATGAAATAGTTGACTCAATCCTTTCTCTAATAAAAGAGAAAGGAAGTATTGATTATTCTGGTTATGCAGATGTTGATTTGTTAAAAAGAGGTTTATTTGACCACATTGGAAACGGAAGTGCTAAGCAATATAAAGAAATCTCTGAAGAGCAGAAGCTGGAAATAGAAAAAACTATTTCAGAAACTATTGAAAAGTGTAATGAAAAGTTATCTGTTCCAACTAAGAACTTTATTTTTGTTCATCCTTACCTTACCACCGAAGACGATAAAGTTTTTGACGGCGTAATGGCTGTGGCAGTTTACAGCTGTGTTTTTCACTTATTTGTAAATTTAGATCAATACTCAAAAAAATCTATTGAAAATACCGTTGCTCATGAACTGAATCATACAATCTATTATTACCACCATTATGATGATTTCAATAACTACACACTTTTAGATGAAATTTTATTAGAAGGTTTGGCTGAAAATTTTAGAGAACAGTATTTTGATCCTGAAGTAAGCAAATGGGCTGGAGCCTTAACCAAAGATGAGGCATTTAATGTATTAAAGGAGTCAAAAGATATTCTTGAATCCAGAGATCAGAAAGTCATTAAAGAATTTTTGTTTGGAAATGACAAATATCAAAGATGGACAGGATACTCAGTTGGATATTGGCTAGTTAAAGAATTTATAAAAAATAATTCTGATTTATCTTGGGATGAGATAATGAAGGTGGATCCACAAAAGTTTTTAGAGGTTGTCGAGAAATAAAAAAAGGACGTAGCAACAGTTGAGGTCACTACGTCCTTTAGCTTGTGTAGGGGAAGCGTTACTTGCTTCCGCACTTGCCGTTGCCACCGCCGCCGGAGCTACACTGTTCCTGGCACACAACCGTGCCGGGAAAGGGCTTGTCCTTGGAGGTGACTTTCCAAGAGAACTTTTTGGGGTTCTTCATGGCAGTCCCCTTTCTTTGGTTAGGGGTTCGACTGTGTAAAGAACGTCTTTACACCTAGAGCTAATATAAGCAAGATATTAAACAATGTCAAATTCATGAACGTCTGCTTTAATATGAGGTTACAGAGCAATGTAACTTTAAATCGCTCATATGTGTCACTTTTGTCACTTTTTGAAAAAAGATAAGGTGCTGTTAGAACCTTAAATTGCTATACTGAAAAAGCTTTAAAATACCTTACAAGGCTTGACCGACCACGGTTCCAGCCCGAGGAAGCCCGCACTGAATCAGTCATCGGATGACCTGTAGTCCTGCGGATACTAGATAAAGATAAAACTCACTTCGGGAAGTTTTTTATCTTTGGGTATCCATTTGGTGGAGTTGTGGACCACGATCCTAGCTCTTTTGGTGACTGTTTATTGTAATTTTATAATTTTTGCAGTATAAATTTAAATATTATGCAAATAAAAGAACACAAAGCGAAAGTCTTTGGTAAAGAGTGTCTAGTACAGCTTATGCATTTTGAAGACAAGGACGCAAAAGAATGGAAGAGACTTTTTGATAGTTGGAAAAAACTTAAGTTGGGTTTAAAAAAATACAAAACCAGAGAACCAAACTTTCCAGAGGGGTTGTCTGAAGTAGCTTTTTGTTTATATTCTGGATCTAATAGGTTTATCTCTTTAAAAGGAAATGGAATAAACACTTCCTTTGATACATATAATTTAAAAACAAAGAAAGCAGAGCAAATAAAAGCCTGCAGTGTAGAAAGAGACCTAACTTCTTTTGGACCTGACTCAAAATGGGATGATATTTATTTTTTAGATTTTTATAATAATGGAAAATTAGATGGAACTTTTAATGTCTACAAAGTTCCTACTGATTGGATATATAAAATGAAAGTTAATAAGACTCAAACTTTTAAACAGCAACAGGCTCAGGCCAGAAGACCAAGGTTTAGTATTACAGATAAAATTATTAAAGATAAAAAGTTAAAGCCAATAGCTAAAGATGTGAAAGTTTGGTAGTTACTCCATAGCTTTCATCATTTGTTTTGCAACTGCTTTTACAACAGGGACACTTACAGAATTACCAGCTTGTTTATATAAAGCAGAGTCAGAAATATCAGGAAGAATGTAACCCTTTGGAAAACCTTGAATTCTAAAACATTCTAACGGCGTTAATTTTCTAATCCCTTTATGATCTTTTATGATCGGAACGTTATGTCCACCCATTCCCATGTTTGCGGTTAATGTCGGACAAACTCCACTTTTATTTTCACGAACATATTTTCTTCTCCACTGGTACACTTTTCCAGTTTCTGTCACATCATTTTTTAATTTTTCATAAAGTGGTTTATCATTGTAGTAGTATTTTTCAGGCACTTTTTTTTCTAGTAAGTGAATTACTTTTTTTGTGAGTTTAATTGGTTCAGGAAATTCAAATTTATTGTAATAGTCTTCATCTTTAAATCCGACTATGTATATACGCTCTCTGTTTTGAGGAATATTCCCATATTCCATTGTGTTTAAGACTTTTGCTTTAATAAAATATCCAAGATTTTTCAGGGTATTTTCTATTACTTCGTATGTTTTTCCGCTATCGTGACTCTTTAAATTTTTTACATTTTCTAGAAGGAATCCTTCTGGTTTGCGTGCCTCTAATATTCGTGCAACGTCAAAAAACAAATTTCCTCGATCTTTTTCGTCATTAAAACCTTGTCTATATCCTGCAATAGAAAATGCCTGACAAGGAAATCCTCCAAGAAGAAAATCAAATTTAGGGAGATCGTCTATTCCTATTTTCCTTATATCTTCGACTATTAATTTTGAATCCTTAAAATTTAAATCATAAGTATCTTTACATTTTTCTTCAAAATCATTTGCAAAGACCGTTTTGAATCCCGCATCTTCAAAACCTTTTCTAATCCCACCAACGCCAGCAAACAAATCGATAGTATTAAAATTATGTTTTCGTTTCTTTCTTTTTATTGGCTCAGGACTGTTGTCTATGTTACTGATCACTTTAACGACAACTCCTCGAATTTCTACATCTAATCTGAACAGAGGCTTCATGTGTGGATTACGTGGCTCAAGACGAAATCTATCCTTTGCTCTATAGAGCTTTTTAAGTGTTGCTTGATTGTCATCAATTATAGCCACCACTGTTTGACCATTTTCAGCTACAGACTGTTTTTTAATTACAACTATGTCACCATCAAAAATTCCTTCATCGATCATACTATCTCCAACCACTTTCAGTGCATAATAGTCTTTTGTATTCTTTATATCTGGATCAACAACCGAAACTGTATCTAGGTTATTTTCAATTGCTTCAATCGGTTGACCCGCCGCTATTCTTCCTAATATTGGTATTTCCAATATTTGCTTGGTTGTTTTGGTTAGAGATATGTTTCTAGAAGATGAGTGAGCATCTCTTGATACGTAACCCTTTTGTTCAAGAGAATTCAAATGTCCGTGTACCGTAGAGACTGCTTTCAGTTTCAGCTTTTTCCGCAACTCTTCAATTGTGGGGGATATGCCATTTTCAGATATATACAAAGAAATATAATCCAGAACCTCTTTTTGTTTTTTGGTTAGGTTTTGCATAAAATACGTTTTGCTACTTTTACATTATACACGAACATATACCGAAAAAATGAGCTGTTATCCACACTTCATTATTAGGGGCTTTTATTTAGAACCACATAAAATTACTGTCTAAACCTCTGAAAGGTATAACCTCTCAGGGATTTGAAGTTTGGTATACTTTTGGTATGACAATTTTATCTGAAGAGACATGGTCAAAACATTCAAATAAGTGGAGTGGTTGGACGAGAGTACTCCTCATGCCGATAGTGGGGGTTGGTGTGTATTATCATAGCTGGTTGATTTTGGTAGTGGCTGTTGTTTGGGGGATTGTGAATCCGCTTATTTTTCCGAAACCAAAGTCGGTTGATAATTGGATGAGTATGGGTGTGTTGGGAGAAAAAATCTATTTTAAAGAGGGAAAGAAGTTTAAAAAAGATTTACCCACGTTATTAAATATATTAAACATCCCTGTCTCTATTGTCTTTGTATATTTTGGTTGGACACAAAACATTGAGGCTCTCATTCTCTCTGCGTTGCTTTTGATGACGATTAAGTTTTGGTTTATTGACAGGATGAGTAGATTAGCTCGAGATACTATCAGAAAAGAGCGTGAAAACGGTTAAAGTGAGGAATGTATGAGAGATCAGAAATACGTATATCATGGATCTGAGAGATTTCATGATAAAGCTGTTCCTGTTAGGCATCGTAGGCGTAGAAGACAAAAAGACGGAACAGCTATAACTATTTTTGATCGGGATTCTTTTCATGCCACTCTACATAAATGGATTGCTGTTGCGTATACATATACTCCTGTTCAATATGATATTGGTGGAAAAATAGCCCACTACAATATGGGGGTTGATTTATATAACCATGAAAAGAAGTTAGAAATTCATGGTTTTGAGTCGTTAGAGAAAAGTTTGGAAGTTCTGTATGGAAGTGGGGGATATATCTCCTCTTTCTATGCTGATGATTTTCATTACACTCAGGGGTTAGGAGATTTGGAAGTTATTACAACAAAAGAATTGACCGCGACACAAGTTGAGTATGTAGAGAATCCTTTAGATTTTCTAAAAAAAGAAGGGGTTGAATTCGAATATATCGACTTGAGTAAGTCTGAAAATGAATCGCTTAGAAATTATCAGAAATAGTATTACAGGGTTTGAACTAAGTATGAGAGCTATTACGAGATATATTGTAGTAGCTTTGTTATAATCTTCATATGTCTATATTTAAAAAGTTTGCTGTTGTTAGTGCTGTCTATGGGGGATTCTCATATATTGCAGGAATGTTTGTGTACCTGGTTCTCTTGGGTGACGATGGTGCTACTACCGCTGCTGAGCAAGTGGCTTTCGTGAATCAAAATGCTTTCTTGATGCATATTACGACACTACATATTTATATTCTGTTCTCGGTCGGTATTATTACTATTGCAGTATATGGGTATCTCAAGTTAAAGAGTATTCAGCCGGTGTTGGCATTATTGAGTCTCATCTCTGGTGTGATTTGGTCGACTTTGTTGGTTGCGAGCGGATTTATTTCAATGGCGTTTACCAGTGCGCTTATGAGCGGAGTGGCTACTGATAGTCTGGTCACCGCTTGGTCTGCGGTAAAGATTATTGGTGATGCGCTTGGTGGAGGTAACGAGCTGATAGGAGGTGTGTTTACTGGATTGTTGAGCTTGGCTCTGTTTAAAGCGCATCTGAGTACTATGTGTACTAGTGGGCTCGGTCTTATTGTTTTTGTTGGAGGTTTCATTTCGGCATTACCATACTTGGCAGACGTTGGTATTGGTATTTTTGTTATAAGCCAAATTTTGTGGTTCTTTAGTCTGGCGCGAGATTTTAGTAAAAACTAATATATGCGACGACGTTTTATTGTTTATACGTTATAATCAAATTAATATGGAAGCTTTAATTTATATTCTTCATTGGGGTTCACCTATTGGTATAGGTCTATTTTTCTTTCTTGGATGTTCAGGTGCTGGTATTTTGTTTTGGGGGATTGGTTATTTCAATCAATCTAGGGGTAAGTAGATAGGATTATGTTGCTAAAAAAATTGTTGATTATTTTAAAGATAATCCAGAAGGGTATTGGTTCAAAAGGAAGGTGTATGGTTGGGGTTGGACACCAGTGAAGTGGCAAGGGTGGTTTGTTACCCTTGTTGCTATTGCCTTTGTTCTCGGTGGTGCATATGTTGGTGACATAGATGATGCACCTGGTCTCGTATTACTCAGTGCTGTTGTTGGTATTGTTTTCATACTTATCTTTTGTTTCTGGAAAGGAGAGAAACCTCGGTGGCAGTGGGGATTTCCAGAGGATAAAGATACTCTTGAGTAAAATGAAGAAAATATACACATTTATTATCTGTCTACTTGTTCCACAACTTGCTGGGATACTTGGAAGTATTTTTACCGCAGGGTCGGTCGAAACATGGTATGTGGGAGTTGAACGGAGTGTGCTAACACCACCTAATTGGGTATTTGCTCCTGTGTGGACGTTGTTGTTCTTTTTAATGGGTATTGCGCTGTACGTTGTGTGGCAACAAAAGAACCTTGGAGCTCTCGTGTTGTTTGCTGTGCAATTGGTTTTAAATACACTCTGGTCAATCATCTTTTTTGGATTACAAGATCCGGCATTTGCGTTGGTTGAAATTGTTGTTTTGTGGTTCTTTATTCTACTGACGACCATGCAATTTTTCAGGGTACGAAAAGTTGCAGGGCTACTTCTTGTGCCATACGTACTTTGGGTGTCGTTTGCAATGTATCTTAATTTTATTGTTTGGTATCTGAATTAGTTTTGCGAGTAGGTACTTCTTTGTTACCATGCGAGCATGAATGTGACTAAAGAAGAAATACAAACACAGATTCAAGAGCTCTCAGGTTGGTCATTTGATGGTGAAGTGATACGAGTAGAATATGTTTTTAGTGATTTTAAAGAAGCTTTTGCTTTCATGAGTCTTGTTGCTATAGAAGCTGAAAAGATGGAGCATCACCCTTCGTGGTCAAATGAGTATAATAAAGTGAACATTAGTCTTTCGACTCATGATGAGGGTAGTGTGACTGAATGCGACATTGAGCTAGCTCGGAACATTTCTCATATTGTAAAAAGGTTTATATAACAAACCGCCTTTAGAAAGGCGGTTGTTCGGGGAGGTAGTTTTTGTGAATATAGGCGTGAACATCTTCCTCAGAAAGGAATAGTTCATGAGGTGTTTCTTGTCGATATTGCTTTTCTGACTTTCCCAGAGTGAGTATGAGTTCCCGAGCACTCTCCATTGAAGTGCGTTTCCAACAAAAGGAATAGTCTTGGTGACTGAATAAATAGAGCCACAGATGAGGTGTGGCCTCAGTTGATTTCATCGCAAGTGCAACAACGTCTCCCCGAAATTCTGAAACAACCCATAATAGTTTATACATGGTATTGCTCCTTTCTGTTTGTAGAATACACCTGAGAGGTTAATGTGCAAGGGTGATGAAAAAGACGTCCTTTGGTTTGTGTTTCTGGATCTCTTTATAGGCCTCTTCTATTGTTGCCCCAGTGGTAACAACATCATCAAATAGGATAACTGTTTTGTTTCTTATTTTTCCACCATCAATAACAGAAAAACACTTAGCGATATTCTTTCGTCGCTCTGATGCGGTTTTCTTGGTTTGAGTAGGGACATCTTTTGTTTTTCGTAATGTGTGTGGTGCATACATGATGGTGTACGGGAGGAATTTTTGAATTCGCTCAGCGATAAGTTCTGTTTGGTTATATCCTCGTTTTTTGAGTCTCTTTGACGAGATGGGAATAGTGATGAGAGAGACACTGCTTGGTGGTATACGGTGTTTTGAAAGAAGCGCGTCAATCTTTCCTGCGAGTATTTCAGCGCAAGAGAAGGCGAGCCGTTTGTTCTTATTATATTTTATTTCCCAGATTATCTTTCGGACAGTGGTATCTTTGTATCGAAATATAGGGATAAAGTTATCAATACATACCTTTGATGTGGCGCATGTTTCAAGAAGTTCTTTTGAGGTAAGTTGCTCAATAGATTGCACCTCATCATTACGTGGGAATACAATATCAAGGAATGATTCAACAACACTTCTCATCATTCTCCATATGATATACTAAATGTGTTTCAACGTATATATGGCAAGCATATTTTCAAAACTATTCGGAAGTAAAAAGAACACAAGTGTTCTTGGTATCGATATTGGGTCATCGGCAATAAAGGTGGTGCAGATTAGTCTCAAAAAGGGTCGAGCCGTGCTTGATACGTACGGAGCTCTTGCGCTTGGTCCATATGGAGGAAAAGAAGTAGGACAATCAACAAACTTGGAGACAGACAAGATTGTTGAGGCATTGGGAGATATTTTACGAGAGGCAAAAGTGACGAGTAAAAAGAGTGGGCTTGCTATTCCATTTCGCTCAAGCTTGATGTCTATGATTGAGATGCCTGATGTACCAGACAAGGAGCTTGCACAAATGGTGCCTATTGAGGCAAGAAAATATATTCCTGTTCCTATTGCCGAGGTGTCGCTCGACTGGTCGGTTATACCACGTAGTAATGAGACAAAGGAGGAAGATCCAAAGAGGAAATTTCCAACAAAGGATGTGCTTGTAGTGGCGATACACAATGATGCGATTGAGAAGTTTCAAAATATTGTTGTACAGTCTGAGCTCGAGACAAAATTCTTTGAGATTGAGATTTTTAGTACGATGCGTTCAGTGGTGTCCGCACAAGAGAAAGCACCAGTCATGATTTTTGATATGGGGGCAACGTTTACAAAACTCTATATCGTTGAGCGGGGATTGGTAAAACAGTCACATACAATAAATAGGGGGTCACAGAGCATTACTGATGCTATTGCTCAATCAATGCAGATGAGTATAGAGGATGCCGAGCGTCTTAAGAGAAATACTGGTCTTGGAACAACAGAAGAAGGGAAAGATATTGCCTCTGTTGTTGATCTGACACTTAACTACATTTTTTCTGAGGCGAACCGAGTATTGGTTAATTATCAGAAGAAGCACAATAAAGCGATTCAGAAAGTGGTTCTTGTTGGTGGCGGATCATCTCTCAAGGGACTTATTGAATATGCAGAGAAAAGTTTCGGTGCCGATGTTGTTTTAGGTAATCCGTTCTCAAAAGTAGAGGCACCTGCTTTTATCGAAGATGTGCTTCGAGGTGCTGGTCCAGAGTTTTCTGTTGCTATGGGAATTGCACTTCGTCGTTTGCAAGAATTAGAGTAGGAAGTTTCTCCACACCTTACTGTTTCCTGCTTGTATAAAAGATTGATATACTTATAAGTGATGGAACCAAAGTTTCAAAACTCTTTCATACCAAAGCGACCAATAACATCTTCTCGAGGTTCTGGTGTTCCTCGTCGTAAACAGCAGGTAAGTTTTTTTAGTGTTATTGTCTCGCTCGCATTCATTCTCGTGCTTGCAGCAGCAGGTGGATTGTTTGGATATACAAAATATATCTCAAGTGAGATAAGTAAAAAAGATGCCCTCTTACAAGAAGCTATTGGTGCAGTAGATAAAGAAGAGGTGAAAGAACTTTCTGTTGTTGATACTCAATTACGATCAGCGACAACGCTCTTGCGCCATCATTTGGTGCCTACCTATTTCTTTGATTTCCTTGAAGAGAATACTTTGCAAACTATTCAATTTACTGAACTCGGATATCTTGCAACACCAGGAGATGATGTGGTGATACATATGGCTGGTTCATCAAATAGTTATTCGTCAATTGCACTGCAATCAGATATCTTTTCACATGATGAGCATATTGAATCATCACTGTTCTCTAATTTCGGTATCTCAGATACGGGGAGAGTGACGTTTGAGGTCGATCTTGTTATTAACAATGAACTTATTTCATATACCGAATAATCATGAAAGGAATTACCCCCGTCATTTTAATAGCACTATCAGTAGGAGTATTTTACTTCTATATTAATCCTCAATATGCACAATTAGAGGCATTGCAAGATGAACATCAGAAATATGATGATGCACTTGAGGCGTCAACACAACTTGCAGAACTAAAAGATGATCTTATTGAGAGGTATAACAGTTTTGATACAGCAGATCTCACACGTATTCAAAAGTTTTTACCAGAACAAACGGATGATGTTCGACTTGTTCTTGATATAGATACAATGGCACGTGAGAGTAATATTGTTATCGAAGATGTTGATGTCAGTGACACACCAGAGACTGATCCTGTCGTGAATGTCCGTCGTATGGAGGATAACAAGCCGTATGAGACGTTGTATGTGTCCTTTGTGTTTAATGCCACCTATCAAGAACTGATAAATTTTGTACGTAACCTTGAGATGAGTTTGCGTACGATTGATGTGACAAAGATGGTCGTACTGCCAAATGAGACTATTGGTGGATATGATGTTGAAATGACGGTACAAGGTTATTGGGTAAAATAATGATATGAGAAATTTTCTTACAAAATATAAATCAGCCATTATTCTTCTCGTCATTATCCTTATTGGATTCTGGTTGTATTCGTTATTTTTTCCTCAACTGAAACAGGTATTCCAGTCAAACAACAGTGGGGTTGTTGGTGAAGAATTATTCACCACACTTAATACAATCGAATCCTTATCTCTTAATGATGCAATTTTTGATAATCCAGATTACCTACGTCTCAGGGATCAAGAAACAGTGATTAATGCACAGCGCGCAGGACGGTCGAATCCGTTTGCTCCAACAGGAAGTGATGTTGGTGGAACACTACGTGAGCCAGCACAGCAGGTAAAATCTATTTCAAATACAGAAACGTTTCTGGAAATAGATATGGAGGATATTCTCGAAGGTGAAGATGTGACAGCGACAAGTTCACCTGCTGAGTAATGTAATATTGAATATGAATTTAATTGATTTTCTTCTACAAAAGCAGGTGATACAGCCAGCCGATGTTTCGGTCATTGAGAAGGCTGTTGCAGGAGGTGTGTCACTCGAAAAAGCATTGCAGGATGTTGGTATTTCTGAAGAGAAAATTATTGAGGCCAAAGGAGAGATGATAGGGCTTCCTATAAGGAAGGTGACTGATCTAAAGCTTTCAAAGGAAGCTATTTCATATGTTCCAGAAGAGTCAGCTATGCATTATAAGCTGGCACCACTTGGTATTACTGATGGAGTGCTTGAGGTGGGTATTGTTGATCCGGATAACCTTGAGGCGCGTGATGCATTGAACTTTATCTCATCTCGTTCAGGAATGCCGTATAAATTATTTCTAGTTTCAAATGAGGACTTTGAAAAGGTGTTGGAGGTGTACAGTGGACTTGGATCTGAGGTGACAGAAGCCCTGTCACAACTTGAAACAGAACTTGACGAGGATAAAGAGGAAGATGGTCGTCCGACAGAAAAAGAGCAGAAAAAAGAATTAGCAGAGTTGGAGCGTTCGGTAAATAAAGAGGAATCAACAGATACTCGAATTATCGAAGATGCGCCGGTGACCAAGATTGTCGCGACAATACTTCGTTATGCCACTGAAGGTGGGGCATCTGATATACACCTTGAACATACAAAAGATAGTGTGCGAGTGCGATTTCGTGTTGATGGTGTTCTTATGACCTCGTTGGTCCTCCCTCAAAAGGTACAGTCTGCGGTGATTGCACGGATAAAGATTTTGGCGAATATGCGACTTGATGAGAAAAGGAAACCACAAGATGGACGTTTCTCGGCAAAAATTGATGGAAGTAAGATTGATTTTCGTGTTTCAACATTTCCTACCTATTATGGAGAAAAAGTGGTGATGCGTATTCTCGATCAGGATAAAGGGGTAAAGAATCTTGAAGGGCTCGGCCTTTCAGAGGAAAATATTGCAATGCTTCGAGAAGCACTGAAACGTCCGTATGGACTTATCCTTGTTTCAGGTCCGACAGGTTCTGGAAAATCAACAACTTTGTATGCGATGCTTCAAGAGATTGATCGAGAGAAGTTCAATGTACTCAGTCTTGAAGATCCTGTTGAATATAATATTGAAGGAGTGAACCAATCACAGGTGCGTCCGGAAATTGGGTATACGTTTGCCAACGGACTTCGTACAACACTTCGTCAGGATCCAGATATCATTATGGTTGGTGAGATTCGGGATGCAGAAACTGCAAAGCTTGCTATTCAAGCAGCCCTTACAGGACACTTAGTGCTTTCAACTATTCACACGAATAACGCTATTGGTGTGATACCTCGTCTACTTGATATGGGGATTGATTCATATCTTATTGCGCCGACCCTTATTCTCACGATGGCACAACGATTGGTTGCTCGTATGTGTGGTAGTGGTGAAGAGAGAGTGGTTGATGAGAGTTTGCAGATTATGATTGATAAGCAATTTGCTGATTTACCGGAAGAGTATCGAGCGAAACTGCCATTAACAAAAACGGTCTATGACAAGAAAGCTAGCCCTGAGTGTCCCGAGGGTGTTTCTGGCCGTATTGCGGTAACTGAAATACTTAATATGACGAAGGAGATAGAAGCGACAACACTGAAGAACCCAACTGAACAGGAAATATACAAAGTGGCCCGACAGCAAGGGATGCTTACCATGAAAGAAGATGCACTGCTTAAGGCAATGCAGGGAAAGATTCCATTTGGGGAAGTAAACACATTATAATTACGGGGTAACCGTGTATAATAGAAGTATTATGACAGAAGCAGAAAAACAACAATATAAGATTCTTATCATCGATGATGATAAGTTTTTACAACAAATGTATGGCACTAAATTCAAAAAAGAAGGATTTAATGCTGAGTCAATGGGGAGCACGGTGGAGGCACTTGATAGGATAAAAGAAGGTTTTACACCTGATATTCTTCTTGTTGATATCATCTTGCCTACGATGACTGGTCTTGAATTTGTGAAAGCACTACGAGAACAAAAGTTGTGTGAGAATACAATTATTATTATGCTCACCAATCAAAGTGAAAGTGAGACAATTAAAGAAGCACAAGAACTTGGTGTTGAGGGGTATATTGTAAAAGCAACAACTATTCCGTCTGAAGTTGTGAAAGAAGTGACTGAGATAACAGAGAAAAATTCAAAGCGTAAACATGCTTAACGAGCTTGTACAGACAGTTGTTAGTGAAGGAGGGTCTGACCTTCATCTTGCTGAGGGAAGGGTGCCAATTATTCGTGTTGCGGGTAATTTAATTCCCCTGACAAACAAAGAAAAGATGACAAGCGCTGCGCTTGATGAGATTATCAATGTGCTTTTGTCTGGAGAGAAAAAAGAACTCTTTTCGAAAAAAAATCAGGTTGATTTTTCATATGAACATAGTAAAGAGGCGCGGTTTCGTGGGAATGCGTATATTAGAAGAGGAGAGGTCAGTATTGCGCTTCGACACATCCCTCAGCATATACGCACTATTCAAGAGCTAGGGTTACCTGACATTCTTGAAACGTTTACCCAAAAGAAACAAGGATTTTTCTTGGTGGTAGGACCGACGGGTAACGGAAAAACAACAACACTTGCCGCCATGGTTGATTTGGTGAATAAGACTCGTCTTGAGCATATCATTACGGTTGAAGATCCGATTGAGTATATTTTTGAGCCAAAAAAATCAATCATTGATCAGCGAGAGGTTCGGGCAGATACACCTGATTTTGGAACAGCGCTTCAGGGGTTGTTTAGGCAGGATGTTGATGTGGTGATGATTGGTGAGATGCGCACCCCTGAGACAATGTCTACTGCGGTAACGGCAGCTGAGACAGGACATTTGGTGTACTCAACATTGCATACCAATAACGCTGCGCAGACCATCGATCGTATTATTGATTCATTCCCTGCAAGTCAGCAGGGGCAAATTCGTCTACAGCTTGCAGAGAGTTTGGCGGGAATTTTTTCTATTCGTCTTCTTCCTTGTGTGTCTGGAGGATTGGTACCTGCGTATGAACTCCTTATTGCAAATACTGCGGTAAGTAACCTTATTCGAGAAAGACGGACGCATGAAATTAATTCAGTAATTGAGACAAGTTCTAGTGAGGGAATGATTGATATGAATCATGTACTGACTCGTTTAGTACAGGCGGGAGAAATCACTGTTGAGGATGCATACCGGTACAGTGTGAATCCGCGAACACTTCAAAAAATGATTTAGTATATGGCTATTTTTGATTACACAGCAATAAATAAAGAGGGTACAAAAGAGAAAGGTGTCATTGATGCTATTAATGTTGATGTTGCTATTAGTTCACTGCAAAAAAGAGGACTGACAATTGCATCAATTGAACCGCAGAAAGAAAAAGGAGCAGGATTGTTTACTGAAATAACTTTTTTCTCTCGTGTTTCTAATAAAGATGTTGTCATCCTCTCAAGACAGATTGCAACAATGTTTGAGGCGCAGGTATCTGCCCTTCGGGTGTTTAAACTTATCTCGGCAGAAACAGAGAATCCAAAACTGCATGCTATTCTCGAGGAAGTTGCTGCTGATATACAGGGTGGGGAGACGATTTCATCAGCACTTTCAAAACATTCACGTGTTTTTTCTGATTTCTATGTGAGCATGGTTCGGGCGGGTGAAGAGTCGGGAAGGTTAGACCAGACATTTTCATACTTAGCAGATTATCTTGATCGAACATATGAAGTGACATCAAAGGCAAAAGGTGCACTTGTCTATCCGGCATTTGTTATTGCCACATTTATTGCGGTGATGATCTTGATGCTTACAGTAGTTATTCCTCGTATTACGACTATTATTACCGAGTCAGGGCAGGAGATTCCTATTTATACCAAAATGGTTATTGGCCTGAGTGATTTCTTTGTGAAATATGGAATATTTCTTGGTATTGCTATTGTTATCATTGGTTTTATTCTGTATCGATATGTTGATAAAACAGAAGATGGAAAGGTAGCATTTTCTCAGTTTCGATTAGGGGTACCGTATTTGGGTGATTTGTATAGGAAGTTTTTTCTTGCACGTATTGCAGACAATATGCACACTATGGTTATTTCTGGTATTCCAATGATACAGGCACTTGAAGTAACTGCTGATGTGGTGGGTGATAAAATATATCGAGAAATCTTACTTGAGGTACTTGATGCTGTTCGTGGTGGAAGTACGATGTCAAAGGCCTTTGAAGGGTATGATGAAATTCCGGGTATCTTTGTGCAGATGGTGCGAGTGGGTGAGGAAACAGGAGCCTTGGGAGATATTCTCAAGACGATGGCGAAGTTTTATCGACGCGAGGTTGAAAATGCAGTTGACACTTTGGTGAGTTTGATTGAGCCTGCGATGATTGTGCTTCTTGGTGCGGGGGTAGGAATACTTCTTGCTGCAGTACTTCTTCCTATCTATAACATCAGTGCTGCGTTTTAATCTTATCCACAAGGGTTTTGTCGCTCCATCTTCTTTGTTATATAATACAGATACCTTTCAAAAGGTTGATGTTCTTTCTTCCGTTCGGTTACTATGCTTTGATAGTCGAACGGGAGTGAAGAATAATCACGAAACTTGTTTACCAATATATTAATGCATTAATAAAGAGACAATATGTCAAAGAATAAAGGTTTTACATTGATCGAGCTCTTGGTGGTTATTGCAATCATCGGAATTCTCTCGTCAATCGTACTTGCGTCACTTAATACAGCTCGACAAAAGGCACAAGTTGCTGCATTTCAATCAGAAATGAGCGCACTTGTTCCAGCACTTATTATCGAGTGTGACAGTGCTGCTGGTGACCCTGCTAACGTTGCAGTTGGTGGAAGTACATATGTTGTTGGTGACGTAACACCAGGATCATGTGGCTCAGACGGATCATTCAGTGTAAGTATCGTTCCAAGTAATGGAGCAGAAGCTACCTACGCTTCAGCAACTGTTACTGAGACAGGAGTAACATATACAGACGCCTAATAGGTTTGTTATCTTGGTGAAAAACCGCCCAATTGGGCGGTTTTTTGTTTTCGATGGTATGATAGTGTCATGTCAGTTATTACCGTATTTGTCTTTGTTATAGGGCTTTTAGTAGGAAGTTTTCTTAATGTCGTCATTTTGCGTTGGGGAACAGGTGTCTCTGCTTTTTCGGGTCGGTCACGGTGTGCGCATACGGGAAGAGTGTTGCCTTGGTATGATTTAGTGCCGGTGGTAAGTTTTGTGTTGCTTCGGGGTCGTTCTCGTTTTTCTGGAAAGGCACTCTCGATGCAGTATCCATTTGTGGAGCTTTTGACGGGAGTGTTGTTTGTGGGGGTATATCTTTTATTTGTTTCTCTGCACCCTCTTTTCTATCTTGATGTTGTGTTGTTGTTGCAGTTTCTTATTGCATTGATGATTATGTCAGTACTTGTGGTGATTGCAATGTATGATCTGCGAACACAGATTATCCCTGACAAGTTATCATTTCTGTTTGCATTCCTTTCTCTTGTGTATAGTTTTTTGGTATATGGTGTAGGTGATGAGTTTGTGGGGGTGTTTCTGGCAGGGCCGGTGTTAGCAGTACCATTTGCATTTTTGTGGCTTGTTTCAAAAGGAACATGGATGGGGTTTGGTGATGCAAAGCTTGCGTGGGGGATTGGGTGGTTTCTTGGAATGGTGTCTGGCCTCTCTGCCATCCTGCTTGCCTTTTGGATTGGGGCAGTGGTTGCTGTGTTCTTGCTTGTAGTTGGAAAGGTAAGCAAGGTGTTGTTCAAAGACATGGGTCTCAAAAGTGAGATACCGTTTGCGCCATTTTTGATTATTGGTACATTACTCGTTTTCTTTTTTGATGTACAAGCATTGATGTTGTTTTAATATGAAGGTTCCAAAAGATGTACAAGAAAGATATGAGAAATTGAAAAAAAGCGTTGAGAAACATCGCTATGAATATCATGTGCTCAACAAACAAGAGATTTCGGATGAGGCGCTTGATTCTTTGAAAAAAGAGCTTGTTGATATTGAGAGTACGTATCCGAGCTTGGTTACACCAGATTCGCCAACCCAAAGAGTTGCTGGGGCTCCGCTTGAAGGGTTTGTGAAAGTGCCACACAAGGTAGAGCAGTGGTCGTTTAATGATGCCTTTTCAGAAGAGGATGTGCGTGATTTTGATGAGAGGGTAAAACGTCTGCTGGAGCAATATTATGGAAAAAAAGTAGTGCCAACCTACACACTTGAACTCAAGATAGATGGACTCAAGGTAGTGTGTGAGTATGAGGACGGACTATTGAAAACAGCAGCGACACGAGGTAATGGCGAAATTGGAGAAGACGTGACGAGTAATGTGCGTACAATTGAATCAATACCGCTCTCTATACAGGAGAAAAAGAATCTTATTGTCGAAGGTGAAGTGTGGTTATCAAAAGATAATTTTGATCGTTTGAACAAAGAACAGAAGAAGAAAGGAGAAAATGTGTATGCAAATCCTCGTAATGTTGCAGCAGGAACGATGAGACAGCTTGATCCGAAGGTTGTTGCCGAAAGGAAGCTTGATGTCTTTATCTACGATATTGCGCTCTTTGAGTCTGTTCCACAGACTCAGTTTGAGGAGCTGAAGCTTTTGCAAGAGATGGGGTTTAAAGTGAATAAACATTTTGTGTGTGTTGAAAGTGTTGAAGAGATTATCTCTTTTTGGAAAGCGTGGGAAGTGAAGAAGGATAAGGAGCAATACTGGATTGATGGGGTAGTGATAAAGGTAAATGAAAGAGAATATCAGGAAGTGCTTGGGTATACAGGAAAAGCTCCACGATTTGCCATTGCATTGAAGTTTCCAGCAGAGCAGGTAACAACAGTTGTTGAAGATATTGTGCTTCAGGTTGGTCGCACTGGTGTGCTGACGCCTGTGGCACATCTTCGACCGGTGCAAGTTGCTGGGAGTACTGTTTCGCGAGCAACGCTTCACAATGAAGATGAAATAAAAAGACTTGATGTTCGTGTGGGTGATACAGTTGTTGTGCAGAAAGCAGGAGATATTATCCCTGACATCGTACATGTTCTTACAGAAATGCGTACGGGGAAGGAAAAGAAATATGTTTTTCCCAAAAAAGTTCCTGAATGTGGAGGTGATGGTTCAATTGAACGTATAGAAGGGAAGGCGGCATGGCGTTGTGTGGCACAAGATTCATTTGCTCAGCAAAAGCGAAAATTGTATTACTTTGTATCAAAGAGTGCCTATGATATTGATGGATGTGGGCCAAAAGTTATTGACCAATTGCTTGAAGAAGGACTCATCTCCTCATATGCGGATCTGTTTACGCTGGAAAGAGGGGATCTTCTTACCCTTCCTCGTTTTGCGGAAAAGTCTGTTGATAATCTACTTACGTCTCTTGAGCGGGCACGAAAAGTGACACTTCCTCGTTTTATCATCGGCCTCTCTATTCCGCAGGTAGGAGAAGAGACAGCGTATGATCTTGCCGAGGCATTTGGGACTCTCGAGAAGTTGATGAGTGTTGATGAAAAAGAGCTTTCAGTTATTGATGGGGTGGGAGAGGTTGTTGCGCGATCTATTAGTGACTGGTTTCGAAATGAGGTGAACAGGAAGATGGTGGACGACTTGCTAAAAGAAGTGACTATTATCTCCGAAGATAAAAAGATGAATGTGCTTGAGGGAAAAGTGTTTGTGGTAACAGGAACACTGCCACACCTTTCTCGTGATGAGGCGAAGAAATATATCAGAGATGCTGGGGGAGAAGTGTCGTCATCAGTGTCTGGAAAGACAGACTATGTGTTGGTGGGGGAACACCCTGGAACAAAGGCTGATAAGGCTCGTGAGCTTGGGGTAGTGATGATTTCAGAAGAGGAGTTTTTAGGTATGGTAGACAAGAAGAGCGTTTCTTCGTAGACTGATGTGTATGATTGAACGAAAAGATATTGAACACTTAGCACATCTCTCACGACTCTCATTTACAGAGGAGGAGATTGCTGGGTTTGGTGAGGATATCAATGCGATACTTGCATATGTTGATCAGTTAAAAGAAGTTGCAACCTCGGAAGAAGAGCCGGCTGTTGGGGTGGTGCATAATGTGATGAGAGAGGATGTGGAAGCATTCGATGGTGGAGAACATCGAGATGAGATTGTTGAGAGTTTTCCAGAGAGAGAAGGTGATTATCTAAAGGTAAAGAAAATACTGTAATATGATTGATCTCGAGAGAATGACAATTGAATCACTGCGGGAGGATCTTTCTGCAGGAAAAGTAAAAGTGAAAGAAGTTGCGGAAGCATATCTTTCAGTGATTAAAGAGAAAGATGGTGATATTCATGCTTTTCTTGAAGTATATGAGGATGTACTGGAGCAGGCAGAGACGTTACAAGAGAAAATTGATGCAGGTGACGATCTTCCGCTTTTAGGGGTACCGGTTGCGGTGAAGGATAATATTTTAATACAAGGACGTATTGCAAGTGCAGCTTCGAAAATGCTTGAGAGCTATACGGCTGTATACAATGCAACTGCTATTGAGAAGTTGAAACAAGCAGGCGCTCTCTTTTTGGGGAGGACAAATATGGATGAGTTTGCTATGGGTGGATCAACAGAGAACTCTGCTTTTGGATCAACAAAGAATCCGCACGACACTACACGTGTGCCTGGTGGTTCATCTGGTGGTTCAGCGGCAGCTGTTGCTTCTACGGAAACACTTGTTGCTATTGGATCTGATACGGGTGGGTCAATTAGACAGCCTGCCAGTTATTGTGGATGTGTTGGATTAAAACCCACGTATGGAAGAGTGTCTCGTTATGGTCTTATGGCAATGGGTTCTTCTCTTGATCAGATTGGTCCGATGGCACGAACAGTCAGAGATGCGGAAATTGTGTATAACGTTTTGAAGGGGCAAGATGAAAGAGACAGTACTACTATTAGTGACGAGACGTATGATGTGAGTCCTCAGGTGAAGACCGTTGGTGTACCACGAAAACTTCTTGAATCAAAAGGGCTCAGTGATGAGGTAAAGAAAACGTATGAAGAGACCATTGCTTCTCTTGAAAAGGAGGGGTATGAGGTAAAAGATATTGATCTTGATAATCTCTCATATGCACTTGCTACCTATTACGTTATTATGCCAGCAGAAGTGTCATCAAACATGGCTCGATTTGATGGGGTAAAGTATGGATTGCGTGCTGAGGGTGAGAGTCTTTTGGAGGTGTACAATAATTCTCGAGCGGAAGGTTTCGGAAAAGAAGTGAAGCGTCGCATTATGCTCGGAACATATGTGTTATCAAGTGGGTACTATGATGCGTATTATAATAAAGCGCTTCAGGTGCGAGAGTTGATAAAGAGAGATTTTGTAGAGGCTTTTAAGGGAGTAGATGTTATCGCACTTCCTACGGCACCAAGTGTTGCTTTTACGATTGGAGAGAAAACTGCTAATCCTGTTGAAATGTATCTTGAAGATATTTTTACGGTGCCGGCAAATATTGCGGGTGTTCCAGCAATTTCCGTACCAGCAAAAACAGAAGGTCTCCCTGTAGGGATTCAGTTTATCGCTCCACATGGAGGAGAAGAGAGACTTTTTAGTATCGGAAAAGCGGTGACAGGTGAAGAGTAATGATATACTTATACCAATGGCTGATCTGAATAATAATGGGATACCAGATCATGTAGAAGCGCTTGCGAAACTTGCAGGTATTCTTTTAATTGTTCTTTTTTTGGGATGGTTGGTTGGCAAGACGACTGCACTGTGGGAGGCTGTGCGTATTGGTGGATATACAGTGCAGGCTTTTATTGATGTCTTTAGTGCAACGTATCTTCCCATACTACGTTTAATGTCAGTTGCTCTTTCCTTAGCACTTCTTGTTTTTATTATTTTTGTAAGTTTTGAGACAAAAAAAGTACTTGCTGATATTCTTGAGAAGGCTGGTATTACTACTGTAGAGAATGGAATAGCCGATCGTGATGTTACTGAAGAGAAAGAGCAAGAGAATGTGCCTGTTGATATGGAGAATAAGCGATGGGTGCATGTACAAGAACTCATAGCATCAGAATATCCTCGAGATTGGAAGAGTGCCATTATGGAGGCAGATATTATGCTTGGAGAGATGCTCACTTCTTTTGGGTATAACGGAGACTCAATAGGTGAGCAGTTAAAACAGATTGAGAAAAGTGACTTTCTTTCTCTTGATCAGGCATGGGAGGCGCATAAAGTAAGAAATGAGATAGCACACAGTGGAGAATCTTTTTCACTTACTGAAAGGGAGGCAAAGAGGGTTATACGGCTTTTTGAAGAGGTATTTACTGAGTTTCGGTATATCTAAATTGTCTTTACTCTTTTTTTGTGGTAGGGTATTCCTCATATAGCGGGATGGAGTAGCGGTAACTCAAGAGGCTCATAACCTCTGGTCCCTGGTTCGAATCCAGGTCCCGCAACAATAAATAAGGGAAAGGAAGAAGTGCTATTAAGGCACTCTTTCTTTTTATATTATATGTTAATATATAACCATATGTCGAAGGTTCAAAAAAGAATGAAGGCTTGTAGTTTGAGGAGGAAGGGAATGAGTTTGAAGAAAATAGCCAAAGAACTGATGGTGTCTTCCGGTTCGGTTAGTGTGTGGTGTCGAGATATTGAGCTTACCACAAAACAGATACGTGAAATAAATAGACGGGCCCATAAGGGTAGTGCCAAGGGTCGAGCAAAAGGAGTAACGGTAAATAAAAATAAGAAAGCACTAAGTCTGCAGGAAGCAAATGCTTTTGCTCAATCTACTATTAAGGATATGTCAGAAAGAGATCTCCTGTTTTTAGCTACTGGTTTGTACTGGGGAGAAGGTACAAAAACAGAATCTAGATTTTTATTTACTAACTCAGACCCTCTTATGGTGAAGGTTATGATGCGTTTTCTTGTGGAAGTTATGGGTGTCGATAAAGGAGATGTTAGGGTAAATATACAGATAAATAGTGTTCATAAGAAAAGAATGTCTAAGATAGAAAATTTTTGGATTGCTACTCTTGGTATAGATAAAAAACAAATTGGGAATCCTTATTATATTAAAATAAAACCAAAGAAAGAGTATTCTAATTTTCAAAATTATTATGGTATTCTACGACTACGGGTGTTGCGAAGTTCTCGATTACAATATAAGATGCTTGAATTGGTGAATGTCATCAAAACTATGCCGAGGTAGCTCAGTTGGTTAGAGCGGGCGTTTCATAAGCGCCAGGTCGACGGTTCAAGTCCGTCCTTCGGCACATTATGCAATGTGTGATTCTAGCGGGAGGGAGAGGGAAACGAATGATGCCTCTGACGGAGAGTATACCGAAACCACTTATACCTGTGTTAGGGAAACCTATACTTTTCCATATTATTGAAGCGCTTCCAGAAGTGGTTGATGAGCTCATTATTGTAGTGGGGTATAAAGGAAAAGAAATAGAGAAGTATTGTCAGGAGTTTATTGACAGAAAGTGTGCCTTTATTTTTCAAGAGGAACTTACGGGTACTGCAGGAGCGGTACGGTTGTGTGAGGCGGTCCTTGAAGAGAGATTTATGGTTATCCCCGCAGATGATATACATGGCAAAGAGGCGATTGAAAAAGCAGTGGGTGCAGAATCTGCTATTCTTGTCTCTCGAAGTGATACGCCAGAGAGGTTTGGTGTTGTCGAAGAAAAAGAAGGAGTGCTTGTCGGCATTGAAGAAAAACCAGAAAAGCCAAAGAGTAATTTGGTAAGTACAGGAGCAATGGTGCTCGGAAAAGACATATTTGATTATGAGGCTCCGCAGACTGCTTCGGGAGAGTATTATCTTCCTGATATGTTGAAACAGTATGCCAAGGATCATACCGTGTCTGTTATCGAACAAGATTTGTGGATCCCACTTGGGTATCCGGAGGATGTTGAGAGGGCAGAAGAAATATTGAGAGATACTGGTTAACACAATATCCTGTTATATACTATAAAGAGTGCCTATTTATAAAAAAGTGAATAGGAGTTTTTTTAGAGAGTGGAATAGCAACATGGCGTATGTGTTAGGATTTTTTGCTGCTGATGGTTCGATGGTAAAAAATAGTAGAGGTGCATGTTTTATCGAATTTCATGTAACAGACATTGAGATATTGGAGAAGATTCGAGTTGCTATGGAGTCAGATCATAAAATATCTGTACGATTACCAAGGCACAAAAAATGGAAAACATCATATCGATTACAGATTGGTAGTAAAGATATGTTTAATGATCTTCAGTCACTAGGTTTTTCACAGACAAAGACAAAAATCATTAGAGTTCCTCAAGTGCCTTATAATTATTTTTGGGATTTTGTGCGGGGATATTTTGATGGCGATGGTTGTATTACTTCAGGTACGTACAAAGTTAAAGACAGAAAAAATCCAAGGTTTACTTATAAAACAAGCTTTACGTCAGGGAGTTTGGGATTCTTAGAGGATTTAAAAAAAATTTTTAAGGAACGTGGTATTGCGAGTTTTATCTATACAAAGAAACAGAATAAAAAAGAGATAGGGTATGATCTTGTTCTGAGCCATAGAAGTAGTCTTGCATTATATGGTTATATGTATAATAATAGGTGTCACTCCATATATTTGGAGAGAAAAAAGAAGATATTTGACAGAATAATAAAAATGCAGCGGTAGCTCAACTTGGTTAGAGCACCCGCCTGTAGACGTGCAGCTTTCTGTTCGAAAGGCAGATCGAACTTTCCGGGATATCGGTGGAGGCTACGTTCGGATATGAATATGCGAACACCGAGGGAACCTTTCACATACAAAAAACATAGTGTTGGGGCTCCGTAGAGACTAGATACCGGGGTACCTAAGGAATTTTCTAAGGTAAAGATATAGTCCATGCCATCATGAAAATGGTGGATTACATGCACGCGGGAGGTTGCGGGTTCAAGTCCCGTCCGCTGCGCCAAGAATAAAACAGCTCTGTGGGGCTGTTTTTGTTTTGTGGATGTAAAGGATTTGAACCGATTAACGAAGATGTATTTGACATCAGACATTTTAATAACTATCATCAAAACTAGACTTAGTGAGTGGTTCATTAAGTATTATGGAGTGTAAAGGAGCTGTTATGCTTACCATACACAAACCTATTACACAGGTTGATGTGGAACGGGGTATCGTCACCCCTGAGTCAGTGACGAATCAACAGGCATCGCTTACGGGACGTGCTGTCCATTCGGAAGTTTTGGAATACTACAGTTACCGTGCGGTGGTTACCGTACAGCGACCTGTGTTTGCGCTGTTGAAGTGCAAAGCAAGCAAGGTGCGTCCCATTGATGAGGAGTTCGGAGAGGAGTGTTCATTCATTCATTTTGGTGCGATGGAGGTCATCAGTCTCGGTGGCATGCACTTCGGCCGTCTCAATATGACATCAAAGCTGTTTCAGGATATCCGTTGCGGTTTGAACAGTCAACGCGTTATCGAAGTGTGTGAGCGTGTCTGCAATTGGCAGACTGCACAAAGACTTCACGTCGGTGACGTCTTCGCTTTGAAGACTGATGCTGGCAAGGCGGGACTCATGCACATCGAAGGTCTGGGCGACAATTATGTCCAGGTGGCTGCATGTCACTTTATCGTCTGAGTTGTTCTCGGACGAAACCGCTGTCGCTGGCCTTCGGCAGTGGTTTTTATATGATTTTTAGAAAATACACAAAAAAAGATAAAAACTCAGTCAATGATATTTTTCATCTCTATTGGGATGATCCAGAATTTATTGATGAGTTAAACATAGAGCTTGAAAAAGCCGATTTTTGGGTTGCTGAGGAAAATGAGCAAATAGTTGGAGTTGCGAGTACTCGACCAGCATCAGAGCACTTGGGTGATTCTAAATCTTTAGAACTTTATATAATTGCATCAAGGATAAAGGGAAGAGGTGTTGGTTCGGCATTACTCCAATATGTAGAGAAACAAATTCCAGGTATGTATAAGCATCTTGTTTTGTATAGTCCAGAGACTCATAAAAGTTCATGGGGTTTTTATGAAAGAAATGGTTTTGAAAGTGGCGGCATCATCAATGATCCTGAGGATGGATATCCTGGTATGTTGTGGAAGAAGGCACTTTAACTATCTCAGTTCTAACATCATCCACCAGGTCGCGCCAAGGATAAAACAGCTCTGGGGAGCTGTTTTTTGTTTTGGGGGTCTACGGGATGTGGAACTATGGTAGGATTTTAATATGAAAAGTACTCTAAAAGAAAAGTTGCTTTCTATTGCTAAAAAAGAGATTGAGGGTAATGATTCTTCTCATGATTTTGAGCATGCAATTCGTGTTTTAAAAAACGTAGAAAAGATTGTTGTCTCAGAAGGAGGTGATTTGGACATTTTAATTCCTGCTGCTTTATTTCATGATGTGGTTATTTATCCTAAAGACCACCCAAATAGTGATAATGCACCAATAGAGAGTGCAGAATTAGTAGCGGAAATACTAAATAATATAGAAGAATTTCCTAAAGAAAAAATAAGAAGAGTGTGTGAAGCTATAGAGAAGTGTAGTTTTGGTAAGGATGATGTGCCTGATAACATCGAAACAAAAATACTACGTGATGCAGATAAATTAGAAGCAACAGGAATAATTTCAATAATGAGAACTTTTGCTTCAACGGGGCAAATGAATAGACCATTCTATAATCCAGATGATCCATTTTGTGAAAAAAGGACACCTGATAGTAAGTGTTATGGACTTGATTTGTTCTATAGTAGATTACTTATCGTACCAGATAGGATGTATACAAAAATAGCGAGGGAGATTGCTGTAGAAAGGAATACATTTCTACATGATTTTATTAAGGAGTTGAAAAAAGAATTAGAGTGTTAGGTAGGTTGTGTGGTACTATCATTTGTATGAGTCAGAATAAACTATCATTAGTTACGGGTATTAGTTATCTTGTTGTGTTTTGTTGTGCTATCTTTGCTAATTTTTTTGTATTAGAGGGAATTATTAACAACCCTCTTGCTTTTGTTTCTGAAAATGGGCTCTTTGTTAGATTTGGAGTAATTGCTTTTTTGGTAGCCGCTGTTGCTGATGTTGTTATAGCGTGGAGTTTGTACGAAATGTTTAAAGAAAATATTTTATCAAGACTTAGTACATATTTTAGATTAGTGCATGCTGCTGCTATGGGAATAGGAGTGTTTTCATTAACACTTGTGTTTGGTTTTAGTACAGATACAGATATTCTTCATCAGATTGATATTTTTAATACTATTTGGCTCATTGGACTTTTCTTTTTTGGTTTTCACTTACTTCTATTAGTGAAGATTATGAATCTTCCTCGGTGGATGTCAGTATTTTTGGTGTTGGCAGGTGTTATGTATATCGTTGACACATCAGCGCATTTTCTTTTAGTTAATTATGGTTTGTATGCAAGTGTGTTTTTGGCACTAGTTGCCATACCAAGTATCATCGGGGAAATGTCTTTGATGGTTTGGTTCTTGATGAGGGGGATAAAGAAGGAGGGGTAATAGGTGTGTTATACTACATTCGTTACTAGTTATTATCTATTTATATATGAATGTATACGTCGGAAATATAGAAAAGGAGACTATTGAAAACGATAATTTTCGAAAAGTTCTCTTTACCGCAAACTATAGTCAGCTTGTGGTGATGTCGCTTAAACCCGGTGAAGACATTGGGGCTGAGGTTCATGGACTTGATCAATTTATTCGTATCGAACAAGGAAAAGGAAAGGCGGTTCTTGATGGAAAGGAGTATGAGGTTGAAGATGATTTTGCTATGGTGATTCCTGCAGGAACTGAGCATAATGTGATTAATACTTCAGAGACAGAGGTGATGAAGTTGTATTCTATTTATACACCTCCGGAGCATAAGCATGGAACAGTGCATGCGACGAAGGAAGAGGCAGAAGAGGAACATTTTGATGGAGAAACATCTCTCTAGTGTGTAAAACACCCCAGCACCCGCTGGGGTGTTTTGATATAATACAAGACATGTCTCACACCAGAGAACTCTTTTTTCTATGTTTCCTTAGTATTGTCTCTACAATACTCTTTCTTGTATCTTTCTCTCTTGTCTCTGCTGCAA